>Ga0068853_100001592_pt1 | contig 16535 bp, 17 predicted proteins | sample KBSCornC32_FD_65655 | JGI IMG/M metagenome (GOLD analysis project Ga0068853, IMG submission 65655) | Corn rhizosphere microbial communities from Kellogg Biological Station, Michigan, USA - KBS Corn C3-2 | ecosystem: Host-associated > Plants > Roots > Rhizosphere > Soil ...
CCGCGAAGCGCGAGCGCCGGGGCGTCGTCGCGCAAGGCGACCCGGTTCAATGCGCCAAGTGGATCACCCGCGGCGAGCGCGCGCGCCGCGGCCGTGATCAGCGAATCCATCCGGCGGATCTTGTCATGTCATGAATCACGCCACACTTGTCACTCCCACCATCGTATCCCGGTCATTTATCTTTCGAACCACCACGCAGCACGTCGTGTCGAAAATTATACGGACGTGGATGGACAAACGATGGAGATCAGAGATGACCACACCTGTGACGGCAGCACACAAAGAGAAACACACCGCGCAACCGAAAGAGCGGCTCGAAATGAAGACACCCCCGATCATGCCGCAGCCGGAGTGGGAGGCTGCGCGCCAGCGGCTCCTGCTCAAGGAGAAGGCGTTTACCCGCTCCCGTGATGCGCTGGCCGCCGAGCGCCGGCGAATGCCGTGGATGGCGGTGGAGAAGAAGTACGAGTTCGACGGGCCCACGGGCAGGGCCAGCTTGCTCGACCTGTTCGAGGGCCGCAGGCAGTTGATCGTCTATCGCGCCTTCTTCGAGCCCGGGGTATTCGGCTGGCCCGAGCACGCATGCCGCGGCTGCTCGCTGGGCGCCGATCAGGTCGGCCACCTGGCGCATCTGAACGCTCGCGACACCACTCTCGCCTATGCCTCACGTGCGCCGCAAGCGGACATTGCGCACCTGAAGGCGCGGATGGGCTGGAAGATGCCCTGGTACACGATTACCGACGGATTCGACGCGGACTTCGGCGTCGACGAATGGCACGGTCACAACGTGTTCTTCCGCGACGGCGAGCGGGTATTCCGCACGTATTTCATCAACAACCGCGGCGACGAGGCAATGGGAACCGTCTGGAGCTACCTCGACATCACGCCGCTCGGGCGTCAGGAAGCCTGGGAAGATTCCCCGGACGGCTACCCGCAGACCCCGCCGTACAAATGGTGGAACTGGCACGACAACTACGATGCCGAGGCCTCGCCCGACCAGAAGTGGGTCGAGGTGTCGGACGCTGGAGAAGCCGCCTTCCGGAAAGGAGAAAAGAAATGACGACACATACGATTGGATCACGCGAACAATGGCTGGCGGCGCGGGTCGAGCTGCTGAAGACGGAGAAGGAGTTGACGCGACGCAGCGACGAGGTAGCGCGGCAGCGGCAGGAATTGCCATGGGTTCGCATCGACCGCGAGTACCGATTCGACACCGACCGGGGCAAGGCTTCGCTGGCCGACCTCTTCCGGGGACGCTCGCAGCTCCTCGTGTATCACTTCATGTTCGGCCCCGACTACACGGCAGGATGCCCGTCCTGCTCGGCGATCGCGGACGGCTTCAACGGCTCTGCCGTGCACCTGGCCAACCATGACGTGATGCTGTGGGCGGTGTCGCGCGCGCCTCTCGCGAAGCTGGACGCGTACAAGCGGCGGCTCGGATGGACGTTCCCATGGGCTTCCTCGTTCGGCAGCGACTTCAACGCAGACTTCAGCGTCTACTTCACCGAACAGCAACAGCAGCGCGGCATCGATTACAACTACCGGCACGAAGATGCGATGCCATCCGGGGCGCGGCAGGCGTGGATGGAAGGACCGGTGGCGCAGATGGCGGCCACGTCCGGCACCGATGTCGCCACCTACACGCGCGAGCGGCCGGGCGCGAGCGCATTCGTGCTCGATGACGGCGTCGTCTACCACACGTATTCGACGTACGCGCGCGGGCTCGACGGCCTGTGGGGAATGTACCAGTGGCTCGACCGCGCGCCGAAGGGACGCAACGAGTCGGGGATCTGGTGGCGCCGCAACGACGAGTACGGCAGGCAATGAGCCGGGCCATGTGTGACGCCTCCGCCATGGCGGGACACGAATTCCGGCGACCCATGATCAACGCTCGCGATTCGCAGCGCGCCTTCTTCGGCGTCTCGGCGCTGCTCTTCGCCGCGAGCGTTGCAGCGACGATCGCCTTGTGCATGTCGATGTCGGCGATGGACGATATGCCGATGCCCGGCGGCTGGACGATGTCGATGGCGTGGATGCGGATGCCCGGCCAGACGTGGGCCGGCGCCGCGGCGATGTTCATCGGCATGTGGATCGTGATGATGGTGGCGATGATGCTGCCGTCGCTGGTGCCGATGCTGTTGCGCTATCGCCAGTCAGTTGGCGTTACAGGCGAAGCGCGAACAGGCCGGCTGACCACGATCGTGGCCATCGGTTACTTTTTCGTCTGGGCGCTGTTCGGGGCAGTAGCTTTTCCGCTGGGCTTCGCGATCGCGGCGGCAGAGATGCAATGGCCGGCGCTGGCGCGCGCGGTACCGATTGGGGGCGGTGTCGTCGTCCTGCTGGCAGGCCTCTTGCAGTTCACCACGTGGAAGGCGGGCCAGCTTGCCTGCTGCAAGGCGGCGCCTGGGCGTAGCGTTGCGCTGCAGGTGAACCTGGCGACTGCCTGGCGGCATGGCGTGCGTCTCGGTTTTCACTGCGCACTGTGCTGCATCGGGCCGATGGCGATCCTCATGGTCGTCGGTGTGATGGACCTTCGCGCAATGGCTGCGGTGACGGCAGCGATCACCATCGAGCGCCTCGCGCCTGCCGGCGAGCGCGCTGCGCGAGCCGTCGGCGCTGTTACCGTCGGCGCAGGGTTGTTTCTGGTGGTCCGGGCAGTCGGGCTCGGATGAAGCGGTAATTACGGCGCGATCCGGATCCCGCGTGCTTCCAGCAGCGCCTTGATCTTCGATTCCGGCTTCCAGTAGCTGGGGCCCTTCAGAAACTTCCCGTTCGCGTCGTAGATCGGCTTGCCGTCGGCGCCGAGCTTGCTCTCGTTGCTGTCCATGATGACGTCGAGAACCTCTTCGAGCGGCAGCCCGTATTTCAGCGCCTCGGAGCGGCAATAGACGATGATGTCACCCAGCACGTCGGCGATGGCTACCGCGACGTCGGCAGCCGTGGCGCCTTCGCGGACGGCTGCGACGATTTCGTCGATCTCGTGCACCTCGTCGAGCAAGGTCGCCTTGAACTTTGCGAGGCGCTCGGCCACGTTCCCGGCGAGCGTCGGAGATTCGTGTGCGGGGAGCTTGTACATCGCGTTCATGCCGGCGATGCGGTCGGCGAAGGGCTTGTTCATTGGCGACGGGGTCGATCGGGAGAGGGACGCGTCGAGTGTACTCCGACGCAAATGTCGTCAAACTCCGGTAACAGGCGCCAGCAATTCGTCGCGCCGCTTCCGGCCGCCGATTTTCGTCGTTCGCTCGAGGCGCCTTACGAGTGACGACGATATCAGCGTGAATGCCAGGAAGAACAATCCGACCATCGTGATGGGTTCCACGTATCGAAACGATTCGGAGCCGATCATCTTCGCCCGCGTCATCATTTCCAGCACCGTGATGACCGAAAGGATCGGTGTCGCCTTGAACATGTCGATCAGGAAGTTTCCCAGCGCCGGAATCATCGGCGGGATCGCCTGCGGAAGAATGATCGCGCGGTATGCCCTGGTCAGGCCGATGTTCAACGCCCGCACGGCTTCCCATTGACCCCTGGGCACCGCGTCAAGGCCCGCTCGATAGACTTCGGCGATGAAGCAGCCGTAGTAGAGCCCCAGCACCGCAAGCCCCGCCGTCAGCGGAGAGAGCACGACGCCGAACTGCGGGCCGACGAAGAACACGAAATAGACCTGGATCAGCAACGGAGTCGACCTGATGAACTCGATCAGCATCCTGGCCGGCCAGCAAAGCGATTTGAGATGGCTCCTGCGGGCGAGCGCAAGCGGGAGACCTACAACGAGCGCGATCCCGAACCCGACCACCGTCACCTGCACCGTCACGATTGCCCCCTGAGCGAGCAGCGGCAGAATTTTCCAGGCGAAGTGCAGATCGAAGACGGATTCCATGTCCCCGCCTACTTTCGCGAGAAGCGCGTCACGCGCGAATATAGTGCCGACACCGAGAGCGATATCATCTGCGCCATGCAGAAATAGATGACAAGAGAGAGCGTGTACAGCTGCAACGTCTTGAACGTCTGAATGTTGAGGTTATAGATTCGGAACGTGAGGTCCTGGATCGTGATCAGCGACACCAATGCAGTCGATTTCAGCAGGATGATCAGCAGGTTTCCCCACGGCAGCAGCATTGTCACGAATGCCTGGGGCAGCACGATTCGCCGCATCGCCAGTCGCGGGCTCATGTTCAGGGCTTTCGCGGCATCGAGTTGCCCCTGCGCCGTGGAGACAATCGCTCCGCGCACCACCTCCGATCCGTACGCGCCGATATTGAGTCCGAGCGCGAGGACGGCAACCACATAGGCGTTCAGCAAGACGCCGAACTGTGGCAGCACGAAGAACAACCAGAACAGCTGGACCAGTAGCGAAGTTCCCCGGAAGAATTCGACATAGCAGGCCGCCGAAGCACGGAGCCACCGCGAGGAAGAAAGGCGCGCGAATGCGGCGAGAAAGGCGACTGCAACGGCAACGATTGCCGAGGCGGCCGCTATGGCCAGCGATACAAGCGCGCCCTCGAGGAGATAAGGGAGGTACCCGAGCATTTGCGCGCCAGGGAAATGGTGTCCTTCAACTGGCGTTGCAGAGCGTTTCGGTCTTCATGTCGCCGGGAAGCGTTTCCGCGCCTACACCGTAACGCGCGACGATTGCCTTCCACTCGTCCGATCCGATGAACGACTTGACCTCGGCATTGAATGCCTGCCGCAGATCTGTGTCTTCCTTCCGGAACGGCGGTGCGGCGTACGCGATCATCCATGGCGCCGATACGAAGGGCGTCGCGGACTCGACGTCGCCGCCGCCCTTTTCAGCCATCGATTGCACGCTGCCCGGTGTCAGCGCGGCCGCGTCAGCGCGTCCCGACTTCACGGCTGACAACAGTGCGCCGGGATCCTGAAACGGCAATATCCGATCTTCCGGAACGCCTGCGCGGCGCGCGTAATTCTGTTCCGCGGCGCCGGCCATTACGGCGAGCTTAACCTGCGGATTTTTCGCGACGTCCTCGTAGCTGTGAATGGCCTTCGGGTTGCCCTTGGCGACCAGCATCGCGCCTGGCGTCTTTCGCAACGGCTCGGAAAACGCCACCTCGCGGCAGCGTGACGGAAGAATGAACATGGGCACGGCAATATCGAACCTGCCTGCCTTCAATCCGGGGATCAGCGATGCCCACTCGGTCAAGACCGGTTTGACCTCGTTGACCCCGATGTGCTTGAAAATGGCGATCACGATCTCCGCATTCATTCCCGCCGCCTTTCCATCCGGCCCCAGATACGCATAAGGCGGCTCATTGGAGAATCCGAAGGTGACCCCATTCTTGCGGGCCCTGGCGAGGGAATCGTCGGCGAAGACCGACGATGCGAGAGTAAGCAGAACCAACGATAGTGCTGCCATGGCTGCTGAATGTCGGCTGGTCATTTTGCGCTTCCTCTGTCGAGATGAAGAATTCAAATTATGATCCCGCTGTCAACGTGTTTTTCCCGCAAAAGCGCACGTCAGGCGGCAGAAATCTCTGCCATTTGGCGCGCCGTGCCGAAGATTGCTTCGTACTGCGGGGAACATCGGCTTCGAGGCGACTTCGTCCGGCGAAAGAGCAGTGCGGCCATCCGCGACTACCCGATGCACGGTCGGGCGCGGCAGCAGACCTTTCATGCAGCGACGATCGCCTTTAGAAACGCGCGCGTGCGCTCATGGCGCGGCGCGTTGAAGATGACTTTGGGCGGCCCCTCCTCGACAATGACGCCGTTGCAGAAGAAACAGACGCGATCGGCGACTTCCATCGCGAAGCTCATCTGATGCGTCACGATCAGCATGGTCAGGTCATCCTCTTCGCTGAGCTGTCTCATTACCTGCAGCACTTCGTGCACGAGTTCGGGGTCGAGCGCTGAAGTCACCTCATCGAACAGCATGATCTTCGGTCGCATCGCGAGTGCCCGGGCAATTGCCGCGCGCTGTTGCTGGCCACCCGAAAGCTGGCCCGGGTAATGGTTTTTTCGATCGAGCATTCCCACGCGCTGCAAGAGACTTTCCGCGCGCGCGATCGCTTCCTTTTCGGGCAGGCCGAGCACGTGAATCGGCGCCTCGATGATGTTTTGCAGGGTTGTCATGTGCGGGAAGAGATTGAACTGCTGGAACACCATCCCGATCTTGCCGCGGATGCGGCGCATATGCTCCTCCGAGGCGGGAACCAGGCGCCCGTCGATCCGCTGGTGGGTGAACATCTCGCCCTCGACGTCGATATGACCGCCCTCGATCGTGTCGATCGTCATCAGGGTGCGCAGCAATGTCGTCTTGCCCGAGCCCGAAGGACCGATCAGCGCAATTTTCTCGCCGCGCCGGACGGACAGGTTCAGCTTGTCCAGGACGACCAGGTCGCCGAAACGCTTGGTCACGTCGCAGAACCGGACGATCGGCTCGTCACCCTGCACGCCATCTCCTCATTCGTTCAGGTCATTCTTCGCGGGCCGACGAACAGGCCCGCGCAACGAGAGTCGCCCGCTGCCCGGCTTCTATCCTGCCCGTGGCTCGGCGCACGAAGAGCATACCGTCCCGCGGCGACACCACGGGGATCGGCTCGCCATCCCCTTTCTCCGGGTGGATCATCGCCAGCGACTCTCCAGCCCTTACGATGTCGCCGAGTTCGCGGATCGGCTCGAACAACCCGGCGACTGTTGCCGCTGATGCAAATCCGAGGTCCGGCACCTCGAGCAATCGCGCCTCCCTTCGGCCTCTCCACAACGCAGTGACCGGGCTGCCGTCGATCATTCGCAAATGAATGAGCGCGTTGCGCAGTCCCTGTTCGGCGATTGCCACCGTTTCGGGCGAGACGCCGCCGCCGCCGAGTTCGCAACAGACGAAAAGCTTGCCCTGGCTTTCAACCAGCGTGTCGAACATCCCCGGCTTGTCTGTTTCGTCGATCACCACTGCGGCAGGCAGTTGCATCGCGGATACCAGGTCCAGCGTGCGCCGGCGAATGGCGGGCTCGGCCAGCGGATGCATCATTGCGCAAGGGATGTAGGTCATCGCAGTGCCGCCGCTATGGCAGTCGATCACGATGTCCGCCTCCGGCAACAGCGCCTGGCTGATCGCGTGCGCGAGGCGCCGACTGGGAGAGCCATCGGCTTCACCCGGAAAACAGCGATTGAGGTCCAGGTTGTCGAGCGGCGAGCAACGGCTCCGAGCTGCCATCGCACTGGTATTCACGACTGGAACGATGATCACCCGGCCTCGGAGCGTCGACGGTGCGAGCTCGCGCGCGAGGCGGGTGAGCGCGATCGGTCCTTCGTATTCGTCGCCGTGCAACGCGCCGGTCAAGAGAAGCGTCGGGCCTTCTCCTCCCGCGATGACATGGACCTTGACGAGCCAGGTCACGTCGTCCGCGGCCTCGATCATCAGGTCGGCTGAAGTGCGACCCGCCGCGCTCAACCCACCAGTCAATTTGTATCCGGCAGGCGCCATGAAGCGCTACTTCACGAAGAGTTCGCGAGGCAAGGTTGCGAAACTGTCGCCGCCCTTGTCGGTGATGCGAAAAGTCTCGCTCAGCGTATAGCCCCAGTCGTCGTACCACATGCCGAGCATCAGATGAAACGTCATGTCGGGTTCGAGGACGGTCATGTCGCCGCGCTGGAAGCTCGCCGTGTTCTCGGCCCAGTCGATGCCAATCGTGTAGCCGATACGCGAATTCTTTTCGAATCCGTGCCTTCGCGTCATGGCCCGGAACGCGGCTTCGACATCCTGACAGAGATTGCCGGACTTCGCCGCGGCCAGCGCTTGCGCCATTCCCGCCTTGGTGGCCTCGTGCAATGCGACAAGCCGTGGCGGCGGGCGCCCGATATGAATCGAGCGCGAAAGGCCGGCGACATATCGCCTGCGGAAGCCGCCCAGCTCGATATTGATCGGCATCGCGTCGGTATACGGCTCGTCGGTCCAGCTGAGGTGTGGCGATGAGGTCCGCACCCCCGCCGGCATTGCCGGAGATACCGGCCTGTCACCGCCGAACTCCGGCGTTCCCCTGATCTGGGCAGCCATTACCTTTGCAGCGACATCGCATTGCCGAACGCCGGCATCGATTGAGTCGATTGCGGTCTGCATCGCAAGGTCGGCGATGCTCGCGGCCTGGCGCATGTAGACGAGCTCCTGTGGCGACTTCACGCTGCGCTGCCGGGCAATCATGCCGGTGATATCGGTGAACTTCACGTCGGGCAGGGCGCGGGACAGTCGGTCGAATGAAATCGGCGTGATCGGGGCGCCGCCGCGCTCGATGCCGATGCGGCGGGTATCGAGATGCCAGTCCTTCAACAGCGAAGCCACGTATTCATAAGGGTGCTTGCGCTCGCTGCCGATATGATCTTCCGGATAGCCGACGATGTTGTCCGTTTGCAGGAACACGCTGTGCACCGCGCAGGGGACATCCTGCTGGCGCAGTATCAGCTTCGGCTCTGGGGCGTCGGATGCCAGGGCCAGCATCTGCGGAACATAGTCGGAGCGCCCATCGTAACCGGTCAGGTACACCATGTTCGACTGGTTGATCACAAGTGCGACATCGACACCCGCGCGTTCCATCGACTCTTTTGTCTTTGCGATCCGCCCAAGGTATTCCGCCCGTTCAAAAGCCAGCACTGTTGCCTCCGTATCGGTTTGGTGTGGTGCGAGATAGCGAAAAGTCTAGCTGCCGCGCATCCGTGTTTAATTCTGAAATTTCGGTTCACCGGACGAAAATGTTCGGAAATGCCTGGCGATTCAGCTCGTTTCAAAGAGGGTGCCCGCGCCGGCGGCTCTGGCGCGCGACACGGCCAGCGATGCAATCACCGTATCCTGCATCCCGGTGCCCGTGAGGTCGGCAATCGTGATTGCGCCGGCGCTTTGCCGGCCGGGCGCCTGTCCAAGGAGGATCTGCCCCAGATCGGCAAAGGTCGAATCTGCGGCCACATCCCCGCTCGCGATGGCAGACCGCAGTTCGCCGAGGATTCGGCACTGCGCCAGCCGGTCCGGCACATAAGGCCTGGCGCGGGCTACGAGGACCGGCGAGATTTCATTTTTGTATGGAGCATCGGATCCGACTGCTGTCACGTGCATCCCGGGCGTGAGGTGGTCAGCCAACAGCACGGGCTGCTCGGCAGGCGTCGTTGTTACGACGATATCTGCTCCCGTCACCGCCTTCGCCAGATCCGTTTCCGCGGTTATCCGAATCCCCAGTTCGGCGTCAAGACGCCGGGCAAGCGCCACCGCCTGCTCGGGACGGCGTGAAAAGACGGCAGCGCTCCGCACCGGGCGCACGAGCGCGACGGCCCGCAACTGTTGCTCCGCCTGCACGCCGGAGCCGATTATCGCGACGCGCGAGGAGTCGGGCCGCGACAGCAAGCGGGCAGCCACCGCCCCTGCCGCAGCTGTGCGCATATTGGTCAGATAACCGTTGTCGAGCAGGATCGACGCAACTATTCCGGTAGTCGCATCGAGCGCGATGACGAGTCCATTCAGACTGGGCAACCCGAGCCGCGGATTGTCGAAGAAGCCAGGACTTATCTTGACCGCAATGACATCGACGCCCGGAACATAGGCCGACTTCACGTCGACTTCGCCATTGTGGTCGGGCACGCGCAGACTGAGGATCGGCGGCATTTCGACCCGGCCACCGGCGAGCTTCCTGAAGCCATCGGCAATCGCGTCCACGAGCGTGAGGTCGAGCGGCACCAGTCGCTGCAGCTCGCCTTTGGTCAACACCGGAACACGACTCAATTTGCCACCCGGAATTTGCCGGTGGACGTCGCCACGCTCAGGAACAAATCCATGTCGACGGAATCTCCGGTCAGGATGATCGCGACGGGACTCTTGAACGGGGTTGGATTCGCCATCACCGCTGCGAGGGCTGCAGCGCCGGCGCCTTCGAGCACCAGTCTCTCGGTGCGAAAGGCGAACCGCATCGCATCGGCCACTTGCTGGTCCGACACCAGCCGGATTTCGTCGACGAATTCCCGGACCAGACGAAATGTGACCGCATTATCCAGCCCGATGCCGCCGCCGAGCGAGTCGGCAAGGCTTGGCCGCTCGGCCGTCGTGACGGGCTTCCCCGCTTCCAGGCTCCTGAGCATTGCCGGACAGCGATCGCTGGACACGCCGACAATGCGACAACCCGGCCGCATGGTTTTCGCGGCAAGCGCTACTCCCGATGCGAGTCCGCCACCGCTGACCGGCACGAATATCGTCCCGACATCGGGCATCGCATCGATGATCTCCACTGCAATCGTCCCCTGGCCGGCCACGATCAACGGGTGATCGAATGGATGGATCAGCGCAAACCCGTTGCGATTCGCCAGATCGCGTGCGTGAAGCACGGCAGCGTCCTGGTCATCGCCAAAAATCTCGACGCGGGCGCCCAGCTCTCGAATCGCCGCAACCTTGTTCGGCGGCACCAGGCCCGATACGCAAACGGTGCATTTCAATCCCTTGGCGCGAGCGACGTAGGCTACCGCCCGTCCGTGATTTCCGGTAGAGACCGTGATGACACCGCGCTTTGTCTGTTCCGGCGTCAGGCACGCGATCTGGTTGGCCGCGCCCCGCACCTTGAACGAGCCGGTCGGCTGCATCGTTTCGATCTTCAGAGCCGTGGCGGTCTTCATCCGCACGCTCAGGCTTTCGCAATAGCGCAGCGGAGTGCACAGTGCCGTGCCTGCAATGCGCGCCCTGGCGTTGATGATGTCGGCAAAACTGACCGCCAATGGCTCGGCGACATCGCGGCGGCCGTCAAATGTAGAATGTGGCGATCGCATTCGGGGTAGCCCCTGGGATCTCGTCATAGCTTGCCCTTCGATGGCGTCGGCGCATCGCAGCAGAAGGCCCGTCGACGCCCCGGCGCATGAATCTTAACGGCGTCCGGAGCGGGTTTTATGGCGATATGGCAATTCAAAACCGAAGAAAGTGCGCACCCAGCCTGGGTAAAGTTGTCGAAAGCCATATGGACCAGACGCGGATGATCGGAGTTTCACGCCGGTTGATGCTCGACGAAATGGACGTCCGCATTCTCGCGATCCTGCAGAACGACGGCCGGATCAGCAAGACTGCGCTGGCCGAACGCGTCCATCTTTCCCAGAGCGCTTGTCTGACCCGGATCCAGCGTCTGGAAAAAGACAAGTTCATCCTTTCCTACAACGCGACCATCAACTTCCGGGCGATCGCAAAGCTGCAGATGATCTTCACGGAAATCACCCTGCGCAACCATCGCGCAACGGAGTTTTCGATCTTCGAGCGTTACGTGCAGAGCATCGACGATATCGTCGAGTGCCATGCACTGGGCGGCGGAATCGACTACATACTGAAGATCGTCTGCCCCGACATCGAGCACTATCAAGGCATGATCGACAACATGCTCGACGCACAACTGGGCGTCGACCGGTACTTCACCTACGTGGTCACCAAGTCGGTCAAGTCCGCCGCACAACCGGCAGTCAATTCGGTCGTCGCGCACGCGAAGGCAGCGCAAGGCTGAGCGCAGCAGCAAGCGAAGGCGCCGCCGGAAATTAAACGGCCGAAAGCGCGCGGCAAAACCGATATTTCCTCGGTGATCGCCGCAAAAACAGCGGCATTTCAGCACGACTCCAGCGGTATTCTTGGTGACGAAATGTTGCCAACCTCGTGCCTCTGAATTCGCTGATGTTTTCGCTCGCCAACGATGAAATCGTACGGACCCATTGCGGCGTGAACCGCTTGCGGGACACCGCTCTGCTCCGGAAAAACGGCTACATCGGTGGCCGCTGGGTGAGTGGTGCCTTGACGTTCGACGTGCATGACCCGGCATCAGGACGGCCGATCGCGTCGGTCGCATCGCTCGGCCCACGCGAAGCCGGCGACGCAATATACGCCGCCGAAAGCAGCCTGCGCGCATGGAAGGCGCGGCCCGCACAGCAGCGCAGCCGGATCCTGCGCGCATGGTTCGATCTGGTGACACTCGCTCGCGAAGATCTGGCATTGATCCTTACGCTCGAACAGGGGAAGCCACTCAGCGAGTCGCTCGGCGAAATCGACTATGCCGCAAGCTTCATCGAGTGGTACGCCGAGGAGGGCAAGCGGCTCAACGTCGAGAGCGTAACGAGCCACCTGCCCGGGACGGAGATGGTGGTCCGTCGCGAAGCGATCGGCGTTGCCGCGCTGCTCACACCGTGGAATTTTCCGTCCGCGATGCTGGCCCGGAAGGCTGCGGCCGCATTGGCCGCCGGCTGCACCGTGGTCTGTCATCCGTCTTCGCAGGCACCGTTGTCGACGCTGGCATTGGCTGAATTAGCCGATCGTGCGGGCGTTCCGGCTGGTGTCTTCAACGTCGTTACAGGCATGTCCGAGCCGATCGTCAATACATTCTGTGACGATCCACGCGTGCGCATCGTCAGTTTTACCGGTTCGACGCAGATCGGGCGAAAGATCGCTGCGCGTTGCGCGTCGACGATGAAACGGCTGGTGATGGAGCTGGGCGGCCATGCGCCACTGATCGTGTTCGATGATGCGGGCATCGAACGCGCGATCGCGATCGCGATGGCCGCAAAGTTCACGACGTCGGGACAGGATTGCCTCGCGGCCAATCGCATCTACGTCCAGCGCAACATCTACGCCGCGTTTTGCGCGGCGTTCGCCGAACGCATCGCGGCACTCAAGGTCGGCAATGGGCTGGACGAGGGCGTCCAGGTCGGGCCGCTGATTCACAACGCAGCCGTCGCCAAGGCCCGTGCGCACCTCGCCGATGCGCTGCGTCGTGGCGCCCGCTGCCTGACGGGGGGCGAGTCGGGAACGAATGGGTTATTCGTGCAGCCTGCGCTACTCGTCGATGTTCCGGATGACGCGCTCGTCATGATCGAGGAGACATTCGCCCCGATCGCCGCGGTGACGCCTTTCGACACCGAAGAAGAAGTCATTGCCCGCGCCAACGCAACTGAATACGGACTCGTCGCTTACGTCGTGACCGACAACTTCGCGCGAGCGCTGCGCCTCGGCCGCAATCTCGAATACGGAATGGTCGCGGTGAATCGAGCCCGGATCACCGGGGCCCCCGTTCCTTTCGGCGGCATCAAGCAGTCCGGGTTGGGGCGTGAAGGTTCCCGCCATGGCCTGGAAGCCTTCACCGAGATCAAATACCTCTGCCTTGATTTTGCCTGGACGGATTCGTAATGCTCAAAGATCACACATCGTCGACAAACGAACTGAGCGCACTGGATCGGGGAAATCTTTTCCATCCATCGACACACATGGCGCAGCATGCTCGAGGCGAGACGCCCAACCGGATCATCGCCGGCGGCGATGGTGTCTATATCTTCGACAGCAATGGTGAGCGAAGTCTCGATGCCTTCGCCGGCCTCTATTGCGTCAACGTCGGCTATGGCCGCAAGAAGATCATCGATGCGATCTCGGCGCAGGCAGCGGCGCTGCCCTATTACCATGCGTATGCGGGACATGCATCGGAACCCTCGGTCCGTCTGGCGAAAATGATCGTCGAGCGCGCGCCCGCGGGCATGAGCCGGGTGTTCTTCGGTCTGTCAGGCTCCGACGCGAACGAGACCAACGTCAAGATCGTGTGGTACATCAACAATGTGCTCGGACGGCCGGAGAAGAAGGGCATCATCTCGCGCTGGCGCGGCTATCACGGCTCGGGGATCATGTCTGGAAGCCTTACCGGTCTGGACGCGTTTCACAAGCTGTTCGACCTGCCGCGCGCGCCCGTCTTCCATACTGAAGCGCCATATTATTTTCGCCGGCACGATCGGGCGATGAGCGAGGAACAGTTTTCGCAGTATTGCGCCGACAAGCTCGAGGAATTGATTTTGAGGGAAGGACCCGGGACCATCGCCGCATTCATCGGGGAGCCGGTGCTCGGCACGGGCGGCATCGTTCCGCCGCCTGCCGGATACTGGGAAAAGATCCAGGATGTCCTGTCCCGGCACGACATTCTGCTGATCGCAGACGAAGTCATCACCGGCTTCGGGCGCCTCGGCTCGATGTTCGGCTCGGATCATTATGCGATGAAGCCGGATCTGATCACTATTGCCAAGGGAATGACTTCGGCATACGCGCCTTTGTCGGGAGTCATCGTCTCCGAGAAACTGTGGCGCATCCTGGAACAGGGTTCGGACAGGTTTGGCCCGATCGGCCATGGCTGGACCTATTCATCGCATCCGCTATGCACGGCCGCAGGCATTGCCAATCTCGAGCTGGTCGATGAAATGGGGCTGGTCAAGAATGCCCGCGAAGTCGGCGCCTATTTCAAACAGGCGCTCATCGACGCACTCGGATCGCATCGACATGTCGGCGAAGTGCGTGGCGAAGGCCTGCTGGCGGCGATCGAGTTCGTCGAGGATCGTGACGACCGGGTGTTCTTCGATGCGAAACTGAATATCGGGGCGAAGATCGCCGCCGCGCTTCTGCGCAACGGCGTGATCGGTCGTGCGATGCCGCAGGGAGACATCCTGGGCTTCGCCCCGCCGCTTTGCCTGTCGCGGATGGAAGCCGACAAGATTGTCGATGCGTCGAAGTCGGCGATCGAAGAGGTATTGCCTTGAAATCTCGCAGCGCAGTGCACTCGTGGCGGGAAACTATACGACGTCGATCTCGGCGATGCCGAAACCTTCGAACTCCGCCCGCACCTTCCGGCCAGGCGTCGCAAAATTCAACCCTGTGTAGGTGCCGGTAGTCATCAACTGTCCTTCGTCTACACCGCTGCCCATGCGCAGCGCGTTGACGAAATCCACGGCAGGCTGCAACGGGTCGCCTGCGGCATGGCCGCCATTGCGCCGCGCGATGACCTGGTCGCCGAATGCGAGCGTCACCGGGATGTTCACCAGATCGAACGCGCGCCAGTCAGCCCGATCGGCGCCGACCACATAGCCGCCGTTCGACATGCAGTCGGCCAGGCGCTCCATGAAGGGCGTTCCCTGGTAGTCGCGATAGCGGGTGGCGACAATCTCGATGGCGGGAAATGCAATCACGCGCTCGGCGATTTCCGCATACGAATACGGATCGCTCCTCGGCGGCGCGGCGCGCAGGAAGCGGAAGCCGATCTCAGCCTCCATCCCGAGCATCGGCACGTCGCGCGCGTCGACGGTGCTGCCGCTGTGGACGATGCGCGAGGCGAGCAGCACGCCGTAGCCGATGCGGCCATCGATCACGGCGCCGACTTTCCATCCCGCGATGCGCTCGCCCATCTGCGCGACCGTCGCGGCCTGGATGCGCAGCGCTTCGTCCAATGTGTCCGGACGGCAGTCCGCGGGCAGCCGCTCGAGCGGCGTGCGTGTCCGGCGCGCCACAATGAGCAACGCTGCGGCGCGGGCGATCGATTCGTCGTTCATCATCGGATTCGCGTCACGGAATGCGCGTGGCCTGGCGGAAGAGAAGCTTCCATTGCGCGCCTTCGCGCCGCCAGACGAGGCAGAACAGCAAATGGATCAGCGTTTTCTTCGCCCCATGCGCACTGACCGTCATGTCGACGATGCCGTCCTGGATCGCGAGGTCCGCCGAGACGTTGAGGCGCACGTCGCGGCTGGCGATCTCGCCGTATTCGTAGAGGCCGCCGGCGACACCGCGCAAGTACTCGTCGCGCGATTCGGCGACGCCGGTCGAGTGCAGGTAGCGCAACTCGCCCGAGAGCATCGGCTCGATGTCGGCCACCACGCCGGCTACCTGCGCGACATAGAGCCGCTCTTCCAGCGCGGCGATCTGCGACAGCAGTTGCGGCGTCGGCTCGGTGCCGGCGTACACATTCGACATCACCGTCGCCTCAGCTCAGTTCCTTGACGGCGAACTCGAGGAAGTCCTTGCCGATCGACGATTCAAACTGCTTGTAGACCGGTCGCGTCGCGTCGACGAAGAGCTTCTTGTTCTCCGGCGTGATGTCGTTCACCGTCATCAATGTGCGAAGCTTGGCGAGCGCGCCGGCGATTTCCTCCGGCTGCGCTTTCCATTGCCATTCCATCGCTGTCTTCATCGCTCGGCTCAGCGCGCTCTGGTCGTCGGCGGGGAGCCCTTCCCAGATGCCCTTGTTGATCGAGACGATGAAGAAATCCGTGGTGTGCGCATCGAGCGACAGGAATTTCGACACTTCATAGAGCTTCACCGAAACCAGGTCGGGGAGCGGATACTCGAACCCGTCGACCACGCCTTGCTGAAGCGCGACGTAGAGCTCCGACGGATCGAGCGCGACAGTGCTCGCGCCCATCGCGCGAAACGTCTGGATGTAGACCTGGCTGTTGATGACGCGCAGCTTCAATCCCTGGCAGTCGGCGGGCTTGGTGACCGGGCGTGTCTTGTTGACGATGTGGCGGCTGCCCAGCAGCCAGTATCCGAGCACATGAAAGCCGGCCGCATCGCCCATCCGCGCGATCTCCTTGCCGATGCCGGCGTCGAGCGCGGACTTGAGCCTGTCCGCGGAGCTGACGAGGTAGGGCAACGTGAAGGCGTCGATCGGCTTCATGAAGTTCGAGTACCACGCCGGCACCGCCATCGTCAGCGTCAGCGAGCCCACCTGCGTCGCGGACAGCATCTCGGGAATGGTGCCGAGCTGCGACGCCGGGTAGACGTCGATCTT
>Ga0068853_100001593_pt1 | contig 16518 bp, 13 predicted proteins | sample KBSCornC32_FD_65655 | JGI IMG/M metagenome (GOLD analysis project Ga0068853, IMG submission 65655) | Corn rhizosphere microbial communities from Kellogg Biological Station, Michigan, USA - KBS Corn C3-2 | ecosystem: Host-associated > Plants > Roots > Rhizosphere > Soil ...
TAACCAAAAACAAACCGGCGCGGAAGCGCGCCGGTTTCTACTTCAACTCTTCTATTGCGTGCCCCTAACCGTGCTTCCGCAGGAAGGACGGAATCTCGAGATGCTCCTTCAGCGCCTGCGGCCGGCCGTGCTGATCAAGGCGTCCGGCGGCACCCTGCGGGGCGCCAGAAGTCCCGGAATTCCGGGCCGCTCCAGCTTCGATCGCCGAGCGCGCGGCCGCATCATCGGAGGCCGAATAGGTGGTCTCATCGGCTTCAACGGGATGTTGAGAGCGGAGTCCGAAACCGACATTGGACGCGAGACGGCGGAACAAAGCGCGGGCATTCCGCGGCTCCGGATCCTGTCGTTCTTGGGCAGCCAGTGTCTTCCGCGCAACAGCCGGAAGCTCCTCCGTGCGGGGCATGCGGCGTTGCGGTTCGGGACGTTCCGCATGGGAAGGTACGTAGGCGCTGGGAACGGCCGGTTCCTGCACCCGAATCGGTTCGTCATAGATGTCGTGCGACGCGGCCGGAATGTACGGCTCGACCGTGATGCCATCGTCCTCCGCCTGCTGCGGATGGAGCGGCTGGTGCTGGATGATCGCCTCGGCAACGGCCTGACGAACGTCCGCTTCGAGTTGGGGGACGTGGGCCTGGGCGGGTGCCTGCGCGAACTGCGGCGCAGCCTGCCGAGCCGCCTGCGCATTGAGCGGCGGACGGTTGCTGCTCGCCTTCATCGGCTCGAGCGCCTGGACCATTGTGGCATCGGTGCCGGTCGCGACGACGGCGACGCGGATGGTGCCCGACATGTTCGGATCGTAGGTCGCGCCGAGGATGATGTTGGCTTCGGGATCGACCTCTTCGCGAATGCGGCTGGCTGCTTCGTCGACTTCGTAGAGCGTGAGGTCGGGGCCGCCGGTGATCGAGATGAGCAGCCCCCTCGCCCCATGCATCGACACATCGTCGAGCAGCGGATTGGCAATCGCGGCCTCGGCGGCGTGACGCGCACGATCTTCGCCCGATGCCTCGCCGGTCCCCATCATCGCCTTGCCCATGCCACGCATCACAGCGCGCACGTCGGCAAAGTCGAGATTGATGAGGCCTTCCTTGACCATGAGGTCGGTGATGCACGAGACGCCCGAGTAGAGGACCTGGTCCGCCATCTTGAAGGCATCCGCGAACGTCGTCTTCTCATTGGCGACGCGGAAGAGATTCTGGTTCGGAATAACGATGAGCGTATCGACGTGGCGATGCAGCTCGTCGATGCCGTCTTCGGCAAGCCGCATGCGGCGGTTGCCCTCGAAGGTGAAGGGCTTGGTCACGACGCCGACGGTGAGGATGCCCTGCTCGCGCGCCGCGCGCGCAATGACCGGCGCCGCGCCGGTGCCGGTACCGCCGCCCATGCCGGCGGTGATGAACACCATGTGCGCGCCGCTCAGATGATCGTTGATCTCATCGAAGCTCTCTTCCGCCGCCGCACGCCCGACTTCGGGATGCGATCCAGCGCCGAGGCCTTCGGTGACTGAAACGCCAAGCTGGATGATCCGCGGGGATTTGCTCAGGGCCAGTGCCTGGGCGTCGGTGTTGGCACAGACAAAATCGACGCCATCGAGCCCCGACGAAATCATGTTGTTGACGGCGTTACCACCCGCGCCGCCCACGCCGAAAACGGTGATGCGGGGCTTAAGCTCCTGGATATCGGGAATGGCGAGATTGATCGGCATGGGTGGCCCCGTGGATGAGCGATAGGGCCATTGTTAGTCGCCAATTCGTTAACCGGACCCTAACAATTGGCGCCAATCCGTTAACGGCAAACGCATTTTGCAAGACTGGCGTCGCCGATCTGTAAGCGTCCGTTAACCATGACTCATCGGCTCAGAAGCTGGTGCGTAACCAATTGCCAACACGAGCAAAATAGCCGTCGGTGCCGGTGAGCTTTACCGCGGGCGCGGGGTCGGCGAATTCCTGGCCGCAGATCTGGGGGTAGATGAGCATGCCGCCGACCGTGGCAAAGGCGGGCCCACGTGCCATTTCAGGAAGGCCGGCGATTCCCATCGGGCGGCCATTGCGGACATTGCGCCCGAGAATGCGGCGGGCGACCTCGGGCAGGCCGGTGAGCTCGCTGCCGCCCCCGGTGAGGACGAACCGGCGCCCGCAGATATCCATCATGCCGGTCGCTTGCATGCGGTCGCGGATGGCGGTGAGTATCTCCTCGACTCGCGGGCGGAGGATGCGCGTGAGATGTGAGCGTGGGATCATACCGGGCGCCTCATCGGCCCCTGCCCCGACGGGCACGATCGCGATCATCTCGCGCTCGTCGGCCTGACCCGGAAGCACCGAGCCATAGACGGTCTTGAGCCGCTCGGCATCGGCCACTGACACCGAAAGCTGGCGCGCGATGTCGAGGGTCAGATGATGACCGCCGATCGCGATGGCGTCGCAATAAACGGGATGGCCGTCGGAGAAGACCGCGACCGTCGTTGTCGCGCCGCCGAAATCGAGGACTGCGACACCCAGTTGCCCTTCGTCGTCGACCAGCGTCGAAATGCCGGCCGCATAGGGCGTCGCCATCAACGCCTCGATCTGCAAATGGCAGCGATTGAGGACGAGCTCGATGTTGCGCATCGCCAGTGTCTCAGCGCTGATCACCGCGACGTCCACGGACAGCGCTTCACCGACGAGGCCGCGTGGATCCTTGACGCCCTTCTGACCGTCGATCGCATAGCCGATCGGGAGCGCATGAACGATCGAACGCTCCGGACGCACGGACCGATCATTGACCGCCCGGAGGACGCGCTGGACATCGGCCTTCTCGACCTCCTGCCCCCCGAGATTGACGGCGGCAGAGAACGTCTCAGAACCGAGCCGGCCGGCGGTGACATTGACGATCACCGACTGCACGGTGAGTCCAGCAGCGCGCTCGGCCATGCCCACGACGCCGCGAATGGCCTGCTCGGCCTGCGCGAGATCGGTGATGACACCGCTCTTGATGCCCGCCGATGCTCCATAGCCGAAGCCGATGACTTCAATCGTATGGGTACGGCCCGGCAGTGCCTTGCCTTCGGGCTTTGGCGTCAACCGCGCGATCGCGCAGCAAATCTTGGTCGAGCCGATATCGAGCACGCTGATCAGCGACGCGCGGCCGGGCTGCACCGGCTTCAGGCGGGCGGTCATCATTTCGGTCATCATTGCGATTTCTCCGCGGCGCGCTCGGCAGCCGTTTCGTATTCGGCGTCGCCCGCGACGACGTGCTTGTTCTTCTTGGCGTCGGCCGCCCGCGCCTGGGCGGCGAGATCGCCGAGTTTGAGCGACAGCATGCCGGGCACGCGCATATCAATGACGTTCACGTCGCGATCGAGAAGCTGGCTGGTCTCCTCGTACATATCGAGCTGCTGCAATGCCTGCGCCACGCCGGTCTCTGGCAGCTCGACGCGGAGGCCCGAATAGAAGATCAGGTCCCAGCGGCGCTCGCCGATGCGGCTCAGCGCGGCGAGATCGCCGGTGAGCGAGGGGTACTGGTCGAGCAGCCGGACCATGATTTTGGCATCGTCCGCCGCACCCTCGCCCACCACCAGCGGAAGCGAACGGAAGCTGCCGTCGTCGGTGACGATTGGACTGCCGTTCTCGTCGACGACCTGCGTGACCCCATCGATCCGCCAGCGCGCCATCGGCTCTTTCTCGACCACCGAGACAGCCAGCTCGTTGGGATAAATCTTGCGGATATTGGCCGACTTGATCGATGGAATGGACTCGAGACGCGAAAGCGCACCAGCGGCATCGAAGTTCAGCGTCGAGTCCTGCGAGGTGATCGCGAGCTCCTTGAGGATGTCGGCCTCGCTGGTGAGCGTCTGACCGGAAATATCAATCTTGGAGATGCCGAAGCCGGCGCGCGCAAATTGCCCCTGGGCCATGCGCGTCAACGCCGCAACACCCGCGCCGACACCGTCACGTCCCTCGTAAACGCCGACGGCGCCAACGAGGACGATCCCGGCCGCGGCGGCGCGCAGCATGAGCTTGCGATGGAGCAGCCAGGCTTTGGTGAAACTGAGCCGGGTCCGCCGGGTTATCGACTGGATTGGAACGGGAAGCTGGCGCGGGTCGACAAGCTGGGCATCGGCGAAGCCCTGTGCGCCTACCTGTTGCAACTCGCGTCCTCCACCATCCAGGTGACCAATTCCTCGAACGAATGGCCCGCTGCGCGGGCCTGTTCGGGGACCAACGAAACTTCGGTCATACCTGGCTGGGTGTTGATCTCGAGGCAGACGAGCTCGCCGTCCTCGCCTGCCCTGTCGTTGAAGCGGAAATCCGTCCGCGATACGCCCCGGCACCCAAGCGCAGCATGCGCCTTGAGCGCCATCTTCTGCACTTTGTCGTAAATTTTCGGTTGCACTTGTGCCGGAACGATGTGGCGGGAGCCGCCAGTCGAGTATTTTGCCTCGTAATTGTAGAAGGCGAGGTCGGTCACAATCTCGGTGACGCCGAGCGCCACGTCGCCCATGACGGCACAGGTGAGTTCGCGGCCGGGGATGTAGCGCTCGACCATGAGCACCTCCCCGCCCTTCCAGTCCGGCCTGAGGATCTCCTGCGGCGGATGCTCCTGCCCGGCCTTGATGATGAAGATACCGTTGGACGAGCCGTCGGCGACAGGCTTCACCACATAGGGTGGCTGCATGACGTGGGCCCGGCCAACCTCGGCGCGTGACGCGATGGTATGGTCGGTGACCGGGATGCCCGCGGCCCTGAACATGATCTTAGCCTGGTGCTTGTCCATCGCCAACGCAGACGCGAGCACGCCCGAATGCGTGTAGGGGATGCGCAGGAACTCGAGCACGCCCTGGATCGTACCATCCTCGCCATAGCGGCCGTGGAGCGCATTGAACGCGACGTCGGGCTTGAGAGCCGCGAGCTTCTCCGCGATGTCGTAGCCAACGTCGACTTCCGTGACGCGATAGCCGGCGTTCCGGAGCGCATTGGCGCAACCTGCACCGGAGCGGAGCGAGACTTCGCGCTCGTTGGAGACTCCGCCCAGGAGGACGGCCACGTGCTTGGCCATCACACCATCCCCGTGAACGGACCGCGGTCCATGAACTCGCGCACTTCGCGGCCGGGGATGAAATGGCCCATGCGGCGGACCTCCCAGCGCAACTCGATGCCGTGTTTGTCGCGGACCTTCTGGCGGATCATCTCGCCGACCGTTTCGACCTCGAAGGCGTCGGCGTCGCCAATATTGATGAGGAAGTTGGAATGCATCTCGCTCATCTGCGCGCGCCCGAAGGTAAAGCCGCGGCCACCTGCCTCGTCGATCAGCTTCCAGCTCGAGTGACCATCCGGGTTCTTGAAAGTCGAACCGGCGGTCCTGGCGCGCGTCGGCTGTGTGCTTTCACGGCGCTCAGTGACCGAATGCATTTCGCTCAGGATCTTTTCCGCGTCGCCGGGAAAGCCCTGATAGGTGGCGGACGTGAACACCGCCCCGCGTGGGCCGTTGGACTTGCGGTAGAGGTAACCCATATCGGCATTGGTGAGCGTGACGATCTCGCCGTTACGGAGGACCGCGCGCAGCTCGACCATGCGGTCACGCGTCTCGGTCTTGTAGCAGCCCGCATTCATGTAGAGCGCGCCGCCGATGCCGCCTGGGATGCCGCGGTAGAACCAGAGTCCATCGATGCCCGCTTCCGCAGCGGCTGTCGCGACCTTCACATCGGGCACGGCCGTGCCGACACGGACACGATGGCCATCGAGGATTTCGATATTACCGAAGCCCTTCGCCGGAAGACGGATCACGACGCCGTCGAGACCGCCCTCACGGATCAGGAGGTTCGAGCCGAGACCGATTACCGTGACCTTGATCTCGGCCGGCAGGTGCTTGAGGAAGAAGCTGAGATCGGCCTCGTCCACCGGGCGGAAGAAGAGTTGCGCCGGGCCGCCGACGCGCAGCGTCGTCATCTCGCCGAGCATCTGGTTGGGGATCAACTGCCCCCTCACCTCGCTCACCCACGCGCCGAGGGCCGGCAGCAGGTCGGGCCAGAGAATGGGATTGCTCACGGCAGCTCAGGCTCCTTGCCCATGAGCTTGCCGAGCTCAGCTGGGAGCGCCGCAGCCCATTGCGTGATGTTGCCTGCGCCGAGCATCACGACATAGTCGCCATCCTGCACTCGGCTCGCCAGCAACGGCGCGAGGGCCTCGGGCCGGTCGATCACGCGCGCATCGCGATGGCCGCGCGCCTTGAGGCGGGTGACCAGCTCCTCATGGGTGACACCTTCGATGGGGGCCTCGCCGGCTGCATAGACCGGCGCGACGATGACCGTGTCCGCATCGTTGAACGAGGTGGCGAAATCGTTGAAGAGATCATGCAGGCGCGTGTAGCGGTGCGGCTGCACGACTGCGACGACATCACGGCGTGTCGACTGACGTGCTGCCTTGAGCACCGCTGCAATCTCGACCGGGTGATGCCCGTAGTCGTCGATGACGGTGACACCGCCAACGGTACCGGTTCGGGTGAAGCGGCGTTTCACACCAGAGAAGCCGGCAAGCCCCTTGCGGATCGCTTCGGCGGGAACCTTGAGTTGATCAGCGACAGCAATCGCCGCGGTCGCGTTGAGCGCGTTGTGCTCGCCCGGCATCGGGAGAACAAGTCCCTCAATCCTGAGGTGCGTCATCCGGATGCGGTCGCGGATTTCCACGGCGAAGTGGCTTTGGCCATCGTGGATCTCAAGGTCCATCAGGCGGACGTCGGCCTGCGGGTTGCGGCCATAAGTGATGACGCGACGGTCGCGCACGAGCCCAACCATTTCCTGCACGACCGGATGATCGGTGCACATCACGGCAAAGCCGTAGAACGGGACGTTCTCGATGAAATGGAGGAACGCCTCCTTCACCCGTGCGAAGTCGTGGTAGTAATCGAGGTGCTCGGGATCGATGTTGGTGACGATGGCTACGTCAGCCGGCAGCTTGACAAAGCTTCCGTCGCTCTCGTCGGCTTCGACCACCATCCACTCGCCGTCGCCCAATCGCGCATTGGTGCCATAGGCATTGATGATGCCGCCATTGATGACGGTGGGATCGTAGTTTGCCGCATCGAGCAGCGTCGCGACGAGCGTGGTCGTCGTCGTCTTGCCATGCGTGCCGGCGATTGCAACGGCGTTCTTGAACCGCATGATCTCGGCCAGCATCTCGGCGCGACGTACCACAGGCAGGCCACGCGTGCGCGCCGCGGCGAGCTCGGGATTGCCCTTCTTGATGGCAGACGAAATCACAACGACGGCAGCATCACCCAGGTTTTCAGCGGCGTGGCCGACCTTGACATCGATGCCCATGGCACGCAGGCGCTGGACGTTCGCGCTCTCGGCAGTGTCCGAGCCGTGTACCTTGTAGTTCTGGTTGTGCAGGATTTCGGCGATGCCGCTCATGCCGATGCCGCCAATGCCCACAAAGTGGACGGGGCCGATGTTGCGCGGCATCTTCATCTTGCGTTCCCTCTGACCAGACCTTCTGTCAGGTCCGCCAGCCTCTCAACAGCATCCGGTTTCCCCAGCGATTTGGCGGCAGAAGCTGCCGCTGTCAACGCCGTCGGGTGGTCGAACAGCCCGCTGAGGCGAGTGGCGAGCGAAATTGGCGAAAGCGTGGCCTGCTCCATGATCCAGCCGGCATTGGCCGCCTCGATGAAGAGCGCATTGTTCTTCTGATCGGCATCGATCGAGCCGGGCAGCGGCACGAGGATTGACGGGCGGCCGAGGACGGTAAGCTCCGCGACGGTCGATGCGCCGGAGCGGCCGATGACGAGATGGGCGGACGCCATGCGCTCGGGCAGATCGGTGAAGAAGGGCTGCAGCTCCACATTGACGTGGGCCTGCCGATAGACTTCGGCGACCCGGTCGAGGTCTTCGCTGCGGACCTGCTGGACGAGGCGCAAACGATGGCGGGTCGATTCCGACAGCTTAGCGATCGCTGCCGGGACGACCTCGCCGAGAATGCGCGCGCCCTGGCTGCCGCCGAAGACGACGAGAGTCAGCGGCGAGTCCGGACTGAACGCTGGATAGGGCGTGCCCGCTGCGGCGCGGACTCGGTCGCGCACTGGGTTACCCGTGAGCACGGTCTTGGCCGCGAAGGAGTCGGCGAAGTGTGTCTTTTCAAAGCTCAGCGCGATTTGACTCGCGTAGCGCGCGAGGGCGCGATTGGCGCGGCCCATCACCGCATTCTGTTCATGCAGCAGGCCTGGGATGCCCCTGAGGCGCGCCGCGAGGAACGGCGGGAAAACGGGATAGCCGCCGAAGCCGACGACGGCGTCGGGCCTAACTGCGCCGAGCTTGCCGAACGCAACCGCCGTCCCGCCAAGAATGGTGACACCGGCACTCGCAAACTTCAGCGGATTGCGGACCGAGGGCGTGGCGGATGGGACGATGTGAACTTCGCGGGCGGGGAAATCGCCGCCATAGTCGGCGACCCGGTGATCGGTCATCAGATGGGTGATGTGGCCGCGCCGCCGCAACTCCTGGGCCAGCGCCATCGCCGGGAAGAGATGTCCTCCCGTGCCGCCCGCCATCAGGACGAAAATGCTCATTCGGCCGGGATAGCAGCCGGCGCGCCGGAACGATAGGCGGGGAGACCGGTGGCCATGCGTTCCTCGGGGCGCTTGCGCGTTAGTGCCAGCATCAATCCCATCCCGAAAGCGATCGCGATCGTGGACGTTCCGCCATATGAGACGAACGGCAGCGTCATTCCCTTGGGCGGGATCAGGTTGAGATTGACCGCGAGGTTGATGGCGCACTGCAGACCGAACTGCAGCGCCAGCGTCGAGACGGCGAGACGTGCGAACAGCGTCTGCTGCTGCTGCGCGCCGGAAAAGGCCCTGAGCACGATAAAGACGATCAGCGCCACGAGGCAGAGGCAGAACAGGATTCCGAATTCACCTGCTGCTGCTGAGAACACGTAGTCGGCATGCGCGTCGGGGATAACCTTCTTGGCCATCGACTCGCCCGGACCGCGTCCGAACCAGCCGCCCTCGAGCAGCGAATTGAGCGCCTTGTCCACCTGATAGGTGTTGCCGCCATCCGGATTGAGGAACGCATCGACGCGCTTGGCAAAGTGCGGGAAGACGAAATAGGCGGCGAACAACCCACCGACGCCCGCGCCCAGCAGACCAAAGATCAGGAACCACGAGATGCCGGCAAGGAACAGCAGTCCGGTCCAGGTTGCGAGCATCAGCGAGGTCTGGCCGATATCGGGCTGCAGCAGAAGGCCGCCGACGATGACGACCATGATGAGCGACGCGGCGGTCTTGGCAAACATGCCGCGCTTCTGCATGGCTTCGGAAAAGAGCCAGGCTGCGATGACGGCGTAGGCGGGCTTCACGAACTCGGACGGCTGGATGGTGTTGCCGGCAAAGCTGACCCAGCGGCGAGCGCCCTTCACTTCCGTGCCGACCTTCAGCGTGAGCCAGAGCAGAACGATCGAGACGACAAGCACCGCGAGGGCGGCGAACCGCGCCTGACGGTGACTGAGGAACGACACGCCGATCAGCACCGGCAGCGCGAGAAGATCGAAGCCAGCCTGCCGGATAATGAAGTGCCATTGGCTGAGCCCGAGGCGCAGCGCCACCGGCGGGCTCGCCGCGAAGCTCAGCACCATGCCGACCGCCATGAGCAGGATCAGCGCCGACAGCAATTGCTTGTCGATCGTCCACCACCATTCGGCGATGGGTGTCTTGCGATCGCGTGCAAACATGCGCTCACCGCCCTGCCCGGCGGCTCCTCTGAAATGAGGCGGCCAGTCTATGCGTGGGATGGTGAAGAAGAGGTGAGCGAAAGCTTAACGCAGCTTGAGTTCGCTGAGGCCGATCAACGCCAGCACGAAGCTGATGATCCAGAAGCGGATCACCACCTGAGATTCCGTCCAGCCCATCATCTCGAAATGGTGGTGGATAGGGGCCATCTTGAACACGCGTCTACCGGTGAGCTTGAACGAGGCCACCTGCACAATCACCGACACGGTCTCGAGGACAAACAGGCCGCCCACAATCGCAAGGACGATCTCATGCTTGGTGGCGACGGCGATGGCACCCAGCGCCCCGCCCAATGCGAGAGAACCGGTATCGCCCATGAAGATCTGCGCCGGCGGCGCGTTGAACCATAGAAATCCGAGCCCTGCCCCGATCAAGGCGCCGCAAACGACTGCAAGCTCCGCGGTGCCGGGCACGTTGTTGAGCAGCAGATATTCGGAGAACTGGGCGGAGCCCACGAGATAGGCGATGAGCCCGAATGTGGCGGCGGCGATCATCACGGGGACGATAGCGAGGCCATCGAGGCCGTCGGTGAAGTTCACGGAATTGCCGGCGCCGACGATGATGAAGGCCGCGAAGAAATAGAAGAAGTACCAGAGCGGCAGGCCGGACCCCTTGATGAACGGGAACATCAGCGAGGTCGCGATCTTGGGCTCGGTGATCGTCGCCATGAAATAGGCAGCGATCAGCGACACGATGGCTTCGATCAGGAGCCGCTGCCAGCCCGAAAACCCCTTGTGCGACATCCTCTTGACCTTGAGGTAGTCGTCGTAAAAGCCGATGGCGCCGAACGAAACGGTGACGAACAACACCGCCCAGACATAGCCGTTGGACAGATTCGACCAGAGCAGGGTCGAGATCACCGTGCCGGCGAGGATCATCAGGCCGCCCATGGTCGGCGTGCCCTTCTTGGTCAGCAGATGACCCTGCGGGCCGTCCTCGCGGATCGGCTGGCCCTTGCCCTGGCGGATGCGGAGGCTCGCAATGATCTGCGGCCCGAACAGGAACACGAAGAACAGGGCCGTAACGACGGCGCCCGCGGTCCTGAAGGTGATGTAACGAAAGACGTTGAACGCGGTCAGGCTCTCGCCCAACTGGCCGAGAAAATAGAGCATCCGGTCTCCGTCCCTAGGCGAACCGCTCCTTGATTTTCTCGACCAAGAGCGCGAGGCGCACGCCTTTGGACCCTTTGACCATAACAGCATCGCCATAGGCAAGGCCGGAAAGGATGGTCTCGAGGATCGGGTCGATGTAGCGCGACTGGCCGGCGAGGCGGTCCTCGCCGAGCGCTTCGGCCAAGGATTCGATGGCCGAACCAACGAGGAATATGCGCGTCGCGCCGGATTTGAGCACTGCGTCCTTGAGGGATCGGTGCAGATCAGCTCCTTGAGGCCCAAGCTCTAGCATATCGCCAAGGACCAGCACCTTTTGCCCGCCCGGAGCCGCTACCGTGGCGAACACCTCCAGAGTCGCGTTCATCGATGCGATGTTGGCGTTGTAGCTCTCATCGATCAGCAGCAGGGGCTTGGCGGAGGGGCCGAGACGGATCATCTCGCCCCTTCCCTCGCTCGCGCCGAACTCGCCGAGCGCCTTGAGTGCGGCATAGCGGTCCATGCCCGCGAGCCGCCCAACCGCGAGTGCGGCGGTGGCATTGGCGACCATGTGGCGGCCGCGAACACCGAGATTAAGATCGAAAATTTCCGTGCCATGGGTGACGCGAGCGAAGGTCCGAGGGCCGGCGGTCTCCGGCGGCCCGATACGCCAGTCGGCTTCTTCATCGAAGCCGTAAGTCACGATGTGGTCGATCTTCGCCTCACGGGCCTTGGCGAAAAGCACGTGGAGATAGTCGTGATCGGCGTTGAGCACCGCGGTACCGCCCTCTTCAAGTCCGAGAAAGATCTCGGCCTTGGCTTCGGCGATCTGGGTCACGGAAGCGAAGAATTCGAGATGGGCCGCTGCGACGGTTGTGATCACCGCGATATGCGGACGGACCATCTGCACCAGCGGCGTGATCTCGCCGGCGTGGTTCATGCCGATTTCGAACACCGCGTATTGCGCTTCGCGCGGCAAGCGCGCGAGCGTCAGAGGAACGCCCCAGTGATTGTTGAACGATTTGAGCGACCAGTGTGTCGGCCCTGCCGCGCTGAGGACGGAACGGATCGCTTCCTTGGTCGTGGTCTTTCCTGCACTGCCGGTTACCGCGACGATCAAGGCTTTCGAGCGAGAGCGCGCCGCACGGCCAAGCGTCCGCAGTGCTTCGAGCGGGTCCGGGACCACGATGAGCCGCTCGCCACCATGCGCGAGAAACCACGCTTCGCTGACGATGGCGGCCGAAGCACCGGCCGCTAGTGCGGCGCTCACGAAGTCATGGCCATCGAGCTTGTCGCCCTTGATCGCGACGAACAGCGCGTCCTGCTCGATCTCGCGGCTGTCGATGGAGATGGAGTGAATGGGACCGTCAGAAAGGTTCTCCGGCCGTCCGCCGATTGCGGCGACGGCTTCGGCGACGGTCCAGAGCGGTTGCATCAGAGGCCTTTCAGAGTCTCCGCGACCACTTCGTGGTCGGAGAAGTGGTGCTTGGTGGTGCCCACGATCTGATAGTCCTCATGGCCCTTCCCGGCAATCAGCAGGACATCGCCCGGCTGGAGCTCGCGGATGGCCGTCTCGATGGCCTCGCGGCGATCGGCGATTTCGATGGCGCCGGGGGCGGCGGCCAGAATTTCTGCCCGGATGGACGCAGCGTCCTCGGTGCGTGGATTGTCGTCGGTGACGATCACCCGATCCGCAATGCGCGAGGCGATCTCGCCCATGATGGGCCGCTTGCCTTTGTCGCGGTCGCCGCCACAGCCGAACACCAGCCGCAGCTTGCCGCGCGCATAAGGCATCAGCGCTTCGAGCGCGGATTCGAGAGCGACGGGTTTGTGCGCGTAGTCGACGAAGATCGCCGCATCATTGTGCGTTGCAACCAGCTCAAGCCGGCCGCGGGCGCCCTTCAGGTGAGCAAGGGATGCGAGAGCCTTATCCTTGGACGCGCCGGTGGCCATCGCGAGCGCGAGCGCAACGATGGCGTTGCTGGCCTGGAACGAGCCGGTCAGCGGAAGGTGGAAAGAGATCTCTTCGCCAACGAGCCGCCCGGTCACGTGCTGGCCGAGACCTTCCTCGCGCGTCGAAAGATTCTCGAACCACGCGCCCTCGCGGCCAACGGTCAGTAGCGTGACGCCGCGATCGAGCGCGGCGAACATGAAGGGCATGTGCTCGGGATCATCGACATTGACCACCGCGGCGCCGTCATCGGCGATGAGGCTCTTGAACAGGCGGAGCTTAGCTTCGCGATAAGCGTCCATGTCGTGATGGTAGTCGAGATGCTCACGGCTGAGGTTAGAGAAGGCCACGGCGTTGAAGCGCAGCCCGTCGACGCGGCGCTGGTCGAGGCCCTGGCTCGATGCCTCCATCGCGACGCGATCGATGCCCTGCTCCTTGAGGTGCGAGAGCCCCTGCGCCAGAGATAGTGCATCCGGCGTTGTGAGCTCGCCAGGAACGAGACCGACTTCGGTCTCGATTCCGACCGTACCAACACTCGCGCCCCTCATGCCCGACGCCGACCAGATCTGGCGGACGAAGGATACGATGGAGGATTTGCCGTTGGTTCCGGTGACGCCGACCAGCGTCGAGGGCAGCGGTGAGTACTGAACCGCAGCTGCCTGCGCAAACGCAGCACGCACATCCTCGACCACTACGACAGGCATTCCGGGATCGACGGCCGGGGTGCGATCGGTGACCATCACCGCAGCACCGCGGTCGCGGGCCTGCTTTGCAAACGCGTCGCCGTGCGTATGGAGACCAGGAATGGCGAAGAAGGCCTCGCCCGCTCCAACATTGCGGCTGTCTTCGCTGAGGCCGGTGACCTCGATCCGTCCCGAAGGACCGGCCTGACCGTTCAACAGATCGTCGAGCAGGTACGACACATCTTCCTCGGCAAGGGCGCTAGCGGAGCTGGGGCGGGACAAGTTCGTCATCCAATAATGGGTTGAAATCGGGGCTGATGCCAAGCATCGGGGCAACTTGGGCGACAATTCGCCCTGTCGCTTCTCCGGCATTCCAACCGGCGGTGTGGCCACCCTGCCCCGGCTCGGTGTGCGGATCATCGACGAGGATCATCATAGCGTAACGCGGCTGGTCGAGCGGGAACACCGACGCGAACAGCGACAGCACGTGGCCGCTGTCGTAGCGGCCCTTGACCACCTTTTCGGCCGTGCCGGTCTTGCCGCCCGCGCGATAGCCCGCGGCGAATTTGTTCATCCGCGTACCGGAGCCCTGGAGCGCATTGAGACGCATCAGATAGCGCATCTCGCGGCTCGTGGCGGGTGACACGACCTGTACATAGGTCTTGGCGGCATCCTCGGGTGAGGTCTTGTAGAGCGTCGGGAGCACCATCACGCCGTCATTGGCGAAGGCCGCCATAGCGCGCAGCATCGCAATTGGCGAGACGGAGAGGCCGTGGCCGAACGCGGCGGTGGCCGCGACGATGTCGGAAAAGGTCTTGGGCACGACCGGATTGCGCCGCTCCGGCAGTTGCAGCGGCTCGGGTACGTCGAACTGCATCTTGTGCAGGAAGGCGCGGAAATCGTCCTTTCCCCATTGCTGCATGATGTGGATGGCGCCGACATTGGATGAGTATTTGTAGACTTCCGGCAGCGTCAGGATGCGGTTCTTGCCGTGGAAATCGGTGATGGTGAAACGACCGAAGCGAACGCCGAAGCGCGCGTCGAACGTGTCGGTGATCTTTACCCTGCCGCTGTCGAGCGCGCCGGCAATGGTCACCGACTTCATGGTCGAGCCCAGCTCGTAGATGCCGGCGGTCATGCGGTTGAAGCTATCTTTCTGCAGCGCCGTCACCGGATCGTTTGGATCGAAGTCCGGCAGCGAGACGAGACCGAGGATTTCGCCCGTCTTGATGTCCATCATCGCGCCCGCTGCGGCGACGGCCTGATAGCGGCTGAGCGCGTCGGTCAGCACGTCGTGCATCACATGCTGCACGCGCAGATCGATCGAGAGATTGACGGGTGCGAGCTCGTTGCCGCGGGCGAGCCCGATCTGCTGGAGCAGCGCAACGTCGTCATTGTCCATCGCCTTCTCGATGCCGGCGATGCCCTGGTTGTCGATATTGACTGCGCCAAGGATATGCGAGGCCTCGTGGCCTCCGGGATAGAAGCGCTTGCTCTCGGTCAGGAAATCGAGACCGGGAATGCCGAGCTGCATGATCTTGTCTTCGATCGCAGGGGTCAGCTCGCGCTTGATCCAGACGAAACCTTTGTCGCCGCTCAGCCGGTCGCGCAGCCAGTCGACATTGAGATCGGGCAGCACTGAATGGATGCCCTTGGCGGCTTCCTCCGGATCGATGATGTTGCGCGGCTCGGCGAACAGCGACGGCACGCGGATGTCGACAGCCAGCTCAAGGCCATTGCGATCGAGGATGGCCGGACGTGTGGCCGTGATGAGGTCGCGGGCGCGCCCTTCGATCGAGGTGTCCTGGACGACCATTCCGAGCTGGATGAGCCGGCCGGCGACCGCGATGAACATCAAGACGAGGACAACGATCACCCACCGGATGCGCGCCCGGGTGAGCCCGCGGCGCAGCTTGCGTTCGCCCTCGAGCGCGAATGGCAGGCTGTCGGCGTCAAGCGCGACCATCAGTTGGACTCCCTGATGATCTGCGTGATTGGATCGACGCCTTGGTCGAGCGACTGGAACAGCGAGTTGAGGGCGGAGGTATCGGGCGCCTTCAGCCGCATCGGCAGGATGGCGAAATTGCCGAACTGATCCTGCGACAAGGTCTGGAGATTGAGCTCGGCAACGTGGCGCTGGATGACCGGCGCGACATTGGCGGGCTGGTTGAGGAAGGCCCAGTCGGCCTTCAGCAGCGAGAGGTCGGCCTCCTGCCGATCAATCTGCCGTTCGAGCGCGGCCTTCTGTTCGGCGGTGTCGCCGACCGAAAACTTCAGAGCATAGACGCCGACCAGGGCGCAGATGGCGGTGATCACGAGGATGATGTTGAGGGTACGGATCACGCGGCACCCCGCGCATTTGGAACACCGAGGCCGGCTCGATTGACTGGGCGCGCCGCGGCAGCCGAACGGCGGGCGCCGCGCAGGATCGCCGAGCGCGAGCGCGGATTGCTGGCAATTTCGGCGGCAGACGGCTTGCAGGCCTTCGCGATCTCGACCCAGCGAGCGGCTTCGGCGACGACCTGCGGAAGGTGCCGCGACTGAGGCGCGGCGGATTTCTCCGGATCGAGGAAGCGCTTGACGATCCGATCCTCCAGCGAATGGAACGTGACGACGGCGAGCCGCCCCCCCTCGGTCAGCAACCGCTCGGCGGCGAACAACCCCTCGACGAGCTGGCCGAATTCGTCATTGACCGCGATCCGGAGTGCCTGGAACGAGCGCGTTGCAGGATGTGCCTCGCCAGGCTTGCGGCCGATGGCCTTTTCGATGAGGCGCGCAAGTTCGGCGGTGGTCGCGATGGGATGGGCTGCACGGGCCGCCACGATCGAGTGCGCGATGCGCCGCGACTTGCGTTCCTCGCCGTAAGCAAAGAGCAGAGCAGCGAGATCGGCTTCCGCGAGCGTATTGACGAGATCGGCGGCGGTGTCGCCCTCCCCCGCCATGCGCATATCGAGCGGACCCTCGCGCATGAAAGAGAAGCCGCGGCCGGGTTCATCGAGCTGCATCGATGAGACGCCGAGATCGAGCACAACCCCATCCA
>Ga0068853_100001596_pt1 | contig 16510 bp, 18 predicted proteins | sample KBSCornC32_FD_65655 | JGI IMG/M metagenome (GOLD analysis project Ga0068853, IMG submission 65655) | Corn rhizosphere microbial communities from Kellogg Biological Station, Michigan, USA - KBS Corn C3-2 | ecosystem: Host-associated > Plants > Roots > Rhizosphere > Soil ...
CTGGCGGGTTTGAAAAAGAGCACATAAGCACGAGCTTTGCTGTTGTGAGACGTGCGGCCAGGACGGCTGCTTCAGCTTCGAGCACGACGCTCGTGAAAACAAACGAAGACGGCCTGGACGGCCGTCGGTTCGGATATGGAAGTCCGCCAGAGGAGTCACCACCATGGCTGTTGCCAAGAGTCGCAAAACCCCGTCCCGCCGCGGCATGCGTCGCGCCCACGATGCGCTGACCGCGAAGCAGCTGTCGACCGACCCGACCTCGGGCGAGGTGCACGTGCGCCATCACGTCACCAAGGACGGCTACTACCGCGGCAAGAAGGTCATCGAGTCGAAGGTCCAGGCCCGCGACGAAGACTGAGAGCACCGTTCGGGCGACGTCGCACGACGTCGCTCGCAGTGACGCCCCGGGCCGGATGCCCCGGGTGGGGTTGCCTTGCGGGGTCCGGACGACCCGGTTCGGCAGCAGCGCGCGCCTGCGGTCGGTGCGCGCCGATTCTTGCGCAGGCGCATTGCGCCCGTGCGCCTCGACCGGGGAACGACCCTGATCTACTCACGCATCGCCGGTACCGGCAGTTACCTGCCGGAAAAGATCGTCACCAACGCCGATCTCGAGAAACTCGTCGAAACCACCGACGAGTGGATTGCCTCGCGCACGGGCATCCGCGAGCGCCGCTTCGCCGCCGACGGCGAGACCACCGGTGACCTCGCGTTCTACGCCGCCACGCACGCGCTCGACGCGGCCGGCATCAAGGGCGCCGACCTCGACCTCATCGTGCTCGGCACGACCACGCCCGACATCATCTTCCCGTCGACCGCCTGCCTGCTGCAGCATCGCCTCGGCGCGAACGGCTGCGCCGCGTTCGACGTCAACGCCGCATGCTCGGGCTTCATGTACGCGCTCGGCATCGCCGACCAGTTCATCCGCAGCGGCCAGGCGAAGCGAGCGCTCGTGGTCGGTTCGGAAACGCTCACGCGCATGCTCGACTTCAGCGACCGCGCGACCTGCGTGCTGTTCGGCGACGGCGCCGGCGCGGTCGTGCTCGAGGCGTCGAGCGAACCCGGCATCCTCACCACCAAGCTGCACGCCGACGGTGGCTACAAGCACCTGCTGTACAACCCGGTCGGCGTATCCGCCGGTTTCCGCGACGACGAGCCGAACCATGGCGTGCGCGTGATGATGACCGGCAACGAAGTGTTCAAGGTCGCCGTGAAGACGCTCGACCGCATCGTCGGCGAGACGCTCGAAGCGGCCGGCATGCACGAACAGGACGTCGACTGGCTGATCCCGCACCAGGCGAACCTGCGCATCATCGAGGCGACCGCCAAGCGCCTGCAGATGTCGATGGACCGCGTGATCGTCACCGTCGACCGCCACGGCAACACCTCGTCCGGTTCGGTCCCGCTCGCGCTCGACGAAGCGGTGCGCTCGGGCAAGGTGCAGCGCGGCCAGACCCTGCTGCTCGAGGCATTCGGCGGCGGATTCACCTGGTCGTCGGCGCTGCTGAAGTATTGATCGGAGCGGCGTGCTCGCGGATCTCGCCGGAGCCGCCGTCCATTTCGTCGCGACGATCCTGCGCGACGTCGTCGTCGATTTCTTCCTGATGAACCTGGGTCGCGGCGCGTTGCTCGCTTGCACGTTCGGCAGATACCCGCACGGTCGCGCGCTCGAGCGCGATGCGCGGTGGATCGCGGGCGCCGGCTTCGCCGTCGTCGTGCTGACCGGCGTGGCCCTCGCGGTGTACAACAACGTCTTCGCATCCACCTGAAATGAGCCAGCCTATGTCGTCGCTCGCATTCGTGTTTCCGGGTCAGGGTTCCCAGTCGATCGGCATGCTCGCCGAACTCGCCGAGCTGCACGCGCACGTGCGCGACACGTTCGCCGAGGCCTCGGACGGTGCCGGCGCCGACCTGTGGGCGTTGTCGCAGGGTGGGCCCGAGGCGATGCTCAACCGCACCGAATACACCCAGCCTGCACTGCTCGCGGCGGGCGTGGCGGTATGGCGCCTGTGGCAGGCCAACGGTGGTGCGACGCCGTCGCGCCTCGCCGGCCACAGCCTCGGCGAATACACCGCGCTCGTCGCGTCCGGCGTGCTGTCGCTGCGCGATGCGGCGCACCTGGTGCGCATCCGCGGCCAGGCGATGCAGGACGCGGCGCCCGAGGGCGTCGGCGCGATGGCGGCCGTGCTCGGCGCCGACGACGTGCTCGTCGAAGAAGTCTGTCGCGAAGTGTCCGGAGACCACGTCGTCGTGCCGGCCAACTACAACTCGCCCGGGCAGATCGTCATCGGTGGTCACGTGCAGGCGATCGACGCCGCGCTCGCGAAGCTGTCCGAGCGCGGCGTCCGCAAGGCGGTCAAGCTCCCGGTGAGCGTGCCGTCGCACACGCCGCTCATGCGCGAAGCGGCGAACCGCCTCGGCGAAGCGATGACGGCGTATCACTGGAGCCAGCCGCGCATCCCGGTCGTGCAGAACGTCGATGCGCGCACGCACGAAGGCCTCGCCGAAATCCGCGACGCGCTCGTGCGCCAGCTCTACCTGCCGGTGCGCTGGACCGGCTGCGTGCAGGCGCTCGTCGCGGCCGGCGCCACGCGCGTGGCCGAATGCGGCCCGGGCAAGGTGCTGACCGGCCTGGTCAAGCGCATCGACAAGGCGATCGACGGTCGCGCGCTCGGCACGCCGGGCGAGTTCGACGCCGCGCTCGCCGACTGGCGCTGACCCGCGCCTGATTCCGTCCACCGCGACGCGCTTGACGCGCGTCGCGAGTGGCGTATTATTCAACCATAAGGTTGAATATTGGAACCGCCGTGCCTGCAGCCCTCGATCTCGCGTTCGCCGCGCTCGCCGATCCGACCCGGCGGCGCATCGTCTCGCGCCTCACGCGCGGCGAGGCACGCGTGACGGATCTCGCGCAGCCGTTCCACATGTCGCTGAACGCGGTGTCCAAGCACGTCAAGGTGCTCGAGCGCGCGGGGTTGGTGCGGCGCGAGCGGCTCGGCCGCGAGCACTACCTGCACCTGCGCGCGGCGCCGCTGCGCGAAGTCGCGCGCTGGACGTCGCGTTACGAACGTTTCTGGAACCAGCGCCTCGATGCACTGGAGCGGTTCCTCGCCGAATCGAAGGAGGCTTCCGATGACTGAGCGAAACCCGCCGGCAATGGGCGCGTTCTCGACGCGCGTGCCGCGCACCTACGACGCGAGCGCCGAGCGCGTGTTCGACGCATGGGTGGATCCGGCGAGCGTGAAGGCATGGCTCGCCGGCGGCGAGCGCGCCGTCGTCGACGCGCGCGTCGACGGCCTGTTCTACGTCGAGATGGCGTGGGAAGGGCGGATCTATCCGCACTACGGCCGCTACCTGCGCGTCGAGCGTCCGCACCTGCTCGAATTCACCTGGGTCAGCGAAGGCACGCAAGGCAAGGAGTCGGTGGTGCTGGTCGAGTTCATCCGCCGCGGTGCGCGGACCGAACTCGTGCTCACCCACGACGGCCTGCCGAGCGAGGAGATGGCCACGAGCCACCACGGCGGCTGGTCCGGGTTCATGGAGCAACTGGTCGAGCGACTGCGCTAGTCTCTCGGCCACGACATGCGGGCCGCGCGCGCGACGTCGCCGCGGCGGGAGGTGGACGATGCTCCTGCAAGGAAAGGTGGCGGTGATCCACGGTGGCGGTGGCGCGATCGGCGGCGCCGTCGCGCGCGTGTTCGCCCGCGAGGGTGCGCGCGTCTATCTCTGCGGACGCACGCGCGCGAAGCTCGACCGCGTCGTGCACGACATCGTCGCCGCCGGCGGGCGCGCCGAAGCGACCGAAGTCGATGCGCTCGACGAACACGCGATCGAGCATCACGTCGAAGGCGTCGCGCTGCGCGCGGGGCGCATCGACATCGCGCTCAATGCGGTCGGATTCGCACACGTTCAGGGCACGCCGTTCGTCGATCTCCCGCTCGCCGACTTCGCCTACCCGATCGAAGCGTGCGCGCGCACGAATTTCCTGACCGCGCAGGCGGTCGCGCGGCGCATGGTCGACCAGGGATCGGGCGTGATCCTCACCTTGTCGACGCCGGGCGCGCGCCTGTCCGGGCAAGGCTTCCTCGGCAACGGTGTCGCGTCCGCCGCGATCGAAGCGTTCTCGCGCATCCTCGCCGGCGAACTCGGTGCGAGCGGCGTGCGCGTGGTCTGCCTGCGGCCGGACGCGATCCCGGGCGCGTTGGCCGAGTCCCACTCACGGGACGTGTTCGCCGGCGTCGCCGCGCGCGCGGGCACGACGATCGAAGCGATGCTCGCCGGTCGCGCCGAGCACGCGACCCTGCTCAAGCGCCTGCCGACGCTGCAGCAGGTCGCCGAAGCTGCGGCCTTCTTCGCCTCCGACCGTGCCGGCGCGATGACCGGAACGGTCGCGAACCTCACCTGCGGGTCGATCGTCGACTGATCATCCGCCGGGATCGCGTGCGCCCGTACGTTCCCGCACGGCCGGCGCCGTGGATGCGCGCCGCGGCTTTTGCGATCATGCGCGACCACAGTCCCGGATGGATCGCATCGTGAGCAAGCCCCTCGAAGGAGAAATCGCCCTCGTCACCGGCGCCAGCCGCGGCATCGGCGCCGCGATCGCCGACGAACTCGCCGCGCTCGGCGCGAAGGTGATCGGCACCGCGACGACGGAGGGCGGTGCGCAAGCGATCGGCGCGCGGCTCGCCGCGCACGGCGGCGCCGGGCGCGCGCTCAACGTGACCGACGGCGCGGCGATCGAGGCGCTCGTCGACGCGATCGGCAAGGAATCCGGCGCGATCTCGATCCTGGTCAACAACGCGGGCATCACCCGCGACCAGCTGCTCATGCGCATGAAGGACGAGGACTGGCAGGCGATCCTCGACACCAACCTGAGTTCGGTCTACCGCGCCTCGAAGGCGGTCATGCGCGGCATGATGAAGGCGCGCAAGGGGCGCATCATTTCGATCGCCTCGGTGATCGGCCTCACCGGCAATCCCGGTCAGTCGAACTACGCGGCGGCGAAGGCGGGCATCATCGCGTTCTCCAAGTCGCTCGCGCGCGAGATCGGTTCGCGCGGCATCACGGTCAACGTCGTCGCGCCCGGCTTCATCGACACCGACATGACGCGCGCGTTGCCGGAGGAACAGCGCAACGCGCTGCTCGGCCAGATCGCACTCGGCCGGCTCGGTGCGGCGGACGACATCGCCAAGGCGGTCGCGTTCCTCGCTTCGCCCGCGGCGTCCTACATCACCGGCGAGACGCTCCACGTGAACGGCGGCATGTACATGCCGTAAGGCTTGTTATTCAGCACCTTGGACGCATCTTCGACGTCGCCGCCGAGGTTCGTGCGGCCCTTCCCGGCGCGGCTGGCGAGGGGGCAGGGCTTCCACTACAATGCCGCGGTTTACAGGGGCGCGCTGCCCGCTGCGGCAACGCGGCCTGCATGCGCCGCATGAATTCCGACCGGAGGTTTAGAAACACATGAGCACTATCGAAGAGCGCGTCAAGAAGATCGTGGTCGAGCAGCTCGGCGTGAAGGAAGACGAAGTCACCCCGAACGCGTCGTTCGTCGACGACCTCGGCGCCGACTCGCTGGATACGGTCGAGCTGGTGATGGCTCTGGAAGAAGAATTCGAGTGCGAGATCCCGGACGAGGAAGCCGAGAAGATCACGACCGTGCAGCAGGCGATCGACTACGTCAAGGCGCACGTCAAGGCCTGATCGCCGCTACAAGCTGGATGCGACGCTGCGCCCACGAGGCGCAGCTTTCGTTTCAGCGGCACGCAACAGACGCCGGCGTATGCGCGCAGCAAGCGCCCGCCGGCGGCACCACGAACTGACAGGCGGTACCTTCCCATGAGCAAGCGTCGCGTCGTCGTCACCGGTCTCGGCATCGTCAGCCCCGTCGGCAACGACATCGCCACCGCGTGGTCGAACATCACCGCCGGCAAGAGCGGCATCGGTCCGATCACCCATTTCGACGCGTCGACGTTCCCGACCCGCATCGCGGGCGAGGTGCGCGACTTCGACCCGGCGCAGTTCGTCGCGGCGAAGGACGTCAAGAAGATGGATCCGTTCATCCACTACGGCATCGCCGCGTCGGTGCAGGCGCTCGCCGACGCGGGCCTGCATCCGCACGAGCACGACGAGGAACGCATCGGCGTCGCGGTCGGTGCGGGCATCGGCGGCATCGCGACGATCGAGAAGACCTCGATCACCTACCACGAGCAGGGCCAGCGCAAGATCTCGCCGTTCTTCGTGCCGAGCTCGATCATCAACATGGCCTCGGGCAACCTGTCGATCATGCTCGGGCTGAAGGGTCCGAACATCGCCTGCGTGACCGCGTGCACGACCGCGACGCACAACATCGGCCTCGCGATGCGCATGATCCAGTACGGCGACGCCGACGTCATGATCGCGGGTGGCGCCGAGTACTCGACCGTCGGCACCGCGGTCGGCGGCTTTTGCTCGGCGCGCGCGCTGTCCACGCGCAACGACGAGCCGGACAAGGCGAGTCGCCCGTGGGACAAGGACCGCGACGGCTTCGTGCTGTCGGACGGCGCCGGCGTGCTCGTCATCGAGGAATACGAACACGCGAAGAAGCGCGGTGCGCGCATCTACTGCGAGCTGGTCGGCTTCGGCATGAGCGGTGACGCATACCACATGACCGCGCCGAGCGAGAACGGCGAAGGCGGCGGCCGCTGCATGGTCGCGGCGGTCAAGGACGCCGGCCTCAACCTCACCGACGTGCAGTACATCAACGCGCACGGCACCTCCACGCCGGCCGGCGACGTCGCCGAAGTGCAGGGCATCAAGGGCGTGTTCGGCGACTACGCGAACAAGCTCATGGTCAGTTCGACCAAGTCGATGACCGGCCACCTGCTCGGCGCCGCGGGCGGTGTCGAGGCGATCTTCTCGATCCTCGCGTTGCGCGACAACGTCGTGCCGCCGACGATCAACCTCGACAACCCGGGCGAAGGCTGCGACCTCGATTTCGTGCCGCACACCGCGCGCGAGGCGAAGCTCGACGTCGTGCTGTCGAACTCGTTCGGTTTCGGCGGCACCAACGGCACGCTGGTGTTCCGCCGCGCCTGAGGCGCGCGCGTCCAGGAGCGGAAGACCGAAACACGAAGGACACCAAGGAAGAGCAAGAATCTTCGGATCATTGCCTTCTCCGCGTGCTCCGCGTGCTCCGTGTTTCAATCTTTGAATCCTTCCGCTTTTCCTTCGTCCTTCGTGTCCTTCGTGTTTCAATCTCCTGCTCTTGCCTTCGAGCCGAGCGCGCATCCATGACCCACGTCGTCAAGGAAATCGCCGGCGTGCGCGATCTGCTCGCGCTCGCCGCGGCGCATCCGCGGCGCTATCCGGGCCTGCTCGAGAGCGTCGCGCGCGGCAACGCGCGGGCACGCCACGACATCCTGTTCGCGTTCCCCGAGCGTGAACTGCGGTTCGCCGACGGCGTCGTGCGCGACGAGGACGGTGTCGCCCAAGGCACGCGGTTCCTCGACGCGCTCGACCAGGCGTGGGCCGCGGAGCGCGTCGAACGTCGTGGCGACGACGGCGTGCCGTTCCATGGCGGATGGCTGCTCTACCTCGGCTACGAACTCGCCGCCGAGATCGAGCCGACCCTGTGCCTGCCGACGCCGCGCGAGGCCGTGCTGCCGACCGCGCTCGCGTTGCGCTGTCCCGCAGCGATCGTCGTCGACCACGAGCGCGCCCGCACGCTGCTCGTCGCGGAAGCCGGCCGCGAGGCGTTGCTCGATGCGCTCGCATCGGACCTCGCCGCCCATGCCCGCTTCGAGGAGTCGCCCCGCGGTCGCATCGACATCGACGAGGACGCGCCGCAGGCCTTCCTCGACGGCGTCGCGCGGGTGCTCGAGCACCTGCGCGCGGGCGACGTGTTCCAGGTCAACCTGTCGCGCGCGTGGCGCGCGCACTGTGCGGAGGCGCTGCGCGCTGCGGACCTGCATGCCGCGTTGCGCCGCGCGAATCCGGCGCCGTTCGCCGGCCTGCTGCAGGTGGACGACTGGGCCGTCGCGAGTTCCTCGCCCGAGCGGCTCGTCGAATTGCGCGGCACGCGCGCGCAGACGCGCCCGATCGCCGGCACGCGGCCGCGCACGCACGGCGACGATGACGCCGCGCGCATCCGCGAGCTCTCCGGGCATCCGAAGGAGCGCGCCGAACACGTGATGCTGATCGACCTCGAGCGCAACGACCTCGGCCGCGTGTGCGTGCCGGGCAGCGTCGAGGTCGACGAGCTCATGGCGATCGAGAGCTACGCGCACGTCCACCACATCGTTTCGAACGTGCGTGGCGAGCTGCGCGCGGGCGTGACGCCGGGGCAGGCGATCCGCGCGGTGTTCCCGGGCGGCACGATCACCGGCTGCCCGAAGGTGCGCTGCATGCAGATCATCGCCGCGCTCGAAGGCGTCGGTCGCGGCGCGTACACGGGTTCGTTCGGCTACCTCGATCGCAACGGCGATCTCGATCTCAACATCCTGATCCGCACGCTGACCCTGCACGGCGCCGGGATGACCTTCCGCGCGGGCGCCGGCATCGTCGCCGACTCCGACGCGGTGCGCGAGCTCGAGGAGACGCGCGCGAAGGCGCGTGGCCTGCTGCGGGCGCTCGGTGCGTGAAGCCGCTGCGCGGCTGCCGCTTCAAGCTCGCGCCGAATCCGGTTACGCTGCCCGGATGATGCCCGTGACGCCCCGACGACCGTTTCATGCCCAGCGCGGTGGCGCGGTCCTGCGCATGTTCCTCGCACTCGTGCTGATCGGCCTCGTCGGCGGCGGCGCGGCCACCTGGTTCGACTACCAGCGCTACACGAACGCAGCGCTCCCCGTCGACACCGACGCGCTGACGGTCGACGTGCCGCGCGGCGCGAACTACCCGCAGATCGTCGCCGAGCTGCGCCGCGCCGGCGTCGTCGAGGGGGGCTTCCGCGCGATGGCCTACTGGCGTGCGCTCGGCCGCGAACTCGGCGTCGGCGGCCGACTGCATGCGGGCGAGTACGCGCTGCCGCGCGGCATCACGCCGCGCGAGCTGCTGCGGCGCATGGCGGCGGGCGAGGTCGTGCAGCACCGCTTCACGATCGTCGACGGCTGGACCTTCCGCCAGCTGCGCCTCGCGCTCGCCAACGAAGCCGGCCTGCAACAGACGTTGCCCGGCAGCAGCGACGAGGACATCGCGCGCCGGCTCGACATCGCCGACGCGAAACCGGAAGGCTGGTTTCTGCCGGAAACCTATTCGTTCGTGAAGGGCGAATCCGATTTCGACGTGCTGCAGCGCGCGCATGCGGCGATGAGGAAGACGCTCGACCAGCTGTGGCCGCAGCGCTCGGCCGACGTCAAGCTCGACTCGCCGTACCAGGCGCTGATCCTCGCCTCGATCGTCGAGAAGGAAACCGCGCAACCGGTCGAGCGCGCGCAGATCGCCGGCGTGTTCGTGCGCCGCCTCAAATTCGGCATGCGCCTGCAGACCGACCCGACCGTGATCTACGGCATGGGCGAGAACTACGCGGGCAACATCCGCCGCAGCGACCTCGAGACCGACACGCCGTACAACACCTACACGCGCGACGGCCTGCCGCCGACGCCGATCGCGCTGCCCGGCAGCGTCGCGCTGCAGGCGGCGCTGCATCCCGCGCCCGGCGACGCGCTGTACTTCGTCGCGCGCGGTGACGGCAGCCACGAATTCTCGCCGACGCTCGACGCGCACAATCGCGCCGTGCAGAAATACCAGTTGCATCGCGGCCAATGAACGGACGGCTGATCACGCTCGAAGGCGGCGAGGGCGCCGGCAAGAGCACCGTGCTCGCCGCGGTGCGCGATCGCCTCGAACAGCACGGCATCGACGTCGACGTCACGCGCGAACCGGGCGGCACCGCGTTCGGCGAAGCCGTGCGAGCGCTCGTGCTCGATCCGGCCCGGCACGGCGTCTGCGCCGAGAGCGAGCTCCTGCTGATGTTCGCCGCGCGCGCGCAACTCGTGCGCGAGCGCATCCAGCCCGCGCTCGCCGCGGGACGCTGGGTGCTGTCGGATCGCTATACCGATGCGAGCTACGCGTACCAGGGCGGCGGCCGCGGCCAGCCGCTCGAGCGCATCGCCGAACTCGAACGCTGGGCCGCGCCGGTCGTGCCCGGGCTGACGCTGCTGCTCGACCTGCCGGTCGAACAGGGCCTCGCGCGAGCGGGGGCGCGCGGCGAGGCCGATCGCATCGAGCGCGAGAACGGCGATTTCTTCGAACGCGTGCGCGCGGCCTACCGCGCGCGCGCGGCGGCCGACCCGGCGCGGTTCCGCGTCATCGACGCGAGCCGCGCGGTCGACGACGTGCGCGCCGCCGCGGTCGCCGAGATCGATCGCTTCGTCGCGGCCGTGCGGGAGCAGGCATGAGCCTGCAACCGTGGCTCGCCGAACCGTGGCGCCAGCTCGCCGGCGCGCTCGTGCGCGGGCGCCTGCACCACGGCCTGCTGTTCGCCGCGCCCGCGGGCTACGGCAAGCGGTCGCTCGCGACCGCGCTCGCGGCGGCGGCGCTGTGCGAGCAGCGCCGCGAGGACGGTCACGCCTGCGGCCGTTGCCGCGGCTGCGTGCTGTTCGCCGCGGGCAGCCATCCCGATTTCACGCGCGTCACCTTCGAACTGCGCGACGACGGCAAGCTGCGCAGCGAAATCACGATCGACCAGATGCGTGCGCTGTCGCAGCGACTCGCCCTGTCGAGCCAGTTCGGCGGGCTGCAACTCGCGCTCGTCGACCCGGCCGACCGCCTCAACGCGAGCGCGGCGAATGCGCTGTTGAAGACGCTGGAAGAGCCAGCGAGGGCGACGATCCTGTTGCTCGTCGCCGACGACCCGGCGCGCCTGCCGGCGACGATTCGCAGCCGCTGCCAGCGCATCGACGTGCGCGCGCCGACGCGCGACGAGGCGCTCGCCTGGTTGCGCGCCGAACGCGTCGACGCCGCGGCGGCTACGGCTGCGCTCGACGCGAGCCTCGGCAATCCCGGCCTCGCGCTCGTCTGGAGCGCGGACGACACGCTGCCGCTGCGCAAGGCCTGCGCGGAGGACCTGGCCGCGCTTGCGCGAGGGCGCCGAACCGCGGCCGACGTCGCCGAGGCCTGGGCCGCGGACCGGCCGCAGGAGCGCCTCTGGTTCGCCGCCGTGCTCGCGCGCGACGAGGCGCAGGCGATCGCGGGCGGCGGCGCGGGCAAGCTCGGCTTGACCGCGCGCGAGGAAATCCCGAAGCTAGTCGCATGGTTCGGCCGCGCCAACCAGGCACGTGGCCTGCTCACGACCACCGTACGCGCGGATCTGGTCCTGCTGGAACTGTTGCGCGCGTGGTCGCCGGGCGACAGGCCGGCATGATGCGGCGGGGCGCACGGCGCGCTTCGCGGGTTTGCGGCAGGATGCCGGATGGGAACGCGCCTGCGGCGGTCGTCGCGGGCACGCACGAGCGAAGGGGTGGCTGATGGCAACGCCGGCAATGGGCGGTGCGCCGCGACAGGGCATCCTGTCGCTCGCGATCAAGGACAAGGGCGCGCTGTTCAACGCGTACATGCCGTTCGTGCGCGGTGGCGGCCTGTTCGTGCCGACGACCAAGCGCTACAGCCTCGGCGACGAAGTGTTCATCCTGCTCTCGCTGATGGACGAGAAGGACCGCCTGCCGGTCGCCGGCAAGGTCGTCTGGATCACCCCGGCCGGCGCGCAGGGCAACCGCATGGCCGGCATCGGCGTGCAGTTCAACGAATCCGCGGACGGCGAAGCCGCGCGCACGAAGATCGAGTCGATCCTCGCCGGCATCATGGGTCAGGAGCGCCCGACCCACACGATGTAGTCGCTGCGGCGGCCTGGTCGCGGGATCCCGGCATGGCAGGCCCGTTCGCGGCCGACCCGTCGCGCGTGCGTCGATCAGCGTGACGGTCGCGAGACGGCGGTCGGCTTCGGGCTCCGCGCCGCCGCCGCCGTGGCGGCCCGCGCGCGGGTGGCGACGCCTTCGCGTCGATCCGTGCGCGCGAGTTCGCTGCGCCGCCGTTCGTCGAAGAATCCCTTGAGCGCCGCCAGCGAGTATTCGTAGCTGCGGTCGACCAGCGACTGCACTTCCCGCCAGCCGAACATGCGCACGCCGTGCACGGGCATGCGCAGGTGCAGGTCGGCGAGGTCCTCGCGCGTGCCGGCGTCCTCGCGCGAGGGCGTGAAGCCGCTGACCAGCAGCCCGAACAACGAGACGCGCGAGGGATTGCTGCGTCGGTGCAGCAGCGCTTCCGGATCGGGACCGACGATGCCGGGCGCATCGAGGCCGCCGCCGGCGGCGACGTCGGACGCGACGATCGGGCCGCGGCCGAGCGCGTGCATGACGTCGATCGGCAGGCTGTTGGCGATGGCGCCGTCGACGAGCAGGCAACCGTTCCAGGCGACCGGCGGCGCGATGCCGGGGACGCACATGCTCGTGCCGACCCACACCGCGAGCGAACCGCTGTCGTGCACTTCCTGGCGCCCGCGCGTGAGGTTGGTGCTGATGCAGTAGTACGGCACGCGCAGGTCCTCGATGCGCGTGTCGCCGAACACGCTGCGCAGGCGCTTGAGGAACTTGCGGCCGCGGATCAGCGACACGCTCGGCCAGACGTAGTCGTTGAGGTAGTTCTTGTCGACGAAGGTCTCGCGGCCGATCGCGAGCATGTCGCGGCTGCTCGCGCCTGTCGCGTGCAAGGCGGCGAAGAACGCGCCCATGCTGGTGCCGCCGACGATGTCGGCGCCGACGCGCAGCTCTTCCATCGCGCGCACGAGGCCGACGTGCGCGAAGCCGCGCGCGCCACCGCCGCCGAAGACGACGCCGAGGCCGTGCCCGCTGAGCTGGCGCGCGACCGCCTCGTGGTCGGCCTGCGCGTCGGGGCGCACGAAATAGTGCGAGCGCGCGCCGAACAGCACGCGCCACTCGAGCACGTCGCCCGCCTGCGAACCGTCGGGGCGCAGGACCAGCAGGTCGACCGGCGTGCGCGGCGCGTGTTGCCGCAGCGTGCGCGCGAGCGCGACCGCCGGCTGGCCGCCGTCGCTCGATACGACGACGATGACGCGATCGGACTGGCGCAGGCAGCGTTCGGTCCACTGCTCGCCGCTGGCGTCGCTCCACAGCACGAGATGCCCGCCGGCGAGTTCGCGCCGCTCGAGCCACGCGCTGATGATGCGATGGCGGTCACCGGCGCCGAACGGTGTCTGCGCGGCGCCTTCGCCGAACTGCTTGTCGACGTCGGCCGCGCCCAGGCAGCGCACGACCTTGCCGGTCTTGCGCATGCCGCCGACCACGCGCTCGACCACCGGGCCGAGGCGGATCCCGGGTTGCGCGCGGATCACCGCGATCGTGCGGTTGCCGCGTGCGGCGTCCAGGCGCGCGCCGCGTGCGCTGCGGCGGCTGCGCCGCGCGATCGTGCCGCACAGCGCGAGCAGCGCCGACGGGTGCCGCGAAACGAGGTCGAGCAGGGCCATGCGGTTGATCCGCAGCAGCAGCGAATCGCGCAGGGCGACGACGTCGGCGCCACGCGTCTCGCCGGAAAGCAGGGCCATCTCGCCGACCGGTTCGCCGCGGCCGATCTCACCGATGACGACGCCGTCCGCGTGTTGCGCTTGCAGCCGTCCCGTCGCGACGACGTAGAGGTAGTCCGGGAGGTCGCCCTCGCGGAACAGGGTGCGACCACCGCGCAGTTCCTCGACGTCGAAACGCGCGGCGATCGCTTCGAGCGCGTCCGGGGCGAGGTCGCGGAACAGCGGGCTGCCGGATAGCACGGTCTTCTTGTCCATCGCCTCCCCCTGCGAGACGGCCCAAGCTTAGCAGTCGATCCGCCGGGACTGCGCGCCCCGCGGCGTGCGCCGGGTCCAGGGGAGTTCAGGCCGCGCCGGCGCGTGGCACGGTGTCGGGTGGGCCACGGCGCGGTCGCGCCGCTTCGGGGCGTTCTATGCCGACACGTCGCGCGCGTACTGCTTGACCTTCGCGAGCATCGCCGCGAGCCCGTTCGAGCGCGTCGGCGAGAGATGCCGGGCGAGGCCGATCGTTTCGATGAAGCGCGGTTCGGTCGCGAGGATCTCAGCGGCCGCACGCCCCGAGTAGACGCGCAGCAGCAGCGCGATCAGGCCCGATACGATCGACGAGTCGCTGATCGCGCGGAAATCGAGGCGCTGCGCATCGCCGGACGGCACCAGCCACACCTGCGACTGGCAGCCGCTCACCTTGAATTCCTCGCGCTGCAGCGCCTCGGGGAACGGCGGCAGCTTGCGGCCGAGGTCGATGAGGTACTGGTAGCGTTCGGTCCAGTCGCCGAAGAACGCGAATTCCTCGGCGATCGCCGCCTGCGCCTGTTCGGCGCTCGCTTCCGCGGGTTCAGGCAGCGCGTTCATCGGCCTTCACCACCTTCCAGCGAGGTCCCTGCGCGGTGTCCTCGACCACCACGCCCATCGCGAGGAGCTGCTCGCGGATGCGGTCCGCCTCGGCGAAATTGCGCGCCTTCTTCTCGCTGACGCGCAGGTCGACGAGGCGCTGGATCTCCGCTTCGTCGAGCGCGGGGCCGCCGGCCGCGTGCTTGAACCACGCCTCCGGATCCTGCTGCAGGATGCCGAGCAGGGCCGCGGCGCCGAGCAGCGCGCCCTTCGCGGCACGCCGCGCGTCGGGCATGGCCGCGGCGCGTGCTTCGCCGGCGAGGCGCGCAATCACCGCGAGCGCCTCGGGGGTGTTGAGGTCGTCCTGCAGCGCGGCTTCGATCTCGGCCGGCACGGTGCCCGCGCCGGCGTCGACGTCGACGAGGCCGCGCAGCGTGCCGTACAGGCGGTCGAGCGTGCGGATGCTCTGCTCGACGAGCCCGTCCGACCAGTCGAGCGGCTGGCGATAGTGCGCGCTGAGCAGCGCGTAGCGCAGCGCTTCGGCCGGGTAGCGGTCGAGCAGTTCGTGCAGCACGCAGACGTTGCCGAGCGACTTCGACATCTTCGCGCCGCCGAAGTCGAGCATGCCGTTGTGCAGCCAGTAGCGCGCGAACACCTTGCCGCCGTGCGCGCACGTGCTCTGCGCGACCTCGTTCTCGTGATGCGGGAACATGAGGTCGTTGCCGCCGGCGTGGATGTCGATCGTTTCGCCGAGGTGCGCCGCGGCCATCGCCGAGCACTCGATGTGCCAGCCGGGGCGGCCGACGCCCCACGGCGACTCCCAGCCCGGCTGCTGCGGGTTGGACGGCTTCCACAGCACGAAGTCGCCCGCATCGCGCTTGTACGGGGCGACGTCGATGCGCGCGCCGGCGATCATCTCGTCGACCGGGCGGCGCGACAGCTTGCCGTAGTCGGCGTAGCTCGCGACCGAGAACAGCACGTGGCCCTCGGCCGCATAGGCGTGGCCCGCGGCGATGAGTTGCTCGATCATCGTGATGATCTGCGCGATGTGCGCGGTCGCGTGCGGCTCGACGTCGGGCGGAACCACGCCGAGGCGGCCCATGTCCTCGCGGTAGATCGCGGTGTACTTGTCGGTGATCGTCGCGATCGGGACGCCCAGTTCCTGCGCTGCAGCATTGATCTTGTCGTCGACGTCGGTAATGTTGCGCGCGAACACGAGGTGCGGGTAGTGGCGGCGCAGCAGCCGGGTCAGCACGTCGAACACGACCGGGCCGCGCGCGTTGCCGATGTGCACGTAGTTGTAGACCGTCGGACCGCACAGGTACATCGTCACGCGCTGCGGATCGGCGGGGACGAAGTCTTCGGTGCGGCGGGTCAGGCTGTTGTGGAGTCGGAGCGGCATCGGTCGGGGCCTCTGTGGACCCTGAATGATACCAGCGCGACCCGGCACCCCCGACGGCGCGGCCATGGGGTGTCGCCGGCAGTGATATTCCGGCACATTTTTTGTCAGGCAGGGGAAAGGCTTAGGGTTGGGTTCAGCGATCGACTGCTGTAATGGCGGCCAAGGATCAATGGGCTGCGTACCGGAAAGGAGCCGGCGAGCGATCGGCGTACGCGGCAATTCAGCGGAGGCGACATGAAATTGATGGTGGCGGTGGCGTTGCTCCTGGCGGGAACCCAGGTCGGCGCGCAGGAGCGTGGCTACGTCGCGGACGAGCCGGGTTCCGCGGACAACGTGAAGGTCGCGTGGGCGGACGTGTTGCGGGTCGATCCGATCTACGACCGCGTGCGCGTGAGCGATCCGCGTGAAGTCTGCGACGACGTGCCGGTCGAACGGCGCGTCGACAACGGCAACCGGGCTGCGGGCACGGTGCTCGGCGCGATCGTCGGCGGCGTGCTCGGCAGCACGGTCGGCAAGGGTGACGGTCGGCGCGCGGCGACGGTCGCCGGCGCAGTCGTCGGTGGCGCGGTCGGCAACAACGTCGCCCGCGGCGACGACCGTTACGTCGACGGCGTCGAGCGCCATTGCCGCACGGTCGACGACGGCGCGCAGGAAAGCCGCATCGTCGCCTACGACGTGCAGTACCGCTATCGCGGCGACGTCTACATGTCGCGCCTCAACTACGATCCGGGCGATCGCCTGCGCGTGCGCGTGAGCGTCGAGCCTGCCGA
>Ga0068853_100001597_pt1 | contig 16510 bp, 11 predicted proteins | sample KBSCornC32_FD_65655 | JGI IMG/M metagenome (GOLD analysis project Ga0068853, IMG submission 65655) | Corn rhizosphere microbial communities from Kellogg Biological Station, Michigan, USA - KBS Corn C3-2 | ecosystem: Host-associated > Plants > Roots > Rhizosphere > Soil ...
GTTCCTTGCGCGCGAAATCCTTGAGGTCGCGCACGATCTTGCAGACGCGGTCGATGCCCTCGCGCGATTCGCTGAGCAGCTGCGGCACGTCGCCGGCGAGGAAATCGAGGTCGAGCTTCTGCCGGATCGATTCCGTCGTCGCCGCGCCGGCGCCGCCTGCGAGCGCCGCTTCGTATGACTGGATCGCCGAGAACAGCTGCGAGATATAGCGTTGCAGCGTGCTCAGGTTCGAGTTGACGTAACCGATCGGGTTGTTGATCTCGTGCGCGACACCCGCGGCGAGCTGGCCGATCGAGGCGAGCTTCTCCGATTGCATCACCTGTTCCTGCGCGCCCTGAAGCCTGGCGTAGGCGACCTCGAGCTCGGCGTTGCGCGCGTGCAGTTCGGACTCGCGCGCGCTGTCCTGCGTGATGTCCCGCACGGTCATGCCGAACAGCTCGGGTCCCACGCGAGACAGGTGGACGAGCAGGATCTTGTGCTGGCCCCGACCGAAACCGAGGATGACCTCGCCACTCCAGCTGCCGTGCATGCTGCACAGGTGCAGCGCACCGCTGCTCAGCAGATCCGGATGCCAGTCGCGGACGACATCGAGCGGCCTGTCCCCCTTCTCCGGCGCGCACAACTGTGCGAGAACGCGCGCGGCTGGATTCGCGTAGCGCACGTTCTGGGCCGCGTCGAACAACAGGGTCGCCGTAGGAACGGCATCGACCAGCGCGCGCAACGTCGCCTCCATGGTGTCAGAGCACACCGCACCCGGCGCGCCACGCACGGGGCGCACCGCAGCTTCGCGCGGCGCGGGCAAGGCGATGGCAGTCGACACGGATGGCGTCCTCGCTCCGTCGCTGCGCGGAATGCGCACTCGCGACACAGGCGGGCATCCTACGTCCCGCGAACGGACAGGCGTAATGAGGGCGATTGCGTATAGGGACTTTCACCTATCCCCGCCCTCGCTCCCGGTTGCCGGCTGCGGCGCGCCGACCATCAGGCGTATCCGGATCAGGTCGGCGAGGCTTTCCGCCGCAGTCTTCTCCATGATGCGGCCGCGATGGATCTCGATCGTGCGATGGCTCCCGCCGATCGCACGTGCGATCTCCTTGCTCGTCTTGCCGGCGACGATCCACTCGAGCACCTCGCGTTCGCGCGGTGTCAGAGTCCGCAGGCGGCGTTCGAACTCGCGCCGTCGCCGCGCGTCGCCGCGCTGCAGTGCCTGCCGCTCGATCGCCGCGCGCACGCGACGCAGCAGGTCTTCATTGTCGAACGGCTTCTCGACGAAATCGGCGGCCCCTGCGCGCATCGCCGCGACGGCTACCGGGACCTCCGCGGCGCCGGTGAGGAAGACGATCGGCAGGTCCACCGCGCAGGCGTGCAGGCGCGCCTGCACTTCGAGGCCTCCCATGCCGGGCATGCCTACGTCGAGGATCACGCAGCCCGGCACGTCATGCGACGAGCGGGCGAGGAACGCCTCTCCCGTCGAGTAGACCTCGGTCGGCAGCCCCGCGGCGGCGAACAGGCGCCGCAACGCGGTGCCCATGTGCTCCTCGTCGTCGACGACGAAGACGATCGGCGCGGCATCCGTCGCGGCGCAATCCATTCGAGTACCCGGCTCGCGTTCAGGCATCACGGCGTCCCCGTCGTCGATGCGACAAATGCTACGCCGTTTGGAAGTGCAAATCGGGAATGAATCCAAAACGCCGGAGCCGTGCGCGCCCTTGCTTGCGGAATCAGTACGCTGACGCGGCGAGCACGACATCGGCATCCTTCCACGCGCGCGCGAATGCCTGCGCGGCAGCATCCGCCTCTTGCTGCCGCTGCTGCGCCTTCAATGCCTGCGTGAGACCGTGCAGCGCCCAGCCGTTGGCCGGATGGAGCCGCAGGTCTTCGTGGTAGACCGCTTCGGCTTCGGCCGCACGCCCGTCCGCAAGCAGTTGCGCGCCGAGCAGGTGCCGGGCCGGCACGAACCAGTTGGCCGGCTCGTCGTAGGCGAGCAGGTCCTCCTTCGCGACCGCGCTGCGCAGCGCCGCGATCGCGGCGGCGCGATCGCCGGCGGCGAGTGCGATGCGCGCGGCAGCAACCTCGGTCGCGACCGCGAGCAGGTCCTTCGCCATGTTGAGTCCGGCCGGCGCGCCCGCGGGCAATGCCGTGGCGATGGCGTCGAGCATTGCCTTCTCCTCGCGCGCGCGTGCGATGTCGCCGGTCGCGGCGAACGCGCAGGCACGCGCATACCGGTACGCCGCGCTCAAGCCCTGCAGCGAGGCAGGCGGCGCCGGCTCGTCCAGCATTTCGCGCCAGCGCCCGAAGCGTTCCAGCACGAAATAGTGCTCCGCCATGTACCAGTCCAGTCCGTTGCCCATCGTCAGCATCGCGTCGGGCACGTGTTCGCGCATGTCGCGCGTCGCCTGCAGCGCCTCCGCCGACCGCCCCTGCATCGACGCCGCATAGGCGAGGAACTGGTAGTTGTGCGCGAGGTACATGCCGGCGTAGTACGCCCATTCCGGTGGCTTGGCCTGTTCCATGTAGGCGAGGTCGACACGTGCGCCGGCGCGGTTCGCCTCGCTCGCATCGGCGTAGCGACCGACGCGCTGGAAGATGTGCGCGGGCATGTGCACGATGTGGCCGCCGCCCGGAACGAGTCCCGGCAGGCGTTCGGCGGCGGCGATCGCCTTCTCCGGATGCGGCGAAGCCTCGACCGCATGGATGTAGTAGTGGTTGGCGCCGGGGTGCGCGGGAGTGCGCGCGAGCACCGTTTCCAGCGTCGCCACGATCTCGTCGGTGCCGGGGGCGGCGCTGCCGTCGTTGCGCCACAGTTTCCACGGATTCGCGGTCATCGCGGCTTCGGCGAAGAACACCTGCACGTCGTCATCGGCGGGAAAACGATGCGCGACATCGCGCATCGCATCGGCGTAGGCGCGGTTGTACGGCGCCATCGCATCCGGCGACAGCGGTTCGGGACCGGGATAACGCGTGGCCAGCGCGGCGATCAGCGCCTGCTCGACCGGCGATGCGTGGGCGGCGTTCGTGCGCGCCGATTGCAGCGACTGCCACAGCACGGTCCAGCGCTCCGGCATCGCCGGCATGTTGTAGTTCGGACCGAGCGCCTCGCCGGCGCCCCAGTAACAGAGCGCGCAGGCCGGATCGAGTTCGATCGCGCGCGTGAACGCGCGCGCGGCCTCGTCGTGGTTGAACGCGTAGATCAGGCGCAGGCCCTGGTCAAAATAGGCCTGCGCTTCGGACGACGTGGTCGTGACCCTGCGCGAATACGTGCCGAGGTTGTCGAGGCGCTGCGCACCCTGCGCCCACTGCGCGAGCGACGGCCCCGGCGAAGCGGGCGGCGTCGCCGTGATCGCGTGTTCGTCGTGCGGGGAATGGCGGACCGGAGCGGAACACGCCGCGACGACGAGCATCGCGGCACCCATCAGAACAGACCGTGCACGGATCATGGCAACCCCCAGGGTGTCGGACCGCATTCGGTCAGACTACCCTACTGTCGCCGTCTCCGCGCGATCGATCCGGCGTCGGAGCGCCTCCGTTTCAGTGATGCGCGCGAGCGACGACGCGGTGCGCGCGATGCGCCGCGCGTATCGACGGCACCAGCTGCGCGAGCAGGCCCGAGGCTGCGAGGGTCCACACGATCAGCGCACCGCTTGGCAGGTCGAGCACGGCCGACAGCACGAGCCCGGAGACGTAGCCCGCCACGCCGATCGCATAGGCCGCGACCAGTTGTACCCTGCCCTGCATGCCGGCGGTCGCGAGCGCCGGCACGATGAGGCTGGCGAACACGAGGTAGACGCCGACCAGTTGCACCGACGCGGTGATCGCGAGCGCGAACAGGCCGTAGAACAGCAGGCCTTCGAGGCGACCGCGGCGCCAACCGATGAACGCGAGCAGTGCGATCGACAGCAGCAGCGCGGGAATCAGCTGGCCATAGCTGACCCACAGGATCTGCCCGACCAGCAGATCCTTCAGGTGTTCGCCGCCCTGCGGATTGTTCGCGAGCAGCAACAGGCCGCCGGTTGCGGCGAGCACGAACAATGTGCCGATCAGCGGCTCCTGGTATTCGGGCCAGCGGCGGTCGGTCCACGACAGCAGCGCGGCGCCGGCGAGCGCTGCGAGCGCTGCAGCGACCTGCACGCCCCAACTCGCCTCGTCGATGCCGACGTATTGCGCGAGGATCACGCCGAGTCCGGCAATCTGCGCGATCGCGAGGTCGATGAAGATGATGCCGCGCGACAATACGCGGCGACCGAGCGGCACATGCGTCGACAGCACGATGAAGCCCGCCGCGCAGGCGGGGCCGAGAATGCCGATGTCGAGACCCGACCAGTTGAGGTTCACTTGGCGGCCCCGAGCAGCTTGTCGATGGTCGAGTCGTAGAACGAGAACAGATCCCTGGACTGCGCATCGCCGCCGACGGTGAACGGCAAGGTGACGGCCGGCACGCCGGTGCGTTCGGCCAGCCAGTCGGCCGGCTTCGGGTCTTGGTACGCGGCGCGGATGATCGCGAGCGTGTGCTGCGCCTTGGTCGTGTCGATCAGGGTCGCCAGGTGCGCGCTGGTCGGCGGCACGCCGGGCTTGGGTTCGAGCGAGCCGATCTCGTGCATGCCGAGCCACGTCGTCAGGTAGATCCAGCTGTTGTGGTGGACGACGACATTGCGCCCCTTGAGCGGCGCCGCCTTCGCTTCCCAGCGCGGAATCGTCGCACTCCAGCGCGCGCTGAAATCGGCGAGACGCTGCTGGTAGGTCGCGGCGTTCGCGGCATCGAGCTGCGCGAGCCGCGCGGACAGCGCCTTCGCGATCGCCAGCACGCGCTGCGGGTCCATCTGGAAATGCGGATTGCCGCCCGGGTGCACGTCGCCGTTCGCACGATCGAGCTGCGACGGCTTTTCCAGCGTCGTGATCTGGTCAGAAGCCATGAACGAGCCGGCGCCCGAGGCGATCTTCGGATTGCCCGACTGGTGCACGAGCTGCGGCAACCAGCCGATCTCGAGGTCGGCGCCGGTGCAGACGACGAGGTCGGCACGGCGCACCTTGGCGATCAGGCTCGGCTTCGCCTCGATCACGTGCACGTCCTGCAGCGCCGAAGTACCGACATCGACGTCGACCTTGTCGCCGGCGAGTTCGGTCAGCAGCGCGCCCCACTCGGGTTCGCACGAGAACACCTTGAGGTTCGCGTGCGCAGGCACGGCGAATGCGCTGGCGCAGAGCGCCATCGTGCACAGCAGGATCAGTCGGTTCATTCGTGGCATCCGTCAGGGCAAGGGCAGCGCGGCCGGAGCCGCTCCTGTATTTCTATTTTCAGAATTTGTGCGCGCCATGCGCGCCGAGGCTGACCTGGTACTGCAGGGTCAGCGCGTTGTCGGTGGTGTCCGCGGTCGGCTCGTCGCGGCTGAACTGCAGGCGCAGCAGGCTGAATTCGCTGTTGCGCCAGGTCAGTTCGACGCTGTTGCGGTACGGATCGAACGCACTCGCGTACGGTCCGGTGCGATCGGCCCACAGCTTGTCGACGCGATAGCCGATGTCCCAGGTGCGGTTGAAGCGGTATACGCCTTCGACATAGGCGCCACGACGCGCACCGTGCCAGGCCAGCGGTTCGTCGTCGTCGATCGGGTTGACCGCGGTGCCATCGCGGTTGTCGACGAAGAATTCGCTGCGCACGGTCACGCCGCCGTCCTTGAAGTTGCCTTGCGGCGCCCATTTCCAGGTCGCGTCGCCGATGTACAGGGTGCTGTCGCCGCTGAAGCCGTCGGCGGCGCCGTTCGCGCTCGATTTCAGCATCGACAGGCCGGCCAGCCACGAATTCTCGACGCCGACGTCGCCGCCGGCGTGCGCGAACAGCGTCTTCACGCCGGCGCCGCTGTGCTCGGCGCCGCCGCTCGGATAGTTGCTGCCGCGGAAGATCTCGCCGCCGACCTCGAGATACAGGTCGGTCGGTGCGAGCCAGCGCAACTGTGCGCCATCGTCGCCGTACTGGCTGCCGAGGAAGGCCTGGTAGGCGAGCGGCCGGTCGAAGAAGTTGTCGGTGTGCGCGTGATGGCTGTTGAGGTAGCCGACGTTCGAGAAGAAGCGACCGAGGCGCAGGTTGAAGCCGTCCGGCAGCGCGGTCGTGTCGACGAATGCTTCCTCGACACCGACGTGGTCCTCGCCGTTGTCGCTGTGCGCGGTCAGGGTCAGCTGGCCGTAGAACTTCTCGTCGATGTTCGAGGCGAGCGAGATTTCGCTTTCGCCGAGCGAAAGGCCGCGCGGCCCGGGACCTCCCTCGTCGACGAGCGGGAAACCGGCGCGCGCGTAGTGCTGCGGATCGAGCGAGTGGGTTGAATAGCTGCCGTTGAGGATGACGCTGATCGCGGGGTTGAACCCGTTCGCATTGCCGCCGGTGGCCGCGGCCGCAGGAGGCGCCTCGACCGCGGCGACCGGCGCCGGCGGTGCCGCCTTGATCGCAGCCAGTTCGGCCTGCGCTGCCTGCGCGGCCGCGATCGCGTCGTCGGCCTGCTTGCGCAACACGCTGTCATGCGCTTCGAGTGCCTTCACGCGTGCTTCGAGCGCATCGAGTTGTTGTTGCACCGTGGTCGCGGTGCCGCGCGCAGACGCGGGCGTGGTCGCGACGACCGGCGCCAGCACGAGGACGGAACTCAACAGGAGATGGGGCAGGCGCATGCAGGGAAATTCCGGATCGGGGTTCGACCGTTCGCCCGGACGGGCGGGCCGCCAAAAGGGTTACGTTATAACGTCGAGCTTGCATGTGCCTTTCGTCGGGGGGACCCGTCGCGGATCTAACGGCAGAGCGCGCGCTTGGCGGCCGGCGTCAGCTGCTTGATCGCAAGCTCGGCCTTGGTGGCACTCGATCGATCGGGATGCTCGAAGCTCGCCAGCAGGCGCGCGGGCGGGTGCGAACGGGTGTAGCGCGCGCCCCGCCCGGCCGCATGCAGCGCATACCGCTTCGCGACGTCCACCGCGATGCCGGTGTAGAGGCTGCCGTCGCGGCATTCGAGGATGTAGACGAACCAGGGCACGGGGCAGCGATGGTCAAGGCTGCGTCGCGTGCAACGCGACCAGCCGCTCGCGTGCGTACGCACTGAGGCCCTGCTCCGGCATGTGCGCCGCGTCGACCGCGACGAGGTGTGCCTGCATCGCCGCCACACGACCGTTGCGGCGCTCGCAATCGGCGCCGAGCACATGCGCTTCGACCGCCTCTGCCTTGCCGACCGGAGCGACCTCGAGGACCTTGGCGATCGCGTTGCAATCCTTTCCATCGGGCGTGGCGCGCGCCAGCAGGCGCGCATGCATCAGGCGCACCTCGGCGCCACCGGCGCCCGCATACTGGCTCGTGCTGCGCTGCGTGTGCGGCAGCACGTGCGCAATCACCTGCAGCGCCTCTTCGTATCCGCCGGCCGCTTCGAGCGCGCGGACGAAGTTGAGGCGCGCGGTGATGGCCGAGGCACGATCGTCCTCGCCGCGCTTGTCGAAGATGGCGACGCTCTCGCGCAGCAACGGGATCGCCTTGTCCATGTCGCCGGCGCCGCGCCAGGTGTTGCCGAGCATCGCCAGCGAACGCGCGATCGCGGCGGAGTCCGCCGGCAGGTGCGCCCTGCGCATCGCCAGCACGCGCGCGCCGAACTCCGCCGCCTCGGCGAACTTGCCCTGGTTTCGCAGCGCCGCGGCGACATTGTTCGTCGAAATGTCGGTCGCCAGGTTGCCCACGCCGTAGAGCTTCTCGTCCAGCGCGAGCGCTTCGCGATAGGCGCGTTCGGCGTCTGCGGCACGGTCGGCTCTCAGCAGCGACAGGCCGTACGCCGCGGCGAAATTGGACCGTTCGAGCAGCGGCAGGTTCGGGCGCTGCCTGGATGCCTCGTAGTTGGCCCGGGTCAGCGCGACCGCATCGTCGCCGCGATGCACGTCGATCAGCAACGAGGAGTACAAGTCGACGAACTTGCCCACCGCCGCGCTGCCGAGGCCCTCCTTCTCGACGGCCTCGCGATACGCATGATCGAGGTGCGGCAGCGCGTCCGCCGCGCGATCGAGGTTGTTGTAGACGACCGCGATCAGGTAGTCGAAGCGGTGCCTCAGCACGCGGTCGCTGAGCGGATCGCCGGCGACGAATGCCTGCGCCTGTTCCAGCTCGGCCAATGCCGCGGTCGACTGGCCGTCCATGTCGAGCGCGCGCGCGAGTTCGAGCTGGGTCTCCACGCGCAGGCGCACGTCATCGCCGAGCAGTGCCGAACGGCGCGCGTTGCGGATCAGGGCGAGGCCGCGCGGATGATCGTCCATCGACAGGTAGGCGCTGCCGATCGCCATCAGCAGGCTCGCCCGCGTCGACGCCCCGAGGTCCGCCTGCGCACCGACCGTGTCGGCCGCGTGCCCGAGCAGTTCGCTCGCGCGCGGATCCCGGCCATCGGTGCTGCCGGGTTCGGCTGCCTTGAACACGCCGGTCAGGAATTCCGAGACCGCACGCGCCTTGCCGGCTTCGTCCTGCGCGATGCGTTCCTGACGACGCGCACGCTCGGCTTGCCACACGGCCACGCCGAGTCCGGTCAGGATGCCGGCCAGCGCGATCGAGCCGAGCGCGACCGCGAGCCAATGGCGCTGCATGAAGCGCACGCCGCGATAGCGCCAGTTGCCGCGCCGCGCCGTGACCGGCTGGCGCTGCAGGTAGCGCCGCACGTCGTTCGCCAGCGCCTCGACCGAGGCATAGCGTTGCTGCGGTTCCTTGCGCAGCGCCTTCAGCACGATCGCATCGAGATCGCCGCGCAGGCTCGCGCCGAGCTGGTGCGGCTCGCTCGCCCGCGCCTGCGCGAGCGGCAGCGAGTACGCGTCGCCGGACACCGCCGCCTGCGACGGCCGTTGCGCTTCGTCACCGAGGATCGCGCGCTCGATCGCCGCGGGCGTCGCCGCCGCGACCCGGTACGGACGACGCCCGGTCAGCAGTTCGAACAGCATCACGCCGAGCGCGTAGACATCCACACTGGTCGTCAGCGGATCGCCGCGCACCTGCTCCGGCGCCGCGTATTCGGGCGTGAACACGCGCATCGCCGAACCGGTCATCGATGCGTCCGCCTCGAGCAAGCGCGCGATACCGAAATCGAGCAGCTTCACCTCGCCGTCCGCGCCGACCAGCACGTTCGACGGCTTCAGGTCGCGGTGCACGACCAGGCTGCGGTGCGCATGCGCGACCGCCGCGCAGACCGCGAGGAACAGGCGCAGGCGCTCGGCGACCGGCAGGCGCCGCGCATCGCAGTGCGCACACAACGGATCGCCGTCGACGTACTCCATCGCGAGGTACGGCTTGCCGTCCGCGGTCTCGCCGCCGTCGACGAGGCGCGCGATGTTCGGATGATCGAGGCTCGCGAGGATGCGCCGCTCGCTGCGGAAGCGACGCTGCAGCTCGCCGGCTTCCCAGCTCGAGCGCACGAGCTTGATCGCGGCGCGCTGGCGGAAGTCGCCGTCGACGCGCTCGCCGAGATAGACCGCGCCCATGCCGCCGTGCCCGAGTTCGCGCTCGAGCTTCCAGGGTCCGACGCGCGTACCGACGAACAGCGCGCATTCTCCCGCGACCGCGTCGTTGCCGATCCCGGCGAGCAGGTCCGGCGCCGCATTCCCCAACTCCGTGGCGCCCGCCATCGTGCCGGGATCGGCGGCGAGCATCGAGAGGACCTCCTGCCGCAGGTCGTCGTCGGCGCAGCTCGCGACGACGAACGAGGCGCGCTCGCCCGGCGGCCGTTCCAGCGCCGTCTCGAACAGTGCCCGCACGCGATTCCATTGCCCGGGATCCATCGCCTCATGCCCCTGATCTGCGACGCCACCATCATATCGGCGCAGCGGCTCCGGTTTGCCGTGCCGAGGGATTTTCCTGCGGCGAACGGCGCGTGATAGCCGCGCCCCCGTTTGTGCGCTTCTCCTTGTTGCCAGCGAACCTCCCGGTCGGAAACCCCGCTCGGACGGATGCGCGGCGCCGACGAACGAGGGGAACCCCGATGCATCCGAAAACGCCCGCCATGCGCCTCGCGCGCCTTGCCTTGCCGCTCGCCGGCCTGTGCCTGCTGGCCGCCGCGACCGCGGCCGAGCCCTTGCCGCGCTTCGCCACCCACGTGCGCACCGACATCGGCTGCGACGACACCCCGTTCGGTCGCCGCGTCACCCTCGGAGGCGAAGCCGAGGCGATCGACATGATCGCCGCGAGCGGCTTCAACGCGTTCGACGAATACCAGCCGGCGGTCGATCCCGAACCGCCACCGCTGACGCGCACGATCCGCAGCGGCCTGTTCCCGGCCGATCTCGCCGGCACGACATTCATGAAGGCCGTGAGCGTCGACCTCGACGGCGACGGCCGCGACGAAGTGGTGACCGCGAACAAGGTCGCCGGTTCGAATGCCTTGCGCCTCGGCGTGTTCCGCCGCACCGGCGCGCCGGCGGCGGAACTCGTCGACAGCTGGACGTTGAACCAGGCGATCACCACGGTCGACCTCGCGGCCGGCGACTTCGACGGTTCGACCGACCGCAAGCAGGAACTCGCGGTGCTCGTGCGCACGACCGCGGGCGCGCAGGTGTTCGTGCTCACCGGATCGGCGAACGGCACCATCGCGCAGGCCGACGACAGCAGCGCGGGCCACTGGAGTCGCAACGGTGCGGTCGGCAACGTCAGCCTCGCCGCGGCCGACATGCTGCTCGACGGACGCGCGCAGGCGGTCGTCGTCGACGACACCGGTTCGGGCTCGTCGCGCACGCTCGAGTACCACCTGCTCGAATACCAGCCGACGACGGGCGCGCTGCCGATCGTCGGCAGCGATGTGGCGATCGGCAGCAAGTCGTTCCAGAGCGTGCTCGGCTTCTCCTACGCCGCCGACAATGGCACGCCGGGCATCGACGGCATCGACCGCATCGAGGCGGATGCGGGCGACGTCGTCGACAGCGCTGCGGCGGAACTCGTCGTGCACACGCAGTTCCACCAGTCGTCGTTCAACTACATCGGCCAGCGCCTGCACCATTTCACCACCACGCGCGACACGGCCAACGCGATCACCGACATCGGTTTCGCGAGCCGCGGCAGCGGCCAGGAATTCGATTCGAGCCATCTCGTGCAGGGCGAATACGAGGGCGGCCTGAAGAGCTTCGAGGCGACGATCGCGAACGTCGACCGCGTGTCGCCGTCGGAAATCGTACTCGCGCGCGACGACACCAATACGCGCCTCGCGGTCGAGGTGTTCAAGGCCGAGGTCGACCTCGCCGCGGGCTACCTGTACATCGCCGACGGCCTCACCGTGCAGTTCGACAACACCTCCACCGGGCCGATCGCGACCTATACCTGGGACTTCGGCGACGCCACCGGCGCGATCCACGACATCAACCCGGTGCACGTCTACACCGCGGCCGGCACGCGCACGGTCAAGCTCACGATCGTCGACAACCTCAATGCCACGCGCACGTACCAGCAGTCGATCACGGTCAGCGCTGGCGGCAGCAGCAACGGCGGCAGCGCACCCGGTTACATGTACCACGTGAAGACGACGCCGACGTACGCCGCCAACTACCCGGTCAGCGGCAGCAGCGACCTCGCGATGGTCAACGTCGCGGTCGCCGACATGGACAAGGACGGCATCGCCGAGGTGATGACGCTGTCGCGCAACCAGACGCAGAACCTGCTGCATGGAATCTGGCACCTGACCGACACCTCGAATCCGTCCACGTTCGGCGGCATGTTCACCACGGAGACCTCGAACGCGCTCAACAGCCTCACCGCGCTCGACCTCGTCGCCAGCGACTTCGACGGCGATTCGGTCGAAGCGACGCTCGGCACCGATTGCCGCATGGTCGAGGAACCGCAACTGCGCCAGGTCGTCTGGCTGCCGCCGTACTTCCAGCGCCTGCAGTCCGGCGCGGCCAAGCTCGGCACATTCGGCAAGTCGACCTCGGGTGGATCGAGCCTGGAGGAGCGCTCCGGCAGCTTCACCTCGCACGACGTGTCCGGCTATCTCGGCGGCGCGGTCGGCGGCGACGTGTTCGGCATCGGCGCGAAAGCCACCGTGAAGGCGACCGCGGGCTACAACTACCAGAGCAGCTACGGCGCGATCCATGGCTCGGAAAACAGTTTCCAGGTCGACCAGGGCTATTCGCAGGATCACGGCGAGGCGCTCACCGTGATCGAGGACAACAGCTTCAACTGCTATTCCTACCAGGTCGAAAGCGCTGCCGGCGGCGTCAATCCCGACAGCGCGGTGCGCATGTGCGAAGTCATCGACGGCAGCCGCTACACCTCGGCCAGCGACGCACGCGTGTGGGACACCGACATCGCCGCCGCATCGCCCGGCCATCCGCCCGCGCAATGGTTCCCGCTGCAACGCGACTGGAGCAGCATCGCGCTGTTCCATCCGGTCGCCAGCAACGCGACGTTCGCGCCAGGCAGCGCCCAGGACAAGGCGACCGACGGCAAGTTCAGCACCGAGGCGCAGTCGAGCGGCGATTCGAGCCAGCCATACCTGCAGATCGACCTCGGCAGCGTGCAGGACGTCTCCAACATCCGCGTGTTCCCTTCGTACGGACACTCGGCCGAACTCGCCGGCTTCCGCGTGTTCACCTCGACCACGCCGATGAATGGCGCCGCGATCCCGGGCGGTGCGGGCGTGCGGACGTTCGCGCCGGAAACCGCCGACGATGCGACCTACGATCGCTGGAACATCTGGACGCGCGACCCCGCCAATCCGGCGAACATGCTGAAGGCACGCTACATCCGCCTGCAGCACCCGGGCACGGCGCGCCTGCGCGTGGCGGAGATCCAGGTGTTCGGCGACGTGCACGCGGAGCCGCCGTCCTACCCGGATTCGGTGTGCGATCCGGTCGCGAACGACGGCTGGTTCAATGCGCTCGTGTGGGACGGCACCGCATCGACGTTCCGCAGCATCGAGGTGCACGGCGACATGCTGTGGAACGGCAGCGGCGCGATGCCCGGCTGCACGAACTATTCGGGACTGCTGCAGGCGGGCATCTGGGATGGCAACGTGGTCGGCGCGAGCGGCTCGATCGACTGGGACCTCAGCCAGTCCTCGACCAACCTGGTCGGCAACAACACCTCGTTCGAAAGCTCGACGCGCGTCGGCGCCGAATTCGACCTCGAAGCCGGCTTCGTCGCGCAGGTCGTCGCCGGCGGCGCGTACGAGTTCAGCGAGGGCGTCACCGAGGAAACGCAGACGACGAGCTACTGGGGCAGCGGCCTCGAGATCGGCGGCTCGATCGCCGGTTTCGACAGCGCCTATGCTTCGCTCGTCTCCAGTTGCCGCTACAACCCGCGGCCGTACGCGTTCCACCTGGTCGACCGTTCCAACACCGGCTACCAGCACGACGTCTACGCGGTCGACTACATCGTGCGCCAGGGTCCGAGCCTGTGGCAGCGTGGCGCGGTGCCGGTGCTGTGCCTGCACGACGATCCGATCTTCGCCAGCGGCTTCGAATGAGGCCCGCGTCCCTGCGCCCGCACGCGCGGGCGCAAGGGATCACGCACCGCACGACTCACGGATTGAACAGCGCGAGCGCCTGCGCATGCAACGCGGGCGCAGCGGCGAGCGCGCTGCGCGTGTCGAGGCCGATGTCGGCGCCGTCGAGGTCGGTGAACATGCCACCGGCCTCGCGCACGATCACGACGAGCGGCGCGATGTCGAGGATGTTGAGGTCCGATTCGATCACGAGGTCGATCGCGCCGCGGGCGAGCAGGTGGTAGTGCAGGAAGTCGCCGTAGCCGCGGATGCGTCCGACGCGACGCACGAGATCCGCGTACGCGCCCCAGCGCGCCGGCGACGCCGCGAGCGACTTCAAGTTGCCTGTCGAGACCGCGGCCTGCGCATCGAACGCCTGCGTCGCGGCGACGCGCAGGCTGCGCACGTCGCCGCGCGCGTCACGCAGGAACGCACCACCGCCGCGGATCGCCCACGCGCGCTCGCCGTACTCCGGCGCGTCCGACACGCCGAGCACGAGTTCGCCCGCATGCATCAGCGCGATCTGCGTCGAGAACATCGGGTAACCGCGCACGAACGCCTTGGTGCCGTCGATCGGGTCGATCAGCCAGAGCCAGTCGCCCTCGCCTTCGCGACCTTCCTCCTCGCCGAAGCAGGCATGCGCGGGAAAGGCTTCGCGCAGCACGCGCTTGATCGCGGCTTCGGCCTCGCGGTCGGCTTCGGTCACCGGCGTCGCATCCGCCTTGGTCACGACCGAGAAATCCTGCGCGCGATAGCGCGGCACGATCACGGCGCGTGCCGCATCGGCGGCGCGCTGCGCAACGCCGAGCGCATGCTCGAGGAATGCGCGATCGGGCGTGGCGCTCACAGCGCCTTCAGCATGCGGCCTTGCACGACGACCTTGCTGGAGCCGTCCGGCTGCGGCGTGCCGATGTGGCGCAGCGTCTCCAGCACCTGCGGATCGCCATTGCGCGCTGCCAGCGTCGCTTCGCCCGAGATCGTCGGCACGCGCAACGCGTACTGCCCGTCGATGGCGAGGTTGCCCGCACCGTCGTCGCGCACGGTGCCCGCCAGGCTGCCGTCCGGCTGCGAAGCGAATTCGGTCAGCAGGTCGGTGAAGCGTGCGTCGACCGCACCCGTCACGCCGGCACCGCTCCAGCGCGCATTGCCGGTCGCATTGCTCAGGCTCGCCGTCCACATCGTCGCGTCCTCGAGCACGCCGCTGACGGTACCCAGCAGGCGCACGTCGACGCCGTCGAGCATCGGTTGGAACATCGAGGCCGGCACGCTGAAGCGCAGGTTCTGCGCCGTCACCGAACCGTCGTCGTGGCGCGTGAGCAGGCCGGCGACGTCGATCTCACCGCCCTTGATGCGCACGTCGGCGACGAGGTCGCCGCCGAGCAGCGGGCGCTTGCGCGCATGCCAGTCGAGTTCGCCGAGATCGTTGCCGAACAGGCTCACGCCATCGGCATGGCCGTCCCACACGGTGCCGCTCACCCCGGTCAGCGCGAACGGGCCGAGCAGGCGCGCGCCGTAGCGATAGCCGACATCCGCGGGCAACCGCCACGCGAACACGCCGGCGACGATCGCGGCGAGGATGACGAGGACGAGCAGGATCTTGATCGGGCGCATGGTGTCGTGGGCGGACTCTGGAAGATTCGTTCTGCGGGATCGCGCGGCGACAATGGATACCGCCAAACGGCAGGCCCCGGTCGACGAGCATGCCGGCGCGCTTCTTAGCACGCCGTCAAGACAATGTTCAAACAACGCTCAGGCCGGGCCCTGAAACTAGGGCGCATCCTGCAGCGTGACCCGCGCATTGACCAGGCCGATGCCGTCGGCGCGGTCGGCCGACAGCTCGATCGCCTCGACCCCGTAGTCGCGCGCGAGCGATTCGAGCCAGCCGACCAGGGCGTCGAAACGCGCCGACTCGAAGCTGACCTTGGCGCCCTTCGCGCCGGCCGGCTCGACCCGCTTGATCGCATCGCCGAGACCGCCGGCGCGCGCGGTGGTGTCGGCGAGCGCGAGCAGCGACTTGCCGGCGCGCTGCCCGCCGGCGCGCGTGCCGGTCGCACGCTGCCGTTCGATCTCGGCGGCGCCCGCGCGCACGTAGGCGAGTTCGCTGCGCTGGTTGCCGATGTCGCGCAGCAGGTCCGCGCGCTTCACCGCCAGCGGATGCCAGGCGAACGCCCAGCCGAGCAGCAGCAGCGTGAACAGCACGCCGCTGGCGACGATGCGTCGTTCCTGCGCGGCGAGCGCGTTCCACCACGCCGCGATCATGGCGTGCCTCCGTGCGCGCGACCGCTGTCGATGCGCACGCGGCCATCGACGCCGTCCGCGCCGGGATTCGCCGCGGTCAACTCGGCCTTGAGCCCCGGGATCGTCGCGACCCGCTCGCGCACGAGGTCGAGCGCGCTCATGTCCGGCGCGCGCAGCGCCACTTCGAGCACGCCGTTGCGGTACTCGATCCCGCGCGACTGGGTCCGCGACGATTCGCCGAGGATCGGCGCGACCTGCGCGAGCATGCGCAGCAGGCCGGAGCTGTCGTCGCTGCCGTGCTGGCGTTCGAGCCGCCCGCGCATGAGTTGTTCCGGCCCGAGGCGTGCGAGCTGCGCCGCATCGATGTCGGGAAACGCTTTGTGCAGCGCGTCCTGCGCGAGCGCATCGATGCGCGCCGACTCGCGCGACAGGCGCAACACGTCGGCGCCGAGCCCGGCGAACGCGAGCACGACGACCGCGGCCGCGAGCACCGCGGCGACGCGCCACCAATGGCGACCGCGCGCATGGCGATGCTGCGGCGCGAACTCGCCGTCGAGCAGGTTCAGCGGCGGCGCGGCCAATCCGCCGGCGAGGTAGGCGAGCGGGTCGCGCTGGCGCTCGTGGTAGGTCGCCGCATGCAGCGGCAGCGCGAGCGGCGGCGCAAGGCGGAAATCGTGCACGTCGAGCGCATGGCGCGGACCGGCGAGCGCGAGCCAGCCGGGCAGCTCGGCCACGCCGCAGGCGAATGCGGACCACGGCGCGAGCCGCGCGACCGCACGCGCACCGTCGACGAGCAGGCTCGCCTGCTGCGCGCCCGT
>Ga0068853_100001601_pt1 | contig 16493 bp, 16 predicted proteins | sample KBSCornC32_FD_65655 | JGI IMG/M metagenome (GOLD analysis project Ga0068853, IMG submission 65655) | Corn rhizosphere microbial communities from Kellogg Biological Station, Michigan, USA - KBS Corn C3-2 | ecosystem: Host-associated > Plants > Roots > Rhizosphere > Soil ...
AGGCTCAACCCCATTATAAGAATGATGAGACTACCCAGAACGAAGAACACAAGGTTACTTCTTTTAATCATTACATTAGCATAAGTCACCTGGCGACGAACTACAACTACTCGAAACAGCGCAGACTTGTCGAAATACCTCTGTTTTGGTACACTTACTTGTGATATTTGAAGCACTGAGGAGCAACAAGCTTGCTTGCTTGTGCCGAGTACTTCAAATAATCTTCAGGTATATTTCGTGCCGCGATAGCTCAGTGGTAGAGCACTTCCATGGTAAGGAAGGGGTCCTGAGTTCAAATCTCAGTCGTGGCTCCACGTTTACAACGTAAGCAGAGAAGAGAAAGTGATAATCATAAAGCAAGCGAGCCCGTAGCCCGTCTGCCATCTGAAATCCGCTATCTGTTATCTGCTTTACAGTGTAAAAGCATGCAGGGTTACTCAAGCGGTCAACGAGAGGTGACTGTAAATCATCTGGCTTCGCCTTCGGGGGTTCGAATCCCTCACCCTGCACCAAACTAAGAATCCGGCCAAGTGTCGGGTTTTTTGTTAGCGTGAGCAGTTTACTTTGTACCGATGAGCACGTACCATAGTGGAAATGAAAATCAGTGAAGTTTTAGAATCCGCAAAGGGCATGATAGAGCCCGAGAATACTCTGTCTAAGATAGATAAGGACTTGCTTGAGTATCATCTCGGAGCAGTGCGAAAAGTGTATGAAGGCCTCAACCGGTTCCCTCATGCGGACTATCATACCAACCTTGGTATTATTGAAAGCGATTACCACTTTCAAGTGGAGCTCTATTCGAAAGGGCACGAGATATACGACTCACGCTATTTGGCATGCACGGCCGACCAGACGCATGTTGATGAGATGGATGTATTTTTGTTTGGTGGAAACTTTGATGCTGGTGCAGGCAGGCTGCTGACACCAGATCAAGATGTACCCCTAGACTATAGTCTTACCGCGCAGCGCCTTGCATTCGTAACCGACTTCATACTTTCCGCCTGCGCCGACAAGCGCTTTCAGGTAGTTGAACGCTGGAGCATCCTGGGTTTGCCCCAGTAACTCCTTGGTGAGGGTTGAGATTATTGAGTGGTCCAGGTACACTATCATCTGGTAGCAAATTGCCGCCTTAGCTCAGCTGGTTAGAGCAGCTGTTTTGTAAACAGCAGGTCGTCGGTTCGAATCCGACAGGCGGCTCCACGTAAAATTCACTCAATTCATCATGTTGTACCACACGGTGTCAAAGACCACGTTACGTGGTGGCAGTACCGTTCGCGAGTAAAGTATATCGTAGAGTAGACGAAGTACCCGTAGTAATAGCTACTTTACGGGTCTGCAACCGACTTAAATCACACATAGTGTGTGAGATATCGTACTGTTGCTGATGACTTGTTATCGTTAAATATAGTTGTGCTCGTGAGACCCAAAGGTCTTGATAACAAATAGTCGGCCACGACGACGAGCATCAAAAACCCCACCTACAACTGTGGGGTTTCTTTTTTTGAGGGACGCCAGGTTTATGAGTTTTGTGTCCTAGAAGAGTTTACAAAGTGGCTGTCATCTGTTAAACTTATTCGGATTGGTTAATAATCTTATAACGAGCGAGAAGTATCATGGCAAAAAAAGGTGAGAAGCGTAAATTAGTAGGTTTGGTCAGCGAAGAGTCTGGCGAACGCATCTATTACACGCCCAAAAACACAATGAACACCCCTGAGAAGCTGTCACTCAAGAAGTACAGCCCCAAACTCCGCAAGCACGTCCTTTTCGTTGAAACCAAGAAAAACCTTGGTCGCAACGAAGCTCCTAAACGCTAGTCTTAGCGCCAATGCCTAAGAAATTCTCAAAACGGGCGCTAACCACCTCAGTAATAGTTACTTCTATGCTTGTATTGGTCGGAACTGGCATATTTTTCGTAGTATTTAATTCTCGGCAATGCACAGGAATATCTGGTCATAACTTGCAGCTATTTAATGGTGCTGCGATCGCCCCGCTTGAACATGAGCTTGTTGGACTAAGTGCCGAGCGGCCTTTGACAGCGTGTGAAGGGGAGTTACTGACAAGTTTTGACGGGTACGGCACCTACGTAAGCCGAATAGATGGCCTTCACGCAGACGTATTTAATACGATTGACTGTCACCAGCGGGCCGTCACAGATCAATCAAATGGTCAACAACTCGGGTATGTGCAGCGGGCCTACCATGACAGCATCAAACAACCCAAACTTTATGATTCATGTATGAAACTGCCGTATTCGCCAGATACAATTGTAACGGGCACCGCCAAGAATGGCCGTACACATAGCTATATTATGTCTACAGCTCGCCTGCAGCAGTAACTACCGATCTTAATCGAGTGCCTCTCTCACTCGCCGAAGAAGTCGTTCAAGAGGCTACCCTCTAAGATTTATTTAGTTTTACGTAAGTCCAAGAGGGTATTGATGAGTTCGGCGTGGCTCCAGACAAGGGGTGCGACGGAGAGCTGGGCGCCAGTGGTGGGGTCTATCTGTTCGGAAAGGACGCCGCTAGGTAAGGCGTGAGCAGCTGTCCAGTCTACGATGGCCTGGGCTTTGTCTGGGCTGTTGAGACGGATGTAGTATTGGGCTATCCAAAGGCTGGTTACGAACCAGGGATTGCCGAGTTTAGTTGAGTCATTCAGGAAGTAGCCGTCGTGCTCGTAGCGGGGAGCACCTCCGGAGGGGGAATTATTGAACAGTACCCTCTCGATGAGCTGTTCGGTTTGTTTTATGCGCTCCAGCTTGAAATCGTGCATGGCGTACATCATAGGGCCATACATACTGGATACATCGAGCACGTCATCGTACTCAAACGTACCATCCTGTTTCAGCAAGAAGCCTTTGCGGAACGCTTTGCGTTCATTGTTAAACAAGGGGTCAGTGCTTTCGGCAATTTCGGCCGCAGCCGCACGCCATTTAACAGCGTCGTCAGGATATTCGAACAGATCGGCAAAGTCAGCCGCACTCAGCAGTGCCTGGTATACCATCGCGGTAGTATAAGTGGTAGTTAGGAACTTCTGTTCCCAGAGGTCGTAACTGGCATGGGGCAGCTTGGTCTTTTCGTCTCGAAACTCGGCCATGAAGTTAGCTGCTGGTTGGACCAATGTAACGTAGAGACTGTTCACGAAGTCGCGGTCTTTGCTGTAGGCCAAATATTCACCAAGCATATAGACGACGATCGCGGTTTCATCTTCTTGGATCGCTAACTCTTTATGATCACCATGCATCAAAGGGTGCCAAGTGCTACCAATTGCTCTATCGGGCTGATACTTATGCATCAGATATCCTTCGTCAGTCAGAATATCGCGACAAAACTCAAAAAACTTCTTCGGCTCTTCTGTATAGCCAAGCCGGATAAGCGGCCACATGGCGTAGCCACCATCTCGTGGCCATACATAACTGTAATAATCACGCCCGTAGTTATAGATACTGGAGTCGCAACTGGCGATCACGCCGCCACGCTTGTCGGTGTGTGCCTTAATGATCATGAGTGACTTGGTAAGCATGCGACGTTCAGTCTCGCGCATGCCCTGAAGTTCGTCTCGAGCGATGTCCAGCCATTCGTACCAATAGTGACGCGTCTGAGCCAGCCGCTTTGCCAGGCCATCCTCCGATACCTTGTAATGCAACTTTTCGGCCGTATATTGAGAATCGGCAGCGATAACCCAATAATCGATGGTACTGCTAGCGCCATCAGCTAGCTCCAGGCTAAAGCGATACACGCTATCGACACCGCCATGCTCAATAGGGTTATTACTCAGTTCACCGTCTTCGGCGTCTCGGAACGTGCCTTCTTTACCCTCTATGCCATAATTTCCGATAGAGAACTGATCAAACAGATTACCCTGGCCAGTCTTTCCAGATATCAGCAGGGCACAACGGCCTTTGTAATCCAGGATGTAGTTGTCTTCGGGGACGAACATGGCCGTATCCCCCCGACCGGCACTGGAAATCTCAAAAAACTGGTGCATGAACACCCGAATGGTCCGTTCTTTTTTGGCGAGGTTACGGACAGTTATCTGACGACAGAAGGCATTCACTTCAGAATCGACAAAATCGCTGAATTCCAGTGTGATGTCGAGCTTCTTATTGGTCATGACTATCACACTGACCAGCGCATCGTGTTCAAAATCTATCTGTTTTTCCCAGCCCTCGTCATCTACCCAGCTGAATGTGTCACTCACCCACACGCCAATGCGATGGTTCAAGTCGCGTGCCGTGGTAAGGTTATCAAGCCCTACATATGGGTAGTAAAAATCATGTACTAACCCATGTTCATTCAGACCGACAGCCATGGTGCCGTTGCCGAGCATTACTGGACGACCCATTACAATTGGCCTCCGGGTAATTGAATATCCAATATTGAATAGCTAAACCCTAAACAAGATCGAAATTCCAAAGTACCAAAACGTTTAAGTATCGAGTTTCGAGCATTAGAAATTTGAGATTTGAGTTTGTTTAGATATTCGAAATTAGTTACTAGATATTTTCCACCCATATGCCGATATTTACACTCTCGCGCCCTTAGTACTCAACCGAAACACAACGTCATGGTAAGCGTTCATGAATGCGATAAACGCATCGTAAGGGTTCTCGTAGGGACTGAAGTAGGCGTGAATATCACCATCATTGAAGTACTTAGTACACATGTAGTAGAAGTGGTCGCTGGTCTGTAGTCGGCGCCAATCTTCTATAAGTTGCCAATCACCACTGGCCAAGATAGGCCCCTGCAGTTCGTAGAGGGCCGTGATGGCCGAGCTTTGCATGCTGTTACCAAGCCAGGCTGATAAGTCACGCTCCGTGTCAGCCCAAGTCACCGTGTAAGGCGTATCGACCTCATCCTTGGGCTCAATGCTATCGCAAGCCTCGCTGACGGTCATGAAGCTATTGCCTTCTTTTTTGAGCCATTGGTCAGGTAAGTGCTTCAGGAAGTCAAAAATACCCGTCTCGTGCCACTGGTGCTCACCGAAGGTCTCATAGTCCATGAAGAGGTTAAAGTTGGTGGCATCAGGGGTTTCGTTGAGCCAATGGGCAAATTTATCGGCTGTTAACGGCCAACCTTCCCAGGATTGGTCGCCAAAACGGAAGGCAATATCATCTGACAATTTATAGTTCTTCATAAGTAATTTGATGTTCTCGGTATGAGTCGGACGATACACAAAATTCGGGCTGCGCCAGCCAAGCACCTTGTCCCAGCCCTCGGCCAGTACGCCCTTGTAGCCAGCCTGGTCCGCCCAGTATGCCAGGTCGTTATTGTAAGCCAGCTCGGTGTTACGGAAGACGGTTGGAGTTTGGCCAAACAGTTCTTCTACCTTTTCGCGGTGCATGCGTACCTGTGTTTCGAACTCCTCGCGACTATAGAAGAACGCCAAGCTATGGTGATAGGTCTCGGCCACGATCTCAACGCGCCCGGTAGCCGTCAGCTCCTGGAATGATTTCAATGCCTCTGGCGCCCATTTCTCAAGTTGTTCCAGTACAGTACCAGTTATAGAGAGACTCAGCTTGAACTCTGGGTGGTCCTTGAGGAGCTCTAGCAGGCGTTTATTAGTTGGGATGTATGATTTCTCGGCTACTTTGTGAACAATACGTTCATTGCTCGTACGATCGTCATAAGGGGCGGTGAAGTACTCGTGATCCGTTCCGGCGTCGAAGATGGTGTAGTGGCGTACCCGGTATGGTTGGTGAACATGGAGGTAAAGTACGATCGCCTTGCTCATGCTGGCACGCCTTCTGTGTGCTGTCGGTAAATTCCATGCAGCTTATCAGCAGTAGTATCCCAGCTCATCCGTTCCAACTCACGATGGGCATTGGCTTGCAATTCATCGCGCAAGGCGTCATTCTGGACAACTGCCGTAATCTGATTAGCCATCTCATTGATGTCCCAGAAATCTACCTTGAGGCTATTGGTCAACACCTCTTTAACACCAGACTGCTTGCTGATGAGCGTAGGAGTGCCGAAGCCGATGGATTCCAGTGGTGCGATACCGAAGGGCTCCGAGACCGATGGCATGCAAAACAGATCAGCGATTGCAAAGGAGTCCCGCCAGTTCTTACCGCGCTGGAAACCCGTGAAGATGACATTCTTGGCAATGCCCAAATCGGCGGCCAGTTCAATTAGCTCAAAATACTGCTCACCACTGCCAACAATAAGAAAAATCGTCTTGGGTTCGCGCATAACGACTTGCTGGGCGGCTTTTATGAAGTTAGTTAGGCCTTTTTGCACCGTGAGCCTACCAACGTTTGTGATAACTCGATATCCTTGGGCTTTCATCTCGGTAAGATAGCGGTAGGCATTGTTGCCGTCCAACGCGAGGAAGGCGTCGTGATCGATGCTGTTGTGCACGACCTCAATCTTATCGGCTGGAATACCGTAGTCTCGGATAATTGCGTCTTTGGTGAGTTGACTGACTGCTACAATGCGATCGGCCATCAGGAAACTGGTTTCTTCTATCTCACGTACCACTGGGTTACCGTCAGCGCCACCGGCCCGGTCTCGTTCGACAGAGTGTACATGCAATATCAGAGGTACATTGCGTTTCATTTTGGCCCGGACACCCGCTCGGAAGGTCAGCCAGTCGTGGGCATGAATAACGTCGAACTCTCGACTATCGACCATCTTAGCTACAGCGTGTTCATAAATGGCTTGCTGTCCGACTATATCAATCCACTCTTCGTGGCCGTCATCAAACACGTATTTATAACTGTCGTACGCCGATGCATTGGCAAGTACGACTTTGGCACCTTGTGGATGAGCAGCGGTCACGGTCATGAAATCCTCCTCGAATGGAGCATGGTACGGCAATATAAACTCTATGTCGATGTCTCTTTTTGCGAGGGCCTTACAGAGATGGTAGCAGGCAACGCCCAGTCCACCGCTATTGTGAGGAGGCAGCTCCCACCCAAGCATCAGTATCTTCATAGCCCCAGATGTTTTTCTCTTTAATTTGGTTTGGTTCCATTTAATCAAATTAGCACCATAAGCGCAATGTGATTTGAGTCACAAGTTACAACATTTTTGAAGAGTACTCTGATGCTTACCGCTTCGCTAAATATTCAGTATAGCGACGTATCGCTTGTTTTATGCTTTTGGCTGGTAGTTTTTTGTTCATTTCAAAGTATTCAATGGGTACTTCGACCGAATATTTTCGAATAATTTTTCGCCAAGTACCGGCAACCTGGCCATCGATTACCAACGTAGCTCGAAACACACCGTTATTGCCTGGTACAATCAGCTGAGAGTGATCTATATGCAAACTGGCGCTACGGTCTTTGTATCCCAATAAAAACTCATCAAATCCAGGTAAGAGGTAGGCATTAGACCCTCCAGCAGGCTCTAGGTTGCGTCCAAGATAGTAAGTAGTGGTATCTACGTCTATGGATTCTAAGCTGTTATTGGCGAGCTCCAGGCCGTGTCTAACATCGGTCAACGTCAAACCACTCCACCAGGCTAGATCTTGTACCGTCGCTGGTCCATGGCTGATGAAGTATTTCTCAACAAGTCGTTTTAAGGCTTCATCATGAGTGATTTCAGCTGTTTGAGGTACCCAGTCATCCAGCAGTGCGAACGTCGGCTGCTTACCCTCCAGCGGACCGAAGCACAGATGACCGGTTTGCGACAGATACCACAAGATATGATAGCCACGCTGTCCGATCGTGCTGATGCCACCGTCTTCCAGCACCTTCATCAGGTTAGGCCGGGACAATTGCTTGTCTCCCGCGAGAGCGTCAGTGAAGAGCTGGAGCGCCCTATCAAAATCCTTTTGTGTCAGTTCTAGATTCTCGTGACGCCGCTCGGCACCCTTAAGAATGCGCTCGGAGGTCAACGCCAGCCGCCAACGTATTTCCTCTGGTACCACGAAGTGAATGGTCCCACGTTGCGGCCAGGAGCGCAGTATTTTACGGTCGCGTACTGCCTGTTCAATGTCCTCTTCTGTACAGCTACGCGTGCGCAAGCCGATAGCCCACTTGGCAGCAGCATAATCCTGCGCTTGCATAGCCCCCATATACCGCACCACATCTTCGGGCTGTTCAAAATCCGCCTGAGCGATATGCTGGGCAGCTAACCGCAGCTGTGCAATGGCTGATTTACTCATATCTGTAGTATACAAAATAATCACTGCCGAGATAGGGAGGTGGTATAGTAACCGTATGCCAGAAAAAATACCAGATCAGAACCTTTCAAATGATCATACAGATTTGTCAGAGCTAAACGTACTCAGAAGCAAGGGATCGTCCTTTACGCTTCTTGACATTGCAAATTCGATGCCACAAGGTTCCAAAGCTCAGCGAAATCAGCTTCGGGCACTTGCCATGGCACAAGAGACGGCAGCTAGCGCGCTGATACCAGCACCTGGTTCAACACCACAAGAACAACGGTAAGATGACTCATCATCTCATCAACCTAGCATTAGCACTAGCCGCCGGTGAGCTGGTACATAACGTGATCGAAGCGCAAGAGGTCCGCAAGAAAGTTACCTGGCTTCGTCTAAGTCAGGCCGGCAAGCCATATTACGACCGCGTGTCATTCGCCATCGATACCCGTATGAAATCGTACGCGATATCATTACTCGGACTCGTCGGCTTTACCGCAGTATTCTACGGGATATTCGAACTGTTAAATCTATCCACAGCTGCAGCCATTTGGACAATCATAATCTTACTGTTTCTAGCGTATACCCTAACGGCAGTTATTCTTGACCGATACCATGTCGAGATTGCCAAATTAACTCCTTCCAAACCGGTTCGGCGAAAGGAGCGCTAAAAGGCAAGGGAGCTCTCTTACGACTTCTTTCGATTACGATAATATCGAATGAACAAGATAAAGGCGATTATACCCGGCAACATATGCACTGTCATGGCACCAATATAAGTCGGACCACCCCAATCATGCTCAAAGCTAGCTTTGTTACCAGGATGAATAATAAACGGCTCCACTAGTGATCGAACAATTAAGTAAAAACCAAGGAGTAGAAGGAGCGCTTTTCCAATCTTCTTGCCAATCAACATAGCTCTAGTATACGCAAAAACTATTCCAGGCGTGGAGAATTATCGCGAGAATCAAAACTAAACAACAGGAGGGATCGCCCAGATCTCGAAAGGAGCACTTGGTTCAAGGGTATGATTCCAAACCCCGACCATTACCGGCGCTGGACCAGTTGTTACGGCCTTACGGAATTTGGTAAGCACCGCGGCAATTTCTGCAGCCACTCCCAGCTTAGCTGCAGCTTCAGCACTAGTGAATCGTTCGTGGATATCCGTTTCAGGGTCTGTTGAGGAACTACGGTATTCATGAAACCTTCCATTTTTGATCACACCGTCGGCATTAATTGCTAGTTCAACGTTTCGCTCTGGAAGTGACCAGTCTGACATGCCAAAGGCTACACCACGTGCAAGATCTGCATCCCTCGATTCAGTGAATACGTTGCCATCTACTATCTGCGGCAGATATAGGCCAGCATGCGCATGCCAACTACCGATATCATGAGGTGTACCGGAGTGCCAGAAGATTTGTTCTCCCACACGCTTGGGTAATCGATGCCCGTCGAAGCCGCCATGTTCATGAATATACTCAACATATATTTGTAACCATCGGCCCAGACCGGAAAGTTCCTGGGCTGCTTCTGGACTTTGAGAACTTACTAGTTCAGCTCGGGGTTGAGCTATTGTCGCTTCTCCAAATTTAACAGCTTCGCGGTGGCGGTTCCGTCTCGTCATAAAAAATAATATTATACTGATTTGCTACAAAATCCAAATACTGGCAAGGAGCTTGCACTATATACTAACGACGCTTTACACGCGGTAAAGGACCAAGCTCTGCAACATTGACTCGTGGTTTGATCAGAAGCTGCGACTTAGCTGGCGGGTGGAGTAGCATGCGATTTATACTAATCGGCACATCTTCAATCTCTAGCTCCTTAAAGGTTGCAGTACCACCTATAGCGACAGTCATAAGAGGATGGCGATATCGGCCATGTCTGTGACTGGGTCGGCTTTCGTAGTTCCATTCGACCCCTTCAGTATCCAGAGCTATTTCATCGGGGATAACATGTGCAATAATGCCTCTTCGCATTTGGATCATATTGGCTTCAAGTTCTGATGTTGGTGTTCGATCGTAGTCATGCGGCACGAGTCGCAACGCTATCTTTTCTTGAGCAACTAGGCATGCGGAAGTAAAAGTGAATCCGTTTTCCGGGTCATAACTACGATAATTACTCAAGAAACGTGTGAACTCAGTATCCGGCGCAACGTTTGGCGCGTTTAAATCACGTGTAACACCTAAACCGTCGAAACCTATAACGTCTGCTGAGAATATCGCCACGTATACATTTTAATAAACAGTTGCTAACTCGTCAATGTTATTGGCAGGGCAGCCAGTTCTGGAATGGAACTTTTGCAGATGAATTAGAATTTGAAGCCTCAGAGCTAAATTTTATTTTCGAAGAACCGGAGACTGGCGCTTCAAAGGACTCTCAGAATTTAAGCAATGTCTAACCAAAGAAACGTCTCACCCTTTGTAAATCCGGCCTCTTCATACGTTTTTATGGCTGCGATATCGTCAGGAGAGGTTACTGGTTGAAGAACGTCTTCAGTACACGGGCCATGAGTACGGGGGCGACGACGTGTGACTGCCCGTCGAGCGTGCGTCGTTCGGTCTGGGGGATGGCAGCGGTTATCGCTTTCGCGGCGCGGTCGAAGAAATCGGTCGGGAGGGCTGCCATTTGGGGCTCGGTGATCGGACCCTCGATGGTCACCAGGACCGACTGAGTGATGCGGGCAAGTCGGTCCGTAGGAATCTTGTAGCCATTGAGGACCATAGCGTCCTTGACGAGCGTGTGGGCGAGCGCGACGGACGAGACCCAGAGCGGGTGCTGCTTGTCAGCCGCGATGTCCGCGTCAGGTCCGCCGGTAAGCCTCATGAACAGTTCCAGCATCTCCTCGTCTTGCCCGGCTTTGTATGCCTTGTTGGTGTCCGCGAGGTACTGATTGAACTTTGGCCACTGGTCGTCCCCGATCACGTACGGCACATCCCACACTGCGATCTTGTCGATCGCCGAACCTGCCGCTGCTGCCTCCAACACGAGGGCGCCGCCAGATGAGGCGCCGTACACGTGAGCTGAGCCACCGGCTGTCGCAATCAGCGCGTCGAGGTCTTCCAGCTCCCGCGCCACGGCGTACGGCGGTGTATTGCCGCTGGCACCCCGGCCGCGTCTTGCGTAATTGTAGACCGTGAAATCGTTGGCAAGGACCCGGGCTAGCGGTGCGTTCTCAGCGCCGTCGTCTAGGGTGCCGCCGACGAGGATCACCGCCGGGCCAGTGCCTTTCCGGTCGTAGGCGATCCTCGTACCGTCGGCGGACGTCACACGAAGTGTCATCTCGTTCATTGCTTCTCTCCATTTCTCGATGCGTGGTCGTCACCGTCCGATTCAAAAGGTGCGCCGCAATCGTTAATAGTGCCCTTACTGGTCATTGTTCTAATGTATTTCACGTAATACGCTCCGTCAACTTCTTTCGTAGAATGGAGGAGAGGTTCAAAAACAAGAAAAATGCCTCAATATTTGAGGCATTTTTGTATCTGTTACTAAGCTTGGCAGGGGTAGCAGGACTCGAACCTACGACACCTGGTTTTGGAGACCAGTGCTCTACCAACTGAGCTATACCCCTACGACGCCTCGTGCCGATGATTCAGCAAGACTGGTGATATGATACGTAAAAAATGCGACGTTGTCATCTGTTTTTATACGAATAATACCTTTCCAAACAGTTGAAAAACTGCTATACATATATACACGATGGCTAAAGTAATACCCGCCCGACCCTTGTTTATTATGTTATACGGCTTTCCCGGCTCGGGCAAAACCTACTACGCCCGCCAACTTTGCGAGCAATTGCAGGCCGCTCACGTTCAGAGTGATCGCATCAGGGCTGAACTGTTTGAGCAGCCGCGCTATGACAAGCAAGAGAATGCCATTATCGCCCAGATTACCAGCTACATGAGTAGTGAGTTCCTGAGTGCCGGTGTCAGTGTAGTGTATGACACCAATGCCTTGCGCTCGTCACAACGACACGCCATGCGGGAAATGGCCCGGCGCCATCATGCCCAGCCGATACTAGTGTGGTTCCAGATGGATATGGAAAGTGCATTTATTCGAGCAACTAAGCGCGATCGTCGCAAATCTGATGACCGTTACGCCATGCCCATGGACCGCCCGACCTTTGAAACAATCGTCGGTCATATGCAGAACCCGGCACTTACCGAAGACTTTATAGTGGTAAGTGGTAAACATCTCTTCAGCACACAACTGAGCGCCACAATGAACCGCTTACGCGAAATGGGATTGGTACACCTCGACGAAGCGTCTCAGAAAATGGTAAAGCCTGGCATGGTCAACCTGGTCCCGAATATGGCACAGGCTGGGCGAGTTGATATGACCCGACGCAATATTACGATCCGCTAGTTATACCTTAGGGGTCGGACCATCTAAGAACTAAGCTCTGTAATCTAAGAACTAATCTATGGCTTTTAAGACATTTGAAGAACCTGAACTCGGCACCGTGACCATTTATAAACGCCGCGGTAGTCGCAGCCTACGCCTGACGGTACAGCCGGACGGTAATCTACGGGTGACTATACCTACCTGGGCGCCTTATGCCAGCGGACTAACCTTTGCGCGCAGCCGTAGCGAGTGGATCAGGGAACACACCCCGGAAACTGTCGGACATTTGGAACATGGTCAGATAATTGGTAAAGCACATCGCCTCATGTTCACAACTGACCTTGCATCTAGTAAAGTCGCGACTCGTATTACTAGTAGCCTTATTTTGGTTAAAATGCCTCCGGGATCCGGCATAGACAAGGCAATAGTTCAGTCCGCCGCCCGTAACGCCTGTATTCGCGCTCTTAGACGACAAGCAGAGGATATGCTACCCGAACGTCTCCACGCACTGGCCGACACGCATGGGTTCAAGTTCCGGTCAGTCAATGTCCGCCAACTCAAAAGCCGTTGGGGCAGCTGCGATCAGCATCAGAACATCACCCTCAACCTATTCCTTATGACGTTACCTTGGGATCTCATCGACTATGTTCTGTTGCACGAGCTGACACACACCAAAGTCATGCAACATGGCCCAGTATTCTGGAATGCGATGAAACAGGTAGTGCCGGATGTGCAGGCCCGTCGAAAAGCACTGAAAGCACACCGTCCGATATTCTAGTATTTCTGTAACCGTAAGCGGCTTTGTGGCATAATGGCTCATAAGATGGCTGAGACAAATACCGACACAACCGCCCAACTCGAGCATGAACGACTTCTGAGCCTGGTTAATAGCATGGCAGATGGCGTTATAGCCGTGGATGAACGCGCCAAGGTCGTCATTTATAATGCTGCCGCGCTGAACATTCTGGATCTCAACACAAGCATGCAAGGTCTGTCACTTGCTAAAGTCCTAAAACCGGTCAATCAGAACGGTGAACCCATAGACATGGTCGATGAAGTTCGGAATACCAAATTACCAACTATCAATCGTGATTACCGGTTGCAATACGGCGATGGCAGCACCATCAACCTATATCTGAGTATCGCACCTGTTCACCTCGGTTTCGGCAAAGGTCAGACCGGCGGCTTCGTTCTCATGCTGCGTGACATAACTCGCGAAAAATCGTTGGAAGAAGAGCGTGACGAATTCATAAGCGTCGTCAGTCATGAGCTACGTACTCCGATAGCAATCACCGAGGGAAACATCAGCAATGCTCAGTTTGTGGTAGATAAGGGCGGTGACGTCCAGGGGGTTAAGGATGCGCTCCAACAGGCGCATATTCAGGTGTTGTTCCTGGCCGACCTCATCAATGACCTCTCAACACTAAGCCGGGCCGAACGCGGTGTCCTGACCCTAGATATCGAGTCGATCAACGTACACGATCTAGTAACAGAGCTCGGCAGTAACTACCTGGAGCAGGCCAAAGGCAAAGGGCTAGAACTGCACACCAAACTCAGCCCACATCTGGAGCTTTTACACTCCAGCAAGCTCTACGTTCGCGAAGTACTACAGAACTTCATAACCAATTCCATCAAGTACACCGAGACTGGTAGCGTGACGATTGCCGCCAAACCAGGTGATGATGGCGTTATATTTTCGGTCAGCGACACCGGTATCGGCATTAGTAAAAGTGATCAAGAGCGGGTATTCGATAAGTTCTTCCGAAGTGAGGACTTCCGAACTAGGCAGAACAATGGGACCGGTCTAGGGCTCTACGTTACCATGAAGCTAGCTCGATTGTTGCACGCGACTATTGAGCTTAAAAGCGAACTGAACCACGGCTCAACTTTTCTCATAGCGATTCCAAACATGAAGCAAACGCCGCCCCAGAAGTCAAAAGATTGACTATAACTTGGGCAGACGAGGAATTGCCTGCATTACAGGCAAGCAGATATTGCGGCCTTTCCAGAGGACTTCAGTGAATTCGTAACGATACATCGAGTAATTACGCAGTACCATATCTGTTAATACTGCGGGGATCAGACTAAACCAAGCAGGCCCGATGTGTTGAGAGTAGGTTATGCCCACTATCGTCTTAAAGACATAACTGTAGATAACAAAGGCTAGGCCGCTCACAAGCCCTAATAGCCAATGCGCAGTACTCAAGCCCGCCACTGCCAGAGGCAAGCTGGCTATGATGGCTAACAATTCAAGTAGACAGAGCAAAAACACCAACTCCGGCCTCCTATGTAGTTGTGGGTAGCGAGTACGTACGGCAGTGTCATATTGTGCCCTGAATGACTTCGTAGCTGTAACCTTGAGAGCAGCGATGCTCCGAACAAAGCTATACGCACCTTCCTGGGCTGCCTCGCGGGCAAAGTGACTCTCTGGACTGGTCGTGCTCCGTACAGCCGCGAAGCTACCGCAACTTTTGACCAGCGAGCGTTCAACTGCCCAGCAAGTGCTTAGCACCGGCGGCCGTTTGAATAATCGACGAGGCAGGCTGACTTCCCAAACGTAACGCATCGGCTGCAACAGCACTGCCGCCCAAGCTGAACTCGTCGGCTTGCTGTTTTCAGGCATGACGCATAGCATGCGCTTCTTACGGGTGATCATGGTAGCCACAAGCGTTCGCAGCGTACTCCGGTCAAACCGAACATCGACCCCGCAGTACACCAGCAACTCACCATTCGACTCTTTGTATAATTGCTCATATGCCCAATTCTTGGCCAGCCAGCCGTCGGGAGGTATGTCACCCTTCACAAAACGAACACCTTGCTGAGCAAAGTCTTTGATGACTTCGGATGTGCGGTCTTGCGAACAATCGTCGAGAACTAGTATTTCAAGCTTCGGATAATCTGATGCTAGTAAAGCAATAAGGGCGTCTTGCAAGACATCTGTCTCATTCCTGGCGGGTATCGCAACAGTTATGCTCGGTAAGTCACGGTCTGCGAAAGATTTTGACTCTAGCACAGGTACCATGTGCCTAACATTGTGTCGGGTTACGAGTAGTACAATCACGGCACCTACCAACTGCATACCGGCAATGATCAGCCACGCTTGATATCCCGTAACGTGCCTATGCACTACACCAAACCAGCCTAACTGTGCCACGCCGTAATATGTTGCAAGCAGAGCACTTGACTTAAGACCGCTCCGTTTAAGGTATTGTGGCGTACTAATGCCACTCGCTACCCGTATCAAGTTAAAGCACCGATAGATGAGTATCAATAACGCAATAAAGCTCCATCCATTGATATCCTGCATGAACCACGCGCCACCGAGAACACCCAGTGCAACAGCTATGAGTGGTGCAGTAAACGAGCGTAATTCCCAGATAGGTACTGCGTAAATCAATAACTCAGCAGCACTCAGAACTACTAGAGATATAAACATAAGTTGCATGGCCTAACTATAGCATGCTGCTTCGCTGAGTTAACAGCGTTGACGACACCTATCGACGTGTGCTATATTGACAACAACGACCTACATACTCTATGTAGGTTTTTTAATTCCAGGAGATTATTTTGGACCCAAGCCAGCCCCGCAAGAAACGCCGCCTTCGTGCACCTACCGAAACTGTTCGTGAAAAAGCCGTAAAAGCCCAGGAACAGGCTGCCCTACCTGTTGTTCCGACAAAGACACGCCGTACTGGCCGAGTTTTGGGCGCTCCGTTCCGTGGCTTGGCTTGGCTTGGTCATAAACCGCCACTTCGACAAATCGGTCACGGCCTGCGCTGGTTCTTTAGTACACGCATCATGCGATTCTTCGGTCGTATCCTGGGATTGCGCTTCTTCCGTGAAAGTTTCCAAGAACTTCGTCAGGTGGCATGGCCTAGTCGCCGCACATCACGTCAGCTGACATTCGCAGTCATTGTATTCTCAGTAATTTTCGGTGGTCTCATCGCCGTAGTTGACTTCGGACTTAACAAATTATTTAAAGATATTTTACTCAAATAGGAGCACCCAGATATGTCTACTAGCAAGCGTTACGATACAACCAAGCA
>Ga0068853_100001605_pt1 | contig 16481 bp, 10 predicted proteins | sample KBSCornC32_FD_65655 | JGI IMG/M metagenome (GOLD analysis project Ga0068853, IMG submission 65655) | Corn rhizosphere microbial communities from Kellogg Biological Station, Michigan, USA - KBS Corn C3-2 | ecosystem: Host-associated > Plants > Roots > Rhizosphere > Soil ...
TTAAGGAACGTGACGGAGGCCTTCTCGACGGCATCGGCCTGATTGGGAAGCATGACCTGCCGGAACACATCGGGCCACGAGCGATTTTCGGCCACGGCTTTCAGCAGCCAGTCGCGCCACTCGCCATTCCCTTTGCCGGCCATCAGCAGCACGTCGAGCTCGTTGCGGCGCTGATAGTTGAAATCCGGACTGGCGAGCAGCCGGTCGACGAGCCGCGCTTTCTTGTCGGGTTCGGTCGATTGCAGGTAGGCCTGCACTTCCGACGCGAGCGGGATCCTGCCGGCCAGATCGAGCGTGACGCGGCGGATGAAATTCGCATCATCGGCAGCAGGCGCCGGCGTGACGCCGGCAGCGGCCAGCCCCGCGTCGATATAGTGATCGACGACCTCTTCAAGGGGCCGATCCGGCGCGAGCAATTCGGCTGCCGTCACCTCGGATGAAAGCCCGGTCAGCCAGGCGCAAACCAGCGCGGCAGAGAGCGTGATACGCATGAACGACATGCCGTCACTCCACGTGGGATAGGTTTTCAACCTGTCCGTCGTTTGAATATCTGGGACGTAATTACTTCGCGAGGCGGGAAAATTCGGCAGGACTCGACTGGTGCAGCCCCCAGGTCGCCCATTTACTGTTTCGACCAGCGTCCGCCACACCCATCAATCTTCACGCATATTTTACGGATTTCGCGGCAGCGAAGCAAGTGGTTTACAACATCACCAAGGATTCTTGAGCGCTCGCTTGAGTCGTCGGATCGGTGTCGACCATGCGGTATAGCCTATCGCGAATCGTGGCCGGATAACACCTCGATCGCCTGTGGCCGGGACTCTCTTAGCCACGGATTGAACACGGACAAAACACGGATTAAGGACGACGGCGTTGATCCACAGATTACGCAGATTGGCAGAGATTGTTTTTTCAGGAACTATTACATCTGTGATAATCTGCGAAATCTGTGGATGACTTTCTTCGCTTGTTCGTTTTCGCGTCTTTCGTTTATTTCGTGGTTTCTCTCTTGTCGACTGCGTTTTTCCTTTGTGCTCTTCGTGTCCTTTGTGGCTCCCATTCGCCCGCCGGGAATTTGAGCCACAAAGGGCACTAAGGACAGAAAGAGAGATCGCTCCGCGGCTTTCGCGACGATTGAAATTCGAGGCGCGACCGTTAGTGAGCGCTACGGTTTGAGAGCAATTGCAGCAAAAACTGCTCCCTTACGGTCGCGGTTCTACGGCTATTTAATGGGCATGCTAACCATACGTCCGCGCCAATTCGCGGATGTATTCCAGGGCATCTTCCACTTCGGGCACTTGCGCCCCGCGGACGCGGCCGGCGCGGTCGCAGCGAGAGAGTAGCACCAGCTCGTCGTAGTCGGGAGATTCCTCGAGCCGGCGACGGGCCCGCGCGCCGAGCGTCCCTTCTTGCAGCGCGTGTCCTTCCATGTGGTGCTCGATGAGCCACGCCGTCCGCGGCGTAATGACTTCGGCCAGCGCCTCCAGCCCGGCGGCCACATGATCGTGCGGCTCGATCGCTTTGCCCACGTCGTGCAGGAGGGCTGCCAGCAGAAATTCTTCGTCATACGGCAGCTCGTCGCGGGCCAGCTCGAAGACTTGCAGGCTGTGATAGAGCGCATCACCTTCCGGGTGATACTCGCGGCTCTGCTTGACCGCTTCCAGTGGCACCAGCAGTGAACGATACACGGCAAATCGGTCGACCCGCTCGGCTGCCTCGCAGACTTCTTCTTCCAGATCGAGATCGGGATATTCGCGGGTTAGGAATTGTTCAAGCTCGGCAATACTTATGCGCTCGATCGCTTTGCCCGTGACCGAGCTCTTGAACACGTAATGCGCCAGGTTGGCGGCGTACAGCGTCAACTCGAACTCGAACGTGTCGGCGATGTGGATGTGGGTAAACAGCCGTTCTTCGCCGTGCTTGCGGACCAGCTTGCGTTCGACGGTAAAGACGATCCCCGAGCTTTCGAGCGTGGCTTCGACCGCTTCGAGCGTGTCGGAAAACAGGTGAATGTCGATATCGGAACCGCGGCGCACGTGGCCCGTGAGCGTGCTGCCGATCAGCCGCGGACGGAACGCCGCAAGAAGCCGCATCATCCGCAGGGCCTCGACCCGCATCTCGCGCAGGTTTGCAGTGCGGCTGTCTCCCTCGTGCAGCCGCGCGAAGTGCTGAATCTGGTCGCGGATTTCAGCGTTGCTGGGGAGGTCCTTAGGTTTGACCCAGCCGCGGCAGATGCGTTTGGCGGCCCGCAGCTTGGCCCGAAAGTATTCCGATTCCTGCCGTTCGTACATCAGTCGCGCCGCTTCGAACGCGATCTGCCGCCGAAACTTGTCGTTGTTCATCAACGGTGCTGCGCCGGAACTAAGCCCATCAATGCGGCGCCGGGCTGAGTTTGAGATTATACTGTATGCTCAACGGCACCTCCAGCCCGTGTTTCGCCATCAGTTTTTCGTCGGCGAGAATTTCGCGCGACGGGCCGTCGGCTTGAATTCTTCCCTGGTCGAGCACGATCACGCGGCTGCACTGTTCGGCGACGAGCTCCAGGTCGTGGCTGGCGATGATCTGAGCTGCGGGGCAGTTGCGCAGGATTTCGATCAGCCCGCGACGGGCACGCGGGTCGAGGTTGCTCGACGGCTCATCCAGAGCCAGCAGGTTCGGCTCGCAGGCCAGCACTCCGGCCAGGCAGACACGGCGTTTCTCTCCGAAGCTGAGTTGCTGGGGCGAGCGGCCTTCGAAACCCGAGAGCCCGACGGCCGCCAGCGCCTCGCCCACGCGACGCAGCACCTCGTCGCGAGGAAAGTCGAGATTGAGAGGCCCGAACGCCACGTCGTCGCCCACCGTCGGACAGAACAACTGGTCGTCCGGGTCCTGAAACAGGATTCCCACGATACGGCGCACTTCGGGCAGATTTTCGGGAATCACTGGCATCCCCAGGACTTCGACCGGCACGCGGTTGCCCGCCGCAATATTTTCAGCCTCGAAGCGGCCGCCGCCGTCCGAAACGCTTTCCACCACGCTTGCGGTTTCACCGCGTCGCGGCGCCAGCCGCGTCCCCATCAGCAGCCCATTCAAATGTAACAAGAGCGTCGTTTTTCCCGCGCCGTTGGGCCCGATCAGTCCCACCACTTCGCGCATGCCGATCTGAAAACTCACGTCGCACAGCGCGATCTGGCCGGTCGGATAACGGTACGACAGGCGCTCGACCTTCAGGATGGGGACTTCGGCGTGCGACACGAGGTGCTCAATCAAGAGAGTGCATCTTCCCGGTCCAGCCGCGCGAACACATGGCGCCGTGAATTCGCTCGGCGCGAACCAGCGCCCGAATCATGAGCGTCCCGACAAGCTGGACGGCTCCTTTCCAATCGCGCCAGCCGGGAGGACGCTTGAACGTCCGGGCCCGCTGGGCTGTTCGCATGCGGGCCAGTTCGTCGAACAGCACGTGAATATAACGGTAGACGAACGCCAGGAGCGCGGCGAACAACCGCGGCAACCCCAGGCGGCACAGACCGGCCAGCAGGCGGTCGAAGGGAGTCGTGCTCACCAGCCACAGTGCCGCCAGAAACGCCACCACCGCCCGGATCACGACCGTGCCCGCCGTCTGCCAGCCGCCGGCGAATCCGCGCGAGAGCGGCACGGCGATCGCCGTCATAAGCACCAATGGCAAGAACAAAAGCAGCCGTCGGGTCAGATAGGCGATCGGGATTTCAGCCAGACTGAGGGCCACGAAGACCAGGCTGGCCAGGCAGCCGTACAGGGGCCAATTCGAGAGGGGCAGGAACGCGCAGGTGACAATCACGGCCACCGTTAAAATGATCTTGAGGCGCGGGGACATGCGGTGGCAGATTGTCCCTCCCCGGCTGTACCGGTCGAGGAAGTCACCCGGCATGAGTCGCCTCAGGCGCGATGCGCGATTTGGAAAAGCCTCCCAATGCAAACGTGATTCCCAGGATCGCGGCCGTTCCCAGCACTCCGGCCAGCGATACCGACAGCTTCTGCCAGAACCCGTTGGACTGGCCGGATGCCGCTTCGTCCGATGAGCCTGCTGATGAAACGAAGCGGGGCAACGGAATCTTATAGTCAGCAAGCAACAGTGCACGTGGTTCCTGTACAAGCCCCTCGATTTTCACTTCTTTGGAAGCCGCTTCCAGTCCATCGTCAGCTTCGGACGCAAATGGCGCTGCAAATGCTGCCACGGCCAGAGCGGCGACAGCCCCCGACCAGACGACCCGGCCCAGACCGGCAACCGCGCCCGCCGGCGAACCCGGCTCGGCGATCAGGTCGGGGCGAACGGCCAGCAGGTAGCTCACGACTCCGCCAGTGATGAGCGCCTCTCCGACGCCGATCAGGCTGTGGAAACTCGTCATCACGGCAAACAGCCCGGGCAGGTTGAACCCCTCGTCATAATGCGACAGCGAAAATTCCACACAAAAAAGTGCCGAGGCAGCCACGACGCTGACCCACGAGGCAATCACGGCGCCGACAACGATCCCGCGCGGTCCGGGCATCCGGCGGCGAATACCGGCATAAATTGCATAGCCTCCCAAAGAACCGACTACTCCCATGTTGAGCACATTCGCGCCATAGGCCAGCCAGCCGCCGTCGGCAAACAACGTCATCTGTAAGAACAGCACGAGGGCAATGGCGACGCAACCGGCCCACGGTCCGACAACGACCGCCGCCAGCACGCCTCCCAAGAGATGTCCCGAGGCCGGCGCCAGCAGCAGCGGAAAATTCACCATCTGGGCGGCGAAGATGAGAGCGGCCATCATCCCCGTCAACGGGACGGTCCGCGTCGAGACGGTTTCATTCAGTTTTCGCAGACTGAGGCCGATCGCCCCGGCCGAGAGCGCCCCCGCGCCGAGGCAAACCTGCGTGCTTAAGAATCCGTCGGCGATGTGCATAAAAGACTGGCTGTGGACCGGGGAAGAGCGAGAACGCTTGACCCAACCAATCTATAGCAATCGACGCGAAACGGAAAGCGAACGAGAATTTGAAAACAGCGAGCCGGGGGTGTGAGCCCCCGGAATATTTGTCGCCTGTTTGTCGCCTTAAAAACCGGGGGGCTCACACTCCCGGCTCGCCTTGTGCGATTTCACGCCTGCCATTCGTGTCCGCAGCATTCGCAAGCGAAGCCGATGAGCGTGCCCGATCCGGGGACGGGCATTGCATCGCGGTAGGCTACAGCAGGCTCGGCGTCGACGGGCACGACCGCGGCGCGGCCGCATAATTCACAGCAGCGGTTTTCGTGAATGATCCGGGCGCGGATCAAAAGATCGCGCTGCGAACTGAGGCCGATCCGTCCCGCGATCGCGGCCTGGCGGCGCGGAAACGACAGAATGACCGGCCCAGAGGCTTCCGAATCGTCGCTCTCAGTTTCTCGCCATTCGGCTTCAACAGGAGCATAAACCGAAAAAGATTGCGGCCAATGCAATTTCAAACAGCTCATCCGTGAGCCTCCCTTTCTGTGGCCATCATGACCGGGGTTGAAATCTCTTTTCGCTGCCGCACTGTGGCATTCCTCGCGGGGGCGGGGGCATTCCACGCTGGGGCAGGTCGGGAAGGATAAATTGTCTTTCCAACTCGTGCAAGGCGGCTCGGCAAGTTTTCCAACACAATTTGTATTTTTTTCCAAATTGCCATAGCGGAAAGCTGCCAGTTTGCCCGCCGTACCAACCCGAAGCGCCAAGTCGTTTAACCCCGAGCCGGGCACCACCGCGAAGAGTAGTGGTCCGAGGCCGGCCGGGGTCGGGTTTCAAATTGTGTAATGGCTATCGGTCGCGACAATGGACCTTGCCGAGCGAAGCCTCGCGACCGGGAGTGGCCGACCAGGTCGGCGCTGACTCTGGCCGGCGTCGGACCTACGCTTTTCGCGTCGGTGCCCGGCTCCGGGTTAAACGATTCAATGGAATTCTCGAGCACTGATGCATGGTGCGTTGTGGAACCCACTCCCTCGCTGGCGCTTCGGTTTGGTATTATTTCCCCGACCGTCGGCAGGCCTCCGCTGCCTGTCGGTACAGTTTCGCCAGTTCCGGTTTCGCCAGTTGTTCGCAGACTTCGGCCAGCTCGTCGCGGACCTGGGCGTCGCGCGGGCGGGTGACGGCCTGGTCGCTCAGGTCGCTCAGCCTGCGCCTGAGGGCCTGTGATTCGCGCATGCGTGCCATCTCCTCGTCGGAACGACCGTGCTCATTCAGCTTCCGATACGCCATCGCCAGCCGATACCGGCTTTCGAAATCGTGGGGGTCCTTCTCGAGCAGTTCTTCGAGCAGCGGCACGGCAGCGGCCGCCTGCCCGTTTTCGATCAGGATCCGCGATCGCACCTGCAACAGGCGCGGCTCGTGCGTATCGACCAATTCGGCCTGATCCAGGAGTTTTCGGGCCTGGTCCTGCTCGCCGACGTTCCAGCGACACTCCGCCTCGAGTGCCAGGCAGACTGCATCCTGCGGCAGCGAATTCCGGCGGCGCTCCGCTTCGAGAGCTTCCAATGCAGCCGAGTAATCGCGGCGTGACACCAGCGCCGACACGAAACCGCGAACAAGCGCGGGACGAATCGAGCCGGGTGGATTGAGTTCGAGTGCCGCGCGATATTCGTCGGCCGCCTTTTGAAATTGCTCGGCGTCGGATTCGATCGTCGCCAACAGATGATGCGGACTGAAATCCTGCGGCGCAAGCTGCACGACCGTCGACAACTCGGCCGCGGCGGCCTGATTGGCGCCCAGATCGTAGAAAATCGAAGCCAGCCAGCGGTGCGCGTCGACATTGCCGGGTTCCTCCTCCACGGCACGCCGCGCGGCCGCTTCCGCTTCGGCCAGCCGCCCCGCTCCATATTGAGCTTCAACCACCAGCAGCAACATCGGCACCAGCAACTCGTGCGCTTGCGGGGCGCGGGCGAGCTCGTCCAGGGCCTGTTGGAAGTTTCCGGTCTTCGTAAAGCAGGCCGCACGCAGATACCGCACACGATCCTCGAATTCCGGGATCGACTCGAGGCTGCGCGAGGCCGCAGCCACGGACCTGAAATCACGCGCCTTCAGAGCCGCCAGCGCATGTCGATATCGTTTCTCTGGCGACGATCGTGCCTGGACCACCAGCCAAGCCGTCAGTGCACATGACAACGCCAAAGCGATCAGCGCGATCGAACAGATGAACCGTCGCGTCTTCAGCCACTCTCGCAATCGGCCCTCCCGCGGCTAAGTCGACGGGGGCTCCGTCGAAAAGCTCGATTCTGACCTCCAAGACATGCTATCGACCACGGAAAATACGTGCAACCATTTACGGGAGGGGCCGTTTGATCCTCACGCTGCGTCGCGCGACGGCGCGTCCGTCTGTTGCTTATGCCAGGTGCGAGCCAGCTCCCACGGCGGCTGTGCGACCTCGGGACGGGGCCAATGCCTCAATTCATCGAGGTCCGAGGCCAGCCCTGGAGGAGCCGGCAGGTGCGCCGTGACCATGCGTGCCAGTTGCGGAGCCAGGGCGAGTTTCGTAGGCCACGCGGTAATGATCTGCCGCTCGCTCATGACGGTCGCCGTATCGGGACGGCCGCCGCGCGGGGTGGCCCTCTCGGCCCGGTCAATTCGGTAGGTAGCCCATTCCTGCCGTGAAAGATCGACGCCGGGCAGGACGTCGGCCAATTCGCGGCTGGCGCGGCGGATCAGCCCGATTTCATCGAGCGCCACACCCTCTTCGGCCAGTTGCCCACCGACCTGCCAGACTGTTCTATTCGACGAATCACGATCGGACGTAATCGTGACCCGCGTCCGCGCGCCGTCGACACAGTGTCCGTTCAGCACGGGCAAGTCGCCCCGCACCAGCACCATGTGCAGCGGCCGACGCTGCATTTCGTCGGCCAGTAGCCCGAAACGACGACGCAATTCGGCATTTCCGGCTCCCGCCGTCAAGACGACGTGTCGCGGACAAAACTCCAGCGGCCGTCGCGTCTGCGGATGCAACAGAACGACGCGCTCGACGATTCCCGGTTCCGAGATGACGCAATCGAAGCCGTCCTGGAAGTCGATTTGCAGGATTCGTTCACGGTGCTGCCGGGCCAAGTCGGCGATGAAACTGGCCGGATCGATGACCTGTTCATCCAGCCGCGCAATGGGACCAGGACAGCCTGCCAGGGGCGCAGGCCTTTCGCCGGAAGCCAGTTCCTGCGGCGCCACGTGCAAACCCACCTTGGCGCCCAACATTCCCAGCCGCGACCGCAGCGACTCGCTGCGCCAAAGATGACAGACGTTCGCGCGCAACCGCGTGTGCCGCAGGTCGGGGGCCCGCTGACCTACCAGGGCCTGCCGCCAGATCTCGGGCATGTCGCGAATCTCTCTGGCGGCCGGCGTGAGCAGTCCCTGCAAAGTGTACTTGAGCCCGCCGTGGATGATTCCCTGCGATGCGACCGTCTGTCCCTGTCCGAGCCGGCCGGCTTCCAACAACAGTACGCGATCTCCACGGCGCGCCAACTGGTCGAGGAGCCACAGCCCCGCGGACCCGCCTCCGAAGATCAGAACGTCGAGTTGCATGCTGGCGTTTTATGCGAAATTCCGAAATCTGCACAGACCAGCCTGACGTGCTGGGACGCTTGCCGTTCCTGGGCTGGTCGCTTACGCTCGGAATATCAAAGCTTCGAGCTAGTGCACGAAACGGTTACGGGAGGACGCCTTGAGAACGGTATTGAGAATTGCGTGCTTCGTCACGGCAGCCTGGCCGGTGATTGTGCACGCCGGGCCGATCAGTTTTAACCGTGACGTGCGGCCGATTCTGTCGGAAAACTGCTTTGCCTGCCACGGCTTCGATGCCAAGCAGCGCAAGGCCGATTTGCGGCTCGACCTGGCCGACGCGGCTTTCGCCGAACGGGACGGCAGCTTTCCCGTCAAGCCCGGCGACCTGACAAAGAGCGAAGTCTGGCAGCGGATCAATTCCGAAGATCCCAACGAAGTCATGCCCCCGCCGGCGACAAAAAAGAAGCTGACGGCTGCGCAAAAAGAAATCCTTCGCCAGTGGATCGAACAGGGGGCCGCGTATCAGAAACACTGGGCCTTCGAGGCGCCTGTCGCGCCGGAGCTTCCCAAGGTCAAGAACGAAGGCTGGCTGCGGAACCCGGTTGACCGCTTCATTCTGGCGCGGCTCGAAAAGGAAGGACTCGCTCCACACGCCGAAGCTAACCGCACCACGTTGATCCGTCGCGTCGCCTTCACGCTCACGGGCTTGCCGCCCACTATCAAGGAAATCGCCGAGTTCGAGGCCGATCAGTCGCCACAGGCGTACGAGAATATGGTCGACCGGTATCTCGCGTCTCCGCGCTACGGCGAAGAAATGGCGCGGCACTGGCTCGACGTGGCCCGCTACGCCGACACGCACGGTCTGCACCTCGACAATGAGCGATCAATGTGGGCCTACCGCGATTGGGTCATCAAGGCTTTCAACGACAATAAGCCGTTCGACGCCTTCACAATCGAGCAGCTTGCCGGCGACCTGTTGCCCAATCCCACGCGCGACCAGCTCACGGCGACGGGATTCAACCGCTGCAACGTGACGACCAGCGAAGGGGGCTCGATCGATGCCGAATTCATCTTCCGCTATGCCGTCGACCGCACGAGCACCACGGTCCAGACGTGGATGGGGCTTACGGGCGGCTGCGCCGTGTGCCACGACCACAAGTTCGATCCGCTGTCGAGTCGCGAATTCTATTCGCTCTATTCGTTCTTCCTGTCGTCGGCCGATCCGGCGATGGATCGCAACACGAACACGACCGATCCCTTCTTCAAGCTGACGACCGACGAGCAGCGAGCCGCGCTGATTCAGGCCCAGACTCGCGAGAACGAAGCCAAACGGCTGCTCGAGGAGTCGGCCGGTCGAACGGAGTATCACGACCCGTCTGAGCAGGCCCACTCTCCTGGTCGGCGATTGGTTGAAGACGTCTGGTTCGACGATGTGTTTCCTCCCGGCGCGAAGACCACGTGTTCGTCTCGCAATCTTGCTACCTGGTCGATGGCTCCGGAAGTTGTGCCACCGATCGGACGCCGCGCACTCAAGCAGGCGTTTGCGTCGAACTACCAGGACAAATTCGACAATCCGACGAGGCCGCTGTACGTCCCCGACGACGCGCGGCTGGCGCTCTGGGTGCTGATCGACTCAAACGAAGTACCGCAGACGCTCTTGTTGCAGCTCGATTCGAACCAGGGGAGCCACAAGGCCCTGTGGGGGGATCCGAAGCAATACGGCGTCGCGAAGAGCGACAAAAACTGGATGGGCGAAGTCCTGGAGGCCGGCCGCTGGACGCGTGTGGAGATTCCGGCTGAGAAGATCAACCTCAAACCTGGAGCGCTGGTGCACAGCGTCGCCTTCACGCAGTTTGGCGGCATCGCGTGGTGGGACGGCCTGACGATTTCCGGCATCGCCACCATGAACGCGGATCCGCGCGAATCGTTTTTGGCGTGGTGGAAACAACGAACGGGCAAAGACACGCCCGGCCTGCCGGCCGAACTGGCGATGGCTCTCAAGGAAGGCCCTGAAAAGAAACCCGCCGAAGATGTGCGGAAGAAACTGGTGCAATTCTACCTGGCCTACATCGCCCGCCCGATCACCAGCGAACTGGAGCAGCGGCAGCGCGACTGGAGCGATGCGCTTTCGGCCCGCACGACGCTCGAAGAGTCGATTCCGGGAACGTTCATTTTCAAGGAGCTCGACAAGCCGCGAGAGGCGTTCGTCATGCTCCGCGGACAATACGATAAGCCCGGCGAAAAGGTCGAGCCGGGCGTGCCGGCCGTTTTTCCGCAATTGAAAAAGCCCAGCCCCGAAGCGCGGGCCACGCGGCTCGATCTGGCGCATTGGCTGCTCGCCCCCGAGCATCCGCTCACGGCACGCGTCACGGTCAACCGATTCTGGCAGCAGATTTTCGGAACCGGACTGGTCAAAACGAGTTTCGATTTCGGCTCGCAGGGAGAGCCTCCCAGCCATCCCGAGTTGCTCGACTGGCTGTCGATCACCTATCGGGAAGGGGGCTGGAGTACGAAAGGTCTCGTGCGGCTCCTGGTCACGTCGGCAGCCTTTCGGCAGGAAGCCCGCACGTCTCCCGAACTGCATCAGCGGGATCCGGAGAATCGCCTGTACGCCCGCGGCCCACGGATCCGGCTCGACGCCGAGCAGATTCGCGACAACGCCCTCTACGTGAGCGGGCTGATCAACCTCACGATGGGAGGCCACGGCGACAAGAGTTATCAGCCACCCAACATCTGGGAACCGGTTGGATATTCCGACAGTAACACGCGGTTCTATCTGCAAGACCACGGACAGGCCTTGTACCGGCGGAGCATCTACGCGTTTCTCAAGCGGACCGCGCCTCCGCCATTCATGAGCAATTTCGATGCTCCCAACCGCGAACAGTTCTGCACGCGCCGCGAGCGGAGCAATACGCCGTTGCAGGCCCTGCAACTGATGAACGACACGCAGCACTTCGAGGCGGCTCGCGCCTTTGGCGAGCGGATCCTGGTCGAAGGGGGCGCGACGGCCGACGAGCGGATTACATTCGCGTACCGCACCGTCCTGTCGCGTTCTCCGGCGCCGGATGAGCTGGCGATCGTCAGGCAGGCCCTCGAGAAATATGTTGCGAAGTATCAGGCCAATGCCGACGCGGCAAAGAAAGTCGTCGCCGTCGGTGAATCGAAGCCGAAAGCCAACCTTCCGGCAGCGGATGTCGCCGCCTATACGTTACTGGCCAATCTAGTGCTGAACCTGGATGAAACGGTGATGAGAAACTGAAAATCAACCCGGCGAGCCGGGGGTGTAAGCCCCTGAATTTAATTTCGAATTGAGAGATAAAGTTGGAGAGTAAGGTTATGCTCATGGGCCGGTATTTTCACGTTCCTGTCCTCGTCGCGACGGCGCTAGTCGCAGGTTGCTCCCGTGAGGGTGTGTCCACATCAACGGCTACGGGGACCACACCTGTGAACGTCACGTACCCGTACAACGTGGTGATTACCAAGCTGACCTATCCATATGATTTGGGCGAGCCGGAAAAGCAACATTTTCTCGATAAGTTCAAGGCTCTGCGTCCGGGGCAACCTTACAATGCAGTGGTTGAACTCCTTGGCGCACCACACATGCAGACGAAGATTTCAGCGATGGAACACGACCGGTCTTTTGGAATTCGTCTCGATTATTATGTAAAAAAGCAAGACGATGGAGTCAACGAAAAACTTGATCAGTCTGTGACACTCGATTTTGACAATGACGCAAAACTGGTTTCCGTAGGCCTACAGAATCTTTTGGACCTGTCCCAGCAGCTTACGAATCTGCCCGTGACGGCGACGAACTGGAACAATCGTACGAAAGAAATGGATATCATCGTGAAATCGAAAAATGGTCGACAAGCGAAAAACTGAACTACTGCGGAAATGAGCCATGAATCCCCTCCTCGAACACCAACTCCTTCAAACCCGGCGTCAGTTCTTCGGCAGCACTGGCCTGCGCTTGGGCGGCATCGCCCTCGCCTCATTGCTCGGCACGCGCGGCGCCGCGAGTGCGGCCGACAGCGCGAGTCAGCTCATGTACCCCGCGCTACCCGGCCTCCCGCATTTTGCTCCCAAGGCCAAGGCGCTGATCTATCTGCACATGAACGGCGGGCCGTCGCAGATCGACACGTTCGATTACAAGCCGGTCTTGAACGATCATTTCGACAAGGACCTTCCCGACAGTGTCCGCAAGGGTCAGCGCATCACCACGATGACCAGCGGCCAGGCGCGGCTGCCCGTTGCGCCGTCGAAATTCAAATTCAGCCAGCACGGCAACTGCGGCACCTGGGTCAGTGAACTGTTGCCTCACACGGCCAAACACGTTGACAACATGGCCGTCATTCGCTCGGTCCACACCAACGCCATCAACCACGACCCGGCCTGCACGTTCGTCATGACCGGCAGCGAGGTTCCCGGCAAGGCCAGCCTGGGCTCGTGGCTGGCGTACGGCCTGGGGAGCGAAAGCAATGACCTGCCGGCGTTCGTCGTGCTCACGCCGATCTGGTCGTCGGGCGCGGCAGCCCAGGCCCTGTTTACACGCATGTGGAGCAGTGGCTTCCTGCCGTCGAGTTATAACGGCGTGGCTTTGCGGAGCGTCGGCGACCCGGTGCTCTATGTGCAGAACCCGCCGGGCGTCGAAGCGGGCGACCGGCGCGTGATGCTCGACGCCCTGGCGCAGCTCAACCGCCGCAGCTTCAATGAGTTGGGTGATCCCGAAATCCAGACGCGCATCGCCCAGTACGAGATGGCATTTCGGATGCAGGCCAGCGTCCCCAACCTGATCGACCTCACGACCGAGACGCAGGCCACGCTCGACATGTATGGACCAGAAGTCACAAAACCGGGAACTTTCGCCGCCAGCGCCCTCCTGGCCCGCCGCATGATCGAACGGGGCGTGCGGGCCGTGCAGATTCTGCACCGTGGTTGGGACCAGCACGGCAACCTGCCCCGCGACATTACCTCTCAATGCCACGACACCGATCAGCCTGCGGCGGCCCTCTTGACCGACCTCAAGCAGCGGGGACTGCTCGACAGCACGCTGGTCGTGTGGGGGGGTGAATTCGGCCGCACCGTCTACTCGCAGGGGACGCTCACGAAAGACAATTACGGCCGCGACCATCACCCCCGCAATTTCTGCATGTGGCTGGCGGGTGGGGGGATCAAGGGTGGCGTCGTGTACGGCGAAACCGATGACTTCAGTTACAACGTCGCCAGGGACCCGTGCCACATCAACGATCTCAATGCAACGATTCTGCACTGCCTGGGGATCGATCACGAACGCTTCAGTTACAAGTTCCAGGGGCTCGATCAGCGTTTGACAGGCGTCGAACCTCAGAAGCCGATCAACGAAGTGTTGCTTTAAATGCTCGCGATCGCGCGCTGCGCTGATCGCATAGCGATCGGCTTGGGTTGAGAGATCAACTTGTGTTGAATGAGAAATAATGCCATTGAGCAGCCCTGTTTGCTGGCGAGTTCGTTTCGCGAGAATCGCATTGCTTCTTTTCGTCGCGACTTTGACGTCGTCACTTTGCGCCGACGACAAAATCGACTTTGCCCATGATGTCGCTCCTATCCTGCAAAAGCGCTGCGCCAAGTGTCACACGGGCACCCAGAAAAAAGGGGGCCTGTCGCTCAACACGCGGCAGTCGCTGCTTACCGGGGGCGATAATGGTCCGGCCATTGTCGTTCGCAAGAGTGCCCAGAGCGAGCTGATCGAACGGGTGTCGTCGACCGACGCCGACCTGCGCATGCCACCCGAAGGCGAGCGATTGACGCGCGAGCAGATTGACGTGCTCCGTCGCTGGATCGATCTCGACCTGCCCTGGGAAGATGGGTTCGCGTTTGGCAAGGCGACGCGGCAGGCGCCGTTGCCCCCACGGCGTCCAATTGTGCCCGATCTGTCCGCCGTGTCCGGCCTTGCGAATCCGATCGACCGCTTCCTGCACGCTTATTTCTCACAACACAAAGTCCCCACGAGCAACCTCGTCTCCGACAGGACTTTCGCCCGCCGCGCGTCGTTCGACCTGATCGGCCTGCCTCCGACGCCCGAGCAGTTGGGCGCGCTGGCAGCCGACTCGCAGCCTGGCCGGCACGAGCGGTTCGTCGATCGCCTGCTGGCTGACCACGAAGCCTACACCGCCCACTGGCTGACGTTCTGGAATGACCTCTTGCGCAATGCCTACCACGGAACCGGGTTTATCGACGGCGGCCGCAAGCAGATCACCGGCTGGCTGTACGCCGCGATCTACGAAAACAAGCCCTACGACCGGTTCGTGCACGAATTGATCAGCCCGCCAAAGTCGCGCGACGGCGGAAGCGAGGGCTTTACGTTCGGCATCAAATGGCGAGGGACAGTCAACGAGAGCCAGCGGCGCGAAATCCAGGCGGCCCAGTCGGTCGCCCAGGTGTTTCTGGGGACGAACCTCAAATGTGCCAGTTGTCACGACAGTTTCGTCAACCACTGGAAGCTCACCGACGCTTACGCTTTGGCCTCGGTCTTTGCCGAGGGGCCGCTCGAACTGCACCGTTGCGATCAGCCCACGGGTGTTCCCTCGACGGTCGGGTTTTTGTATTCGCAACTGGGGACGATCGACGCTGCGTCGCCGCGACCCGAGCGCGTAAAGCAACTGGCCGACCTCCTGGTTCATCCCGAAAACGGCCGGATGCCGCGCACGATCGTCAACCGTCTGTGGGCAAAACTGTTCGGCCGCGGGCTCGTCGAGCCGCTCGATAATATGGATGCCGAACCGTGGCACCAGGATCTGCTCGATTTTCTGGCCGCCGACCTGGCCGACCACGGCTACGATCTGAAGCGAACATTGCGGCTGATGGCCACTTCGCATGCGTACCAGTTGCCCGGCGTGGGGCTGGATAGGGCGGCGAACGATTCGTTCGTATTTCGCGGACCGCTTGTGAAACGGCTGTCGGCCGAGCAGTTCGTCGATACGGTGCTGGCACTCACGTCAAGCTGGCCGGCCCCGGATGGCGGCCTGATGAAGGTCGACGGTCGCGGGCAGGGAGGGCAATTAGGCGCGATCGCGCAAGTACTGGCCGATCGCGCGGCGGATGGGACGAATAGGACCGATAGGACGGATACGACTGGCAAGCAGGCGATGGCAAAGCACCAGCCGCTGAAAGAATCAAAGTGGCTTTGGTCGAGCGCGAACGCGCGGCAGGCCGCGCCGCCGCAGACGATTTATCTCAGACGCGTCTGGTCGCTGGATCAGGCGCCGGGCCAGGCGATCGCCACATTCACTTGCGACAACTCGTTCGAGCTGTTCATCAATGGAAAATCGCTCGCTAAGTCCGACAACTGGGGCGCACCGGCGCAAGTCGATCTCACCCGTGCACTGACGGCCGGAAGGAACGTCGTGGCGCTCAAGGCGACCAATGGAGCGGACGCTCCGAATCCGGCCGGGGCGATCGGCGAGATCGTCGTCTATGACGCAGTCGGAAAGCAGTCAGCACTCTTGGCCACCGACGATTCGTGGCGCGTTTCGGAATCGGCAGCCGCCGATTGGCTGAAATCCGATTTCGACGAGTCATCCTGGAAACCGGCATTCGTTTTGGGAGACGCGACTGTCGGTCCGTGGAACATCGCGCAGGTCCTCGAGCGCGCGGGCACGACGCTTCAGGCTAACGCGACGCTGCCGCAGGGCTTTCGCATCCGCGCCGCCCTCTTGCCCCTTGACTCTCTGCAGGCGGCCCTCGGACGCCCGAACCGCGAGCAGGTCGTCTCCACCCGCGACTCGGCGCCAACGATGCTGCAAGCCCTGGAACTGACCAACGGCAACCTGCTCGGTCAATACATCACGCAAGGCGCCGCGTACTGGCACAGACAGGGTGCATCCGACCCGAAGTCGCTGGTCGATCAGCTCTACCAAACCGCACTCGGCCGCTCGCCGAACGGCGCCGAATCGCAGCTCGCCACGCAACTCATCGGCACGCCCGCCACCATCGATGGCCTCGAAGACCTCTTAT
>Ga0068853_100001610_pt1 | contig 16465 bp, 13 predicted proteins | sample KBSCornC32_FD_65655 | JGI IMG/M metagenome (GOLD analysis project Ga0068853, IMG submission 65655) | Corn rhizosphere microbial communities from Kellogg Biological Station, Michigan, USA - KBS Corn C3-2 | ecosystem: Host-associated > Plants > Roots > Rhizosphere > Soil ...
GGAATTCGTCACGAACGGTGGAACGCTGGTGCTGCTCGATCACGCATCGGAGCTGGCGACGGAGTCGCTCGGCGTCCCGGTGAAGCGGATCGTCGTGCCGCGCCGCCTGACGGACGAAACACGTTCGCGCGCGCCGGAGGGCGGAGAGAGCACGGAGCCGCTGTATGCACCGGGCTCGATCCTGCGAGTGCTCGTGGACACGACGAACGCAGTCGCGCTCGGAATGCCCGACAGCGCTGCCGTGTACTTCACGAACTCCGTGACGTTCGATGTGCCCGCCGCGTCGCAAGTACGAGTGATCGCACGATACCCCGCAAGGGGAGAAGACATACTGCTGAGTGGATATCTGCAGGGAGCATCACAGATCGCGGGGAAAGCGGCCGCGGTCACCGCACCGGTTGGACGCGGGCACGTCGTGATGTTCGGCTTTCGACCGCAGCACCGTGGTCAGTCGTATGGCACGTTCCGCATGCTGTTCAACGCCTTGCTCGCCGGTGGCGGCTCCGCCACTCAGTAATCAGACCCTCCTGCCCGCACAACGAATGAGGAGTCACACCATGCGCACGGTCCGTTGGATGTCTTCCGTGCTCGCCCTCGTGGCTCTGACGCCGGTCGTCAGCGCTGCCCAGTCCAATCGCCTGTTCGAGAACGCGTGGTTCTGGGGAGCCAAGGCGGGCCTCATGAACTTCTCGACCGGCAACAACAACACGACCACTGCTCCGCTCATCGGCGCCGAGTGGTTGATCACGCGCAGCAGGGCTGGGCTGTATCTGAGCGCCGAGCAGGCGTTCTTCAACACGACCGGCTACGTGTTCGACAGCAACGGCCAGCTGTACAACGTCGCGTTGAAGGATTCGCGCCGGTACACGGCCGCGCTCCTCGCCTTCCCCGTGAACTGGGGATCGCTCCGCCCTTACGGCGGCCTCGGCTTCTCGCTCAACCTCATTCAGCACGCCACCGTCGATCAGTCGCAGTTCACCGATCCGGATCAGGAAGACGTGGTCGCCAATGCGGTGCACGAGGAGCGCGATCGGGTCGCCTTCATTCTCATGGGCGGCCTCCAGGCGCAGTACCGCCGCTTCTCGGTGTTCGGCCAGGCGACCTACATGCCCGCCCGCGCGAACTTTTTCTTCAGCGGCCGGTCGACCTACATCGTCGAAGCCGGAATCCGCTACAACGTCGGCAGCTCGATCGACAAGACGCCGTAACGCCCGGCGACACGCGTCAGGTGAAAACGGCGGCGCACTCCTCGAGCGCCGCCGTTTTTCATTCACGCCTGCCGCAAACGCTTCGGCGTCTTCGACACGTACGGATTGTCCCGCACCAGCCATCGGAGCGGCCACTCCGCGCTCTTCGTGATCCCGATGCGCGGCGTCACCTGCACGCGCTCGTCCGGCACTGGCTCGCCACGCAGAATCTCAATCGGCGGTTTCTGCAATGGCAGCCCGTTCAGCGCGCCGGTGATGCCGAGCGCTTCGCACAGCTTGCCCGGACCATTCGTGAGATCGCGGTCGTGGGCGGCACCGCGGCGCTCGCGCATGAGCTCCAACCCTTCGAGCGGCTCGAGCGCGCGCACCAGCACCGCGCTCGGCGATCCCACCGCCCGCGTGACCGCGTTGAAGCACCAGTGCACGCCGTAGATGAAGTACACGTACGCGATGCCCGGAGCGCCGTAAAGCCACCTGGTGCGCGCCGTGAGCCCCGCAGCGGCATGACAGGCCAGATCGTGCTCGCCCAGGTACGCTTCGGTCTCCACGATCCGTCCAGTGGCCACGCCGTCGCTCGTGGTGCAGCGCAAAACGGCACCGAGCAGGTCGCGGGCGACCTGCTCGGTGTCTCGATCATAGAACTTCGCGGGGAGTGCGGTGCCCGCCCGCGTGCGTCGCGATGCGGCCGCGACGCGCGACGGCATGGCTCAGCCCTCCGTGGATCCCGCCGTCTTCTTCGCGCGGGGACGCTTCGGCTTCGCAGCGGACTTCTCCGCGGATGCCGCTGCCGGAGCCGTCGTCTTCTTCGCACGAGCCGTCTTCGCCGGAGCGCGGCCGCGCTTCGCGGGCGCAGCCGACGAAGCCGGGGTGCTCGCTTCCGGCTCGGCTTCCGCCTCGAGCACGAGTGCAGGCGAGGACGCGGCCGGCGCGGCCTCGTTCGCGCGCGGTGCCGCCGAGCCGATGACGCCGAGGCTCAACAGCTCGGGCGGCAGCTCGCCGCCGCGAACGCGACCGCGCATCCCGCGCCGCAGCGAGGCGGCGTTCGCCGCACTGCGCGAGGACTGGCTGGGCTCCGCCGCGGCCGGTGCCGCAGCCGCCAGCTGATCGGCAACGGATGTTGCTGCCGCCGCCGGCGCAACCTCGTAGTCATCGCCGCGCTTGCGGAGATCGATGACGTCCGCGTCGTGCGCGTCGCGGAGAATGCGAAGGAAGAAGCGCTCGTCGAGCGTTTCACTGTCGCGGCCCAGCAGCTCGCGCGCCTTGCGACGCACGGCGCTCGCGGGAACCGGCGCATCCTCGCTCGACGTGAGCTCGGCGACCGCGCGCTTGAGCAGCGAGAGCGCCTCGTCGCGCGTGAGCCGCTCGCCGACCATCTCCGGCTCCGCCGCCGCTCTCGCCGCGGGCACGTGCGCTGCCGGAGGCGCCGTGACGGGCGCTTCGAGCGATGGGGAGAAGTGCACCTGCGCATCGGTCGGTGCTGCCGCAGCGGCGGCAGTCTCGGCGCGCGGCTCGCGCTCGCGTCCGCGCCCTCCGCGCCCTCCGCGACCGCGACGACCGCGGCGCGCGCTCTCGTCGCCGCTCTCGCCACCGCGCTCGAGCGTGGGGCGAGGTGCGGCTTCGGCGGGTGTCGACGCGGGGAGGCTCGCTGCCGCCTTCCCGTCGCCCGCCATGTCGATCTCCATCTGGCCGTTCTCGAGCTTCGTCACGCGAATGAGCCCGCGCTGCGCGGCTTCCTGCGCGAAGCGCGAGAACTTCGCCATGCCGAGATCCTTCTCGTCGAAGGTCGAGTCGATCTCCTGCATCACCTGCTTGAGGCGATCGGAGCGCATCACGTCTCCGTTGCGCTTCATGCGCGACGCCGCCTCGACGACCAGCTCCCACGGATCGCGCTTGACGTTCTCCTCCTCGTTCGTCTTCACGAGGCCGGCCAGCGCGTTGTAGCTGTAGTACTCGTCGCAGTTCTGCACGAGCAGATCGCTCGACGATTCACGAATGCCGACGCCGATCACGTACTTGCCGTACTCCTTGAGCTTCATGACGAGGCTCGAGAAGTCCGAGTCGCCGCTGAGCAGGATGTACGTGCCGATCTCGGGGCGGTTGAAGACGAGCTCCATCGCGTCGATCGCGAGGCGGATGTCGGTGGCGTTCTTCTTCGACGATCCGTACGCCGGCGCCATGATCATGTCGATCGAGCTTTCGGCCAGCGGTACTACGTATTGCGGATAGCGGCGCCAGTCGGCGTAGGCGCGCTGCACTGCGACCTTCCCCTTGATGATGCTCGAGCCGAGCAGGGAGCGGAGCTCGTGGCCCAGGTCGGAGCGGATGCCCATCGTGACGTTGTCGAAATCGATGAGCAGGGCGGCGTTGGGCGCGTGCTGGAACGGGGCTGCGGTGTACGGTGATGCCGCCACCGGAGACATCGCCTGCGGGCCGCGATGGATCGGAACGGCGGCCGGGCGAGGCGCTGACACGGGACGGTTGTTTCTCGGGGTCATGACTTCCTATCGGGTGTGCGAGCTCAAATCGTGGAGCTCATTGCTGTGTGATCGAGCGCGACCATGCGCTCGAGCTCTCGCCGCCGCACCTTTCCGCTCCCGGTCATCGGGAAGGCATCGAAAAAGCGAACGAGATCGGGGAATTTGTACTCGGCCACCGTGTCGCGGGCGAACGCTTTCAGCTCGCCTCCAGTGATGACCGCTCCTTCAACCGGAACGACGCACGCGCAGACCAGCTCTCCCAGAATGTCGTGGGGGATACCGATCACGCAGACGTCGTCCACTGCGGGATGCGCACGGAGCTGATCCTCGACTTCACGCGGATAGATGCGAAATCCTCCGCGCACGATCGTCTCCCTGCGGCGTCCCACGATTCGCACGTAGCCTTCCTCGTCGATGATCCCAAGATCACCGGTGAGGAAGAAGCCTTCCGGGGAGAACGACCGGGCGGTCTCCGTCGGCATGCGAACATATCCTTGCATCACGTTCGGCCCGCGGACGGCAAGCTCGCCGACCGCTTCCGGCCCATGCAGCGCACCGGTGACGACGTCCACCGCCTTGATCTCGACGCCGGGGATCGCGCGACCCACCGTGGTGAGGCGCTTGTCCGCCGCGTCGCTGAAGCGTGTCATCGTCATCGTCGCGCCGGTTTCCGTGAGCCCGTAGGCGAGCTGCACGTTGCACCAGCGCCGAATGCGCCTCACCAACTCTTCCGACACTGCGCCACCGGCAACGACACCCGTGCGCAGCGATGGAAATGCCGCCGGATCGAAGTCCGGCGAGCGCATGATCAGCGAGTACATCGTGGGCACGCCATGCATCACCGTGACCCGCTCCCGCTGCAACAGCGCTATCGCACCCGTGGCATCGAACTCGTCCTGCAACACCAGGGTGGCACCCGCGGCCAGCGTGCCGACCAGCACACTCAAGCCGAACAGCGTGAAGAACGGCACCATCGCGAGCACGCGATCGGCCGGCTCCATCTCGAGGAGCTCGCCGGAATGCTGCGCCGTCTCGACGATCGCTCGATGCGAGAGACGCACGCCCTTCGGCTTGCCCATCGTTCCCGACGTGTACATCAGGGCGAGATCCGACGTGTCGTCAGCCTTCGACGACGGAAGGTCGCGCCCTGCCCCACTCGACAGCAGATCCTCGTACTGGAAGATCCGGTCGTCGTACCACAGCTCCTCGCCACCAACCGTGATGAGGTAGAGCAGGTCCGGCAGCTCCGCGAGCATGTCCTCGAACATCTGCAGGTAGTCGACGCCGTGATGCCGTTCCAGGGCGACGACCGCAGAGACCTCGGCATGCCGGAGCTGGTACTTCAGCTCGTGATAGCTGAGCCGGGGATTCACCGGTACGACCGTGGAGCCCAGTTTCGCGGCCGCGAGGAGTGCGATCACCCACTCGGACCAATTCGGCATCACGATCGCGACGCGATCCCCCGCCCCGATTCCCAGCTCGGCCAGCGCAGCAGCCAACGCCGCTGCCTTCGCGCTCACCTGTGCGTACGTGAGCGGGCGGCCGTTCGCCACCAACGCCATGCGATCCGGGTGCTCAGACGCACGTGCGGCAAGGACGCCGTGCAGCGTCCAGTCATACGACATCAGGAGCGAGCTACGATCATACAATCTCGTAATCTACAACAAGTTGGGCGATTGAGGGAGGGCGAGCCCTACACGTGCTCGGCCGCGCGGGCTAGCTTCTGAGTGTCGCAAGATGAAACAGTCCTCGAAACCCACCCGTACATGACACGGTGAAGCGGCTCAGTTTCCGGGCGCGTGTGCTCATCTCTCTCGTGCTCTTCGCGCTGATCCCTTCGAGCTTTCTGCTACTGGGCGGTGCGGAGCTCGTGCGCAACGCGCTTCCGGTGCTGAGCGGTCGTGCGCCCTGGGAGCACGCGGCGAACACGGGGCGGAAGGCGATCGCCGCGGCGCGCGCGTCGGGGCTCACGCCCGCGCAGGAGGAGGCGGTCGCCGAGCACGAGCAGGTGCTCTCCAACTCCCTCGAGCAGGCGTCGCGCGTGGGCTACCTGATCTCGCGGATCGTGGTGATCGCCGCGGCGGTCGCAGCGCTCGGAATCATCCTGCTGGCCATCATCGCCTCGCGCACCGCGGGGCATCTGAGCCGGCAACTGAGCCGGCCGCTGAGCGAGGTGGTGGAGTGGACGGAGCTGATCGCGCGCGGCCGCCCGCTGCCGGAGGGGCCGCCGCGTCGCGGCGCGCCGGAGTTCGAGACGCTCAGGCGCCGCATGCGGAAGATGGCGACCGAGCTCGCCGCCGCGCGCGAGCGGGAGCTCGAGGCCGAGCGGCTGGGGGCCTTTCGCGAGACGGCGCGGCGCGTGGCGCACGAGCTCAAGAATCCGCTCACGCCGATTCGCCTCGCGGTCACGAGCCTGCGTCGCGCGAGCGCCGGCGACACGCGCCTGAACGAGTACATCGAGGTGCTCGAGACGGAATCGCGGCGTCTCGAGCTGATGGCGCGGAGCTTCGCGCAGTTCGGGACGCTGCCCGAAGGAACTGCCGCCGATGTCGATCTGGTCGAGATGGCGCGCGCGGTGGCGCACTCGATGAGCGGCAGCCGCGCGCAGGTGACGGTGGAGGCGGCGACGGAGCTGCCCTTGATCCGGGGCTATCACGATGCGTTGTCACGCGCGCTCACCAACATCGTGATCAACGCCGTGGAAGCGTGTCCCGACGGCGGCACGGTGACGGTGATCGTCGCGAGGCGCTCGCACGAGGGGCGCGCCATGGTGGAGCTGCGCGTGCGCGACACGGGGGCCGGAATTCCCCGGGAGCGACTCGCCACGATCTGGCAGCCGTACGTCACGAGCAAGCCGGGGGGCACGGGACTCGGACTCGCGATCGTGCGACAGACGGTGCTCGCGCATCACGGGCTCGTGCACGCGAGGAGCACGGAGGGAGAAGGTACGGAGATCGTGATGGCACTGCCGATCGACGGGAGCAGCGCCGACGTCCAACCAGTGGAACTACCGGAGGAGTGATGGGAGCGATTCCAGGCGAGCTGATACCGATCGTGCTCTTCATCGTGACGGGCTTCACCGTCGTCATGTACCCCGTCGCGCGTGCGTTCGCGCGCAAGATGGACCGCGACTCGCTGCAGCCGAAGGTGCCGCCCGAGATCATGGGAAGGCTCGAGCGAATGGAGATGGCGATCGACTCGATCGCGGTCGAGGTCGAGCGCATCTCGGAAGGACAGCGCTTCACCACGAAGCTGCTGAGCGATCGGCAGCAGTCGCAGGTCTTGCCGCCGAGGCAGCCATGAGAAACGACACGAGCGATGCCTGAGATCCTGGTCGTCGACGACGAGCCGAATATCCGGCGCATGGTCGGCGCGATCCTGAGCGGCGAGGGCTTCAGCGTGCGCGACGCGGCCAACGGCGCGGCGGGCGTGCGCGCGGCGGCGGAGCGCGAGCCCGACGCCGTGCTGCTCGATCTCATGATGCCGGGCGAGCTCGATGGCATGGCGGCGCTGAGCCAGCTGCGCGAGCGGTTTCCATCGCTGCCCGTGGTCATGATGAGCGGCCGCGCGGAGCTCAGCGACGCCGTGCGCGCAACCAAGCTCGGGGCCTTCCACTTTCTCGAGAAGCCACTCACGCACGAGGCGATGCTCCTCACCATCCGGTCAGCGCTCGAGCTTCGCCAGGCGCGGCGGGAAGCGCAGACGCTGCGCGAGGAGTTCGGGCTCACGGGCGAGATGGTGGGAGCGAGCGCCGCCATGGAGCGCGTGCGCGAGATGATTGGTCGCATCGCGCCGAGTGAGGCGCGCGTGCTGGTGATGGGCGAATCGGGAACGGGAAAGGAGCTCGTCGCGGCCGCGATCCACTATGGGAGCCCGCGCCGCGACAAGCCGTTCGTGCGGGTGAACTGCGCCGCGATCCCGCGCGATCTCGTGGAGAGCGAGATGTTCGGGCACGAGCGCGGCGCCTTCACCGGCGCGACGGACCGGCGCATCGGACGCTTCGAGCTCGCGGACCAGGGCACGCTGTTCATGGACGAAGTGGGCGACCTCGGAGCGGAAGCGCAGGCGAAGCTGCTGCGCGCCATCGAGGCCAGGGAGATCGAGCGCGTGGGGGGCGGGAAGCCGATTCCGGTGAACGTCCGCATCGTCGCGGCCACGAACAAGGATCTCGCGAAGAACGTGTCCGAGGGGAGCTTTCGCGAGGATCTCTACTTCCGCCTCAACGTCATCCCGATGCAGCTGCCGCCGCTGCGCGACCGCGCGGACGACATCGACGCGCTCGTGATGCACTTCTCGGCGCTGGGCCGCGCGCGCGGCTATCCCGCGCCGCGCTGGACGCAGGGGGCGCTCGAGCTGATGCGCCGCTATCGCTGGCCGGGGAACGTGCGCGAGCTCGCGAACATCGTCGAGCGACTCGGGATCCTGCATGCGGGATCGGAGGTCACGGCGACGGATGTGGGTGCGGTGCTCGCGATCGATCGCGCGGCCCCGCTCACGAGTGCGCCGCTCGCCGCCGACAACGACAAGCCGCTCGGCGACGCACTCGACGACTACGAGCGCGATCTCATCTCGCACGCGCTCACGGTGGCGAACGGCAACGTGGCGGAGGCGGCGCGGAGACTCCGCACCGACCGGCCGAATCTCTATCGCCGCATGCGGCGGCTGTCGATCGAATGGACGGGCGCGTGAGGCGCGCGCAGCGGTGCGCCTGGATCGCGGCGTGGGCGACGCTCGCGTGCGCCTCGCTCGCGCTGCGCGCGCGCGCGCAGGCCGAGGAGCAGCCGCAGGCCGCGCGGGATACGCAGGCGAGGGATAGCACCGCGGATTCGCTCTCGTACGACGATGCGGCGGAGATCGCCTATCTGTTCAACGCCGTCGCGGCGGTGCGCAACACGGGCCCGACATCGATCGCCACGGGCGATTCGGTGGCGGGGAACGTGGCGGTGCTCTGGGGGCCGCTCACGATCGCGGGAGCGGTGCACGGAAGCGTGATCGTGGTCAACGGCCCCGTCACGATCGAGCCGGGCGGCCACATCGACAAGGATCTCATCGTCACGGGCGGGACGGTCGCGGGCGCGGACAGCACGACGGTGGGTGGAACGGTGCAGGTATACCGGGATGCGCTGCGCTTCCGTCAGTCGGGGGAGCTCATCATCGCGGAGTCGCCGGAGGGCGCGGAGATTCCGGATGCGAACTGGTTCCGGCACTGGTTGAGGCGCCACGTGCGGCAGCGCCACGGCTTCACGCTCGTGGGCGGCCCGTACAATCGTGTCGAAGGACTGCCGATCATCGGAGGTCCGTCGATCCGGCAGAACATCGGGATTGGAACGCTGCGACTGTCCGCGCTCGGGATCTACCGCTCGGCCGATCATTTCGAGTGGAAGGGCGAGAACCTCGGCTGGCACGCGAGCAGCGAGCTGACGCTGGGCGGCGCGCACAACGTGCGCTTCGGCATCGAGGGCTACGATGTCGTGACGCCGGCGGAGTCCTGGCAGCTGCGCGACGGCGAGGTGTCGCTCGCGAGCTTCTTCCTGCACCGGGATTACCGCGACTACTACAACACGAAGGGCGCGCACGCGTGGGTGGGTGCGCACGCCGGGCGCAAGCTCTCGCTCGAGCTGGGCGTGCGCCGCGAGCGATGGGAGCCGCGCGAGGCGCGCGATCCGTTCACGCTGTTTCGCAACGGCTCGAACTGGCGCCCGAATCCGACGCTGGACGACGGACTGCTGCTGATCGGCGAAGCGCTCGTCCGCTTCGATACGCGCAACAACGTCGGCGATCCATGGACGGGATGGCTCATCGACGCAGCGCTCGAAACCGGCGGTGCCGATCATCTGAAGGAAGGACCGGCGTCATTCGACGTGCGCGTGCCGCGCGATTCGGCCGTGCGCGTGCGATACAGCCGATTGTTCGCGGATCTTCGGCGCTACAATCGTGTGTCGCCGCAAGCGCAGCTCAACTTCCGGCTCGTACTCGGCGCTGGCTTCGGCGCTGGCTCGCTGCCGCTCGAGCGCCGCTTCGCCCTGGGCGGTGCAGGCACGCTTCCGGGATACGATTTCAGGGCGCCGTACCACGGACCGGACGTGCTGTCGTGCAACCCCGGACCCACCGAGATACCGGGGCAGCCCGCGCTCTGCGACCGCATGGTGCTGGGCCAGATCGAGTATCGCCACGACTCGCGCATCCGTCTCTTCGGCCGTCGCGATCCAGATGGCGCGCAGCGCTATCGCGTGGACCGCGATGTGGCGTTCGTCGCCTTCGCGGATGGCGGACGTGGATGGATCTCCGGATCGCGGTTCGGCGATCTCCGGTATCCCTCGGGCTCCTTCCCTTCACTGAGCACGTTCAAGTACGACGTGGGCGGAGGCGTCGATCTGCACTACGTGGGCATCTATCTGGCGAAGTCGCTCACGGACTGGAGCAATCCCGTGAATCTCCTCGTGCGCCTGCGGCATCGCTTCTAGCGTGCGAACTCTCCTCCGCGCCCTTCTGATCTTCGCGTTCACCGCGCTGCCGCTCTCGCGAGCCGCAGCGCAGGGGCCGACACGCGTGGAGGTGAGCCTCACGACCGCGCTGGGAGGGCAGCGCGGCGCACCGCTCGTGCGGAGCATGCACATCTTCTCGGACCGCGATGTTCGCGAGATGCTGCACAGCGGGTTTCCGGCGCGGCTGCACTATCGACTCGAGCTCTGGGGCGCCGCGGGCATCTTCGACGATCTCAAGCGACAGATCGAATGGGACGTGATCGTCCGCTACAATCCGCTCAAGCGCCGGTACACCGTCACGCGCATCGAGGGCGATCACATCATGGCGCTGGGGAGCTTCGACAGTCTCGACCCTGTGGAGGAGCTGCTGTCACATCCGACGCAGCCCGCGATCGCGGTACCCGATGGGCACGACAAGTACTACTACAACCTCGTGCTCGATGTGCAGATGCTCTCCGTGAGCGATCTCGACGAGGTGGAACGCTGGCTCAAGGGAGATGTGGGGCCGGCGGTGCGCGGCCAGAAGAGTCCGGGCACCGCGCTCGGCGAGGGAGCGAAGACGTTCATCACGAAGCTCCTCGGCGGGCAGGACAAGCATTACGAGGCCCGCTCGAAGATCTTCCGGCCGCGCTAGCCCCGGCTATTCGCGCTCGCGCATGCCGAGCGCGAGCGGGCGGTGCCCCGCGCGCTCGATGTGCTCGAGCTGGTGCAGCGTCTCCTCGCCGTAGAACAGCCGGATGTAGTTCGACTGCGCGGGCGTGAGGCGGCGCACGGCCCAGCTCAGATGCACGAAGTGCGGCTCGACGGGATGCGTCATCGGATGCATGCCGATCTCCTCGGGCATGCGGTTTCCCTTGCGCGTGTTGCACGGCGAGCACGCGGTGACGACGTTCGTCCACTCGTTCGTTCCGCCACGCGAGATCGGAATGAGGTGGTCGCGCGTGAGCGACTCGCGCGGCTTCAGCTCCACCTGCGTGCGCCCGCAGTACTGGCAGCGATAGCGATCGCGCGCGAAGAGGAAGGTGTTCGTCACCTGCCGGCGGAAGCGGCGCGGCACGTGAATGAACTTCATCAGCCGGATGACCGCCGGGCGCGGAAGCGTGAGCCGCTCGGAGCGCACGAGGCGCCCCGGGTCGCTCTCCACGATCTCCGCCTTTCCGTCGAGCACGAGGCGGAGCGCCCGACGCATGGGAACCATGGTCAGCGGTTCGAACGAAGCATTTAGTGCCAGACATCCAACGACCACAATTCCCTCCGCGGCCGATACGAAAACTCCCGCCTGATCACTCAGTGCGGGAGCATGCCCTCATGCTATCGACACTGTGTCGTTCACCATAGTGAGCCATCCGAAGCGATCCTCGATCTCGCCTTTGCAGATGCCCAGATACTGCTCCTGGATCGCGCGCGTGATCGGGCCCGGCTTCCCTTCCCCGACCTGAATGCGATCCACCGAACGAATCGGCGTTATCTCCGCGGCGGTCCCGGAGAAGAACACCTCGTCCGCGATGTACAGCATCTCGCGCGGGATCGTCTCCTCCCGCACTTCATACCCCAGATCGCGCGCAATGACCATCACCGAGTCGCGCGTGACCCCTTTCAGGATGCTGGCGCCGAGCGCGGCGGTGTAGATCACTCCGTCCCTGACGACGAAGAGATTCTCGCCGCTGCCCTCGGAGACGTGTCCCGCGCTGTCCAGCATGATCCCTTCGGCGTACCGGTCGAGCCGCGCCTCCATCTTCGTGAGCTGCGAGCCGAGATAGTTGCCGCTCGCCTTCGCCATCCCCGGAATCGTATCCGGCGCCGCCCGTCTCCAGCTCGACACGCACACGTCGACGCCGAGCTTGAGCGCGTCCTCACCCAGATAACGTCCCCAGTTCCAGGCGATGATGAACGTCTCGACCGGCACATCGGCGGCGTAGACGCCCATCTGCTCACCCGTACGAACGACGATCGGTCGGAGGTAGCAGTGACGGAGCTCGTTGGCGGTCACCGTGTCGCTCGCCGCCTGCATCAGCGTCTCCAGGTCGTGCTTGAGCGGCATGCGGTAGATGCGACACGAATCCTGGAGCCGCCGCATGTGATCCGCGACACGAAACACGGCCGGCCCGCTCGGGGTCTCGTAACAGCGGATCCCCTCGAACACGCTCGACGCATAGTGAACGGCGTGGCTCATCACGTGGATGGTCGCGTCGTCCCATGCGACGAAATGGCCGTCGCGCCAAATCTTTGTCGTGCGCCCGGACGTCGGTTCAGCCATGAGATTCCCTGAGGCGTCGTACACTGGGGTGAGTGTCGCAAAATAACGGGAGGGACAGAACTCGCGCCAGAGCGCGCGGGCTGCGTTCAGTGGCCGCGAAGGCCTATTTGCGCGCGACCCACGCTCGAAGCGCTGCGGAGGTTTCACTCACGCGACCCGGCAGCTCGAGATCCTCGTTGAGGAGCTCCCAGTTCCACACCTTCACCGTTCCGGCGACGGCAACGAATTTCGCCGGCTCCGCACCGAGCGCGAACACGAGCGCGGCGGCGGGATCGGCATCCGCGGTGCCGGCGAGCGCGGCGAGATCGAATGCCGCGAGATCCGCTTCCTTCCCGATCTCGAGCGAGCCGACGCGATCCGCGAGCCCGAGCGCGCGCGCGCCTCCGAGCGTCGCGAGCTCGAGCGCGCGGGACGCCGGAAGCGCGTCGAAGCTCGCGCCGCGAATGCGCTGCGCGAGCACCGCCGCGCGCGACTCCTCGAGCAGATGCATGCGATTGTTCGCCGCCATCGAGTCGGAACCGAGTCCCACCGCGATGCCGGCGCTCAGCATCTCGAGCACTGGCGCGATACCGTGGCCGAGCTTCGCGTTCGAGATGGGACAGTGCGCGACCGTGCTCCCGCTGCTCGCGATCGCGGCGATGTCGGCATCGCTCACGCGCACGCAGTGGATGAGCAGTGGCCGCGCATCGAGCACGCCGAGCTTCGCGAGCAGGGCGATCGGCGAGGAAGCGCGCGGCGCAACGGAGATTCCGCGCGCGCGCAGCGCATCCGCGAACGGGCCTTCGCCGTCGCACACGAAGCGCTGCTCCGCGTCGCTCTCGGCGATGTGCACCGCGACGCGGCGCCCGGAGCGCGCGACGAGCGCGAAGAGTGGATCGGAGACGGTGTACGGCGCGTGCGGGGACACGCCGACCTGCTGGAGCTCGGTCTCGAGCGCATCGTGCCGCGCGAGCTTCTCGGCCAGCCGCGCCGCGGCGTCACGGACGGCCGCCGGATCCGCAGAGGGCGAGAAGACTTCCTGGTACATGATGCCGCGCACGCCCCGCTCGCGCATCGCCTCGACCACGACGCCGGAGTCGCACGTGTCGGCGAATGTGGTGATCCCCACGCGCACGCCTTCCGCGATTCCCCATCGCGCGGAATCGAGAAATCGCTCCGGGGTCATGACCGCGACCTTCGCGCCCTGCAGGCGCGCGATCCAGTCGCGGAACGACAGCTCCTCGAGCAGCCCGCGGAACACCGTGAGCTCGAGATGCGTGTGCGTGTTGATGAGCCCCGGCACGAGCGCGCAGTCGCCGAGCTCGCGGTCGGTGCCGCCCGGCGCGTCCTCGCGCGGGCCGACGTACACGATCCGCCCCCCGAGCTCGACCACCGTGCCGTCGCGGATGGGGGGCGCCGAGATCGGGAGCACCCAGCGGGCGTGGTAGCGGATCACCGCGCCGCGCGCGTCCCGTGCACGTAGGGATCGAAGAGTGAACGCGTCTCCGCGCCAACGCGCATTGCCATCTCGAGCGGGAACGCGAGGTCGCCCACCTGCTCGCGCGTGTGTCCGTCCGAACCGAGTGAAAGCCGCACGCCGCGATCGTGCGCGCGCTTCACGAGGCGCTCGTGCGGGCGATAGCGGTTCGAGATCTCGAACGCGATTCCGGCGCGATGGAGCGCGTCGACGAGCCGCTCCTCGATCGCCTCGGTCCACAGCTCGTCCACCGGCAGCTCCCGAATCGGAAGCGGGAGCAGCGTCGGGTGCGAGAGAACGTCCACGGGCATCTCGGCCGCGAAGCGCTCGAGCTCGTCCAGGTGGAGCGCCATGTACGCGGCCGGCGTGATCCCGTTCGGGAGCTCGCGGTGCCACATCGAGAGTGGACGGCTGGCTCCCGGGATGTGCACGGCGTGGAGCGAACCGAGCTTGTGCGTGAAGCGCGCAGAGAGCTCGGCGGGCAGCTCGCGCCACAGCGGATCGTGCCAGCAGAACTCGCCGCCCCGGGCGACATCGTACGGCTCGAGCGCGTCGAGATACTCGCGCACGCCGTCGATCGTTTTCACCGCCTGCGAGACATCGGTGGACAGGTGATCGGCGACACTCGGGCGCGCGCCCTTCTCGCGAACGGCCTCGATGAGCTCACCGATCGAGAGCGCGCCATCCGACATCGTCGTATGGGAGTGACAGTCGATCGGGGTCCAGCCGTTCACGGTTTGGATGGGTGGAACGGGTCGAAATGCGTGCGCGCGGTATCGGGCTTGGGCGCGGCGGGTGCGGGCACCGGTACCGCATGCGGGCGCACCGTGTTCACGTCGACGGGTCGGTCGCCGAACGGCGCCGGCTGCGCTGCAGGCGCCCCACGCCCGGAATCGGCAGCGGCGCCGAACTGGCCAGCGCACTGCTGCACCGGCTCGGTGCCTTCGATGTAGAACTCGCTCACGACATCCGAGTCGGGACAGAACGGGCTGCGCAGCAGCCCCGTCACCCTGTCGATCTCGCGGATCACGAGCCCGTCCGGGCGCGGCCAGTCCGGAGGTGTCGGGCGGCGCTGGTAGATCTCCGACATGTACGACGTCCACGCGGGTGCGGCGAGCCGCCCGCCCTGCGCGTTCGACTGAATCTTCTGCGGACGGTCGAAGCCCATCCAGACGCCCGTCACGAGATCCGGTGTGTAGCCGATGAACCAGACGTCGGTGCCGTCGTTCGTGGTGCCCGTCTTTCCTGCCGCGGGAATGTGGAAGCCGGACGCCCAGACGCTGGCGGCGCTTCCGCGGCGCACGACGTCCTTCATCATGTCCACCATGAGCCAGGCCTCCTCGCGAGTCATCGTTTCGAATCGCGCGGGGTTCGACTCCCAGATGGTCTCGCCCTTCGCGTTCTCGACCTTGATCACCGCGGTGGGCACCGCGCGCACGCCGAGCGTCGCGAACGCGGAATATGCGGCGACCATCTCGATCGGATACACGTCCGCGGATCCGATGTGGATCGACGGGTAGGGCGGAATGGGCGTGGTGATTCCGAACTTGCGCGCCTCGTCGATGACGCTCTGCTCGCCGAGCTCCATGCCGAGCCGAATCGTGGCGAGGTTGCGCGAGAGGTAGAGCGCTTCGCGGAGCGGGATGTTGCCCATGAACTTCAGATCGTAGTTCTGCGGCGTCCACTCCTGTCCGTTGATCTGCGGAACCGTGAGCGCGGAATCGTTGAGGATGTACGACGCGGAGCGGCCGTTGTGGATCGCGTCCGCGTAGACGATCGGCTTGAACGTCGATCCGGGCTGCCTGAGCGCCTGCGTCGCGCGATCGAACTTCGAATCGTCGAAGTCGCGGCCGCCGACCAGCGCACGGATGGCGCCGTTGCGCGGATCCATCGAGATCACGGCGCCCTGCAGGTACGGTGAGTTCGGAACCGTGTTCCCTTCGTTATCGCCGTTCGCGTTGCGCGCTTCGTACTGCTCCATCGTGGTGTGCTTGAACGCGCCGTACTTGCCACTCTCGATCGCCTTGATCTGCCGCTCGAGATTGCGCTCCGCCGCCTGCTGCATCTCGATGTCGAGCGTGGTGTAGACCTTGAGGCCGTCGGTGTAGATCTTGTCGCCGAACTGCTGCTCGAGCTGGCGTCGCACGAACTCGACGAAGTACGGCGCCAGCTCGCCCGACTCGGCCTTGCGCGCGAGCTGCAGCGGGTACGCCTGCGCGAGCCGCGCGTCGGCGTCGTTGATGACGCCCTCGTTCCGCATCAGCCCGATGATCGTGTTGCGGCGCTGGATCGCGCGATCGGGATACCGCCGCGGATTGTAGCGCTCGGGACCCTTGGGCAGCGCGGCCAGCGTCGCGGCTTCGGCGAGATTGAGATCGCGCACGGATTTGCCGAAGTAGTGCTGCGCGGCCGTCTCGACGCCGTAGGCGCCGTTGCCGAGATAGATCTGGTTGAGATAGAGCTCGAGGATCTTCTCCTTCGGATAGTTCTGCTCGATCTCGCGCGCGACCTTTGCTTCCTTGAGCTTCCGCGTGAGCGTCTTCTCGCGCGAGATCTGGTCGGTGAAGATGTTTCGCGCGAGC
>Ga0068853_100001612_pt1 | contig 16462 bp, 11 predicted proteins | sample KBSCornC32_FD_65655 | JGI IMG/M metagenome (GOLD analysis project Ga0068853, IMG submission 65655) | Corn rhizosphere microbial communities from Kellogg Biological Station, Michigan, USA - KBS Corn C3-2 | ecosystem: Host-associated > Plants > Roots > Rhizosphere > Soil ...
GCGATGGATCAGGCGATCCAGGACGCGGGCCTCGAAGAAAAAGACATCAGCAATCCGAAGACCGGGATCATCATGGGGTCGGGCGGCCCGTCGACCCGCACCATCGTGGAAGCGGCCGACACGACGCGTGCGAAAGGCCCGAAGCGCGTCGGCCCTTTCGCTGTGCCGAAGGCGATGTCCTCGACCGCGTCTGCGACGCTTGCCACCTGGTTCAAGATCAAGGGCGTGAACTATTCGATTTCGTCCGCCTGCGCGACCTCGAACCACTGCATCGGGAATGCGTATGAGATGATCCAGGGCGGCAAACAGGATGTGATGTTCGCGGGCGGCTGCGAGGAACTCGATTGGACCTTGTCCGTTCTATTCGACGCCATGGGCGCAATGTCCTCGGGATATAACGACAAGCCGGAGGTCGCTTCGCGCGCCTATGACAAGAACCGCGACGGCTTCGTGATCGCGGGCGGCGCCGGCGTTCTGGTGTTGGAAGAATACGACCGCGCGAAAGCGCGCGGCGCGCGCATGTATGGCGAAATCGCGGGTTACGGCGCGACCTCCGACGGCCACGACATGGTGGCGCCGTCGGGCGAGGGCGCTGTGCGCTGCATGCGGATGGCGCTCGACGGCGTGAAGCTCCCCGTTGACTACATCAACCCGCATGCGACCTCGACGCCGGTCGGCGACATCAAGGAAATCGAGGCGATCCGCGAAGTGTTCGGCAAGAAATGCCCGCCGATCTCGGCGACGAAGTCGCTCACCGGTCATTCGCTCGGCGCCACCGGCGTGCAGGAGGCGATCTATTCGCTCTTGATGATGAACAACGGCTTCATCTGCGAGAGCGCGAACATTGAAGAACTTGATCCCGACTTCGCCGATATGCCGATCGTGCGGAAGCGCCAAGACAACGTGAAACTGAATTGCGTGCTGTCGAATTCGTTTGGTTTCGGCGGCACAAACGCGACGCTCGTGTTCAAGCGTCACGACGCCTGATTTTATGGTTATGAGCCAAAGAGACAGCGTATGAAGGGATTGATGGAAGGAAAGCGCGGCCTGATCATGGGGGTCGCGAACGATCATTCAATTGCGTGGGGCATCGCACAGAGCGTCGCGGCTCACGGCGCGAAGCTCGCCTTCACCTATCAGGGCGAGGCGCTGGAAAAACGCGTGCGGCCTCTGGCGGAATCCGTGAAGGGTGAACTTGTGATGCCCTGCGACGTCGAGGACATTGCGACCGTCGACAAGGTTTTCTCCGAGATCGAAAAGAAATGGGGCGGACTCGATTTCCTCGTCCACGCTGTCGCTTTTTCCGACAAGAATCAGTTGAAGGGACTCTACGCCGACACCACGCGCGATAATTTCATCCGCACCATGGTGATTTCCTGCTTCTCGTTCACCGAAGCGGCGAAGCGTGCGGCAGCGCTGATGAAGGACGGCGGCTCGATGATCACGCTCACCTATAACGGCGGCGACCGCGCGATGCCGAACTACAACGCCATGGGCGTCGCGAAGGCGGCGCTGGAAGCGAGCGTGCGCTACCTCGCAGTCGACTATGGCAGCCGCTCGATCCGCGTGAACGCGATCTCGGCGGGTCCGATCCGCACCTTGGCGGGTGCCGGCATTGGGGACGCACGCGTGATGTTCGCTTTCCAGCAAAAAAATTCTCCTCTCGGCCGCGGCGTGACATTGGAAGAGCTCGGCGGAGCGGGGCTTTATTTGCTCTCGGACTTGTCGACCGGCGTTACCGGCGAAATCCACTTCGTGGATTCCGGCTACAACGTGATCGCGATGCCGCATCCGGACACATTGAAAAACGGCGCCGAGGAAAAAAAGCTGCCGAAAGCCGCCGAATAGATTTGCACCCAATCACGAACAAGACGGCCGGGGATCGTTTCCCGGACGTTTTGTTTTATGATCGCTTGCCAACAATCAGCCGTGAAGGTCGAAGCGATCCGCGTTCATCACTTTGGCCCAAGCCGCCGCGAAGTCCTTCACGAACTTCTCCTTCGAATCCGAGCACCCGTAAACTTCCGCGAAGGCGCGAAGCTGGGAGTGCGAACCGAAAATGAGGTCGACGCGCGTGGCGGTCCACTTGACCGCCTTGGTCTTGCGGTCGCGGCCTTCATAGAGGCCGTCGCCCGCCGGGCTCCACGCCGTGCCCATGTCGAGCAAGTTAACGAAGAAGTCGTTCGTCAAAGCCTCCGGCTCCTTGGTAAAGACGCCGTGCTTGGATCCGCCGGTGTTCGCGCCGAGGACGCGCAGGCCGCCGACGAGAACCGTCATCTCCGGCCCCGTCAGCCGCAGCAACTGCGCGCGGTCTATCAGCGCTTCTTCAGGCTGCATGAATTGCCGCTTTCCGCCGATGTAATTGCGGAAGCCGTCGGCTCGAGGCTCGAGCGGCGCGAAAGACTCCACGTCGGTCTGTTCCTGCGAAGCGTCCATGCGTCCCGGGGTGAACGGCACTTTCACGTCGATCCCGGCATTCTTCGCGGCCTTCTCGACCGCCGCGCAGCCGCCGAGCACAATCAGGTCGGCGAGCGAAACCTTCTTGCCGCCCTTCTGCGAGCCGTTAAATTCCTTCTGGATCGCGTCAAACTTCGAGAGCGCACCCGCAAGCTGTTTCGGCTGGTTGACCTCCCAGTCCTTCTGCGGGCTGAGGCGGACACGCGCGCCGTTAGCGCCGCCGCGCTTGTCGGAGCCGCGGAACGTCGAAGCCGACGCCCAAGCGGTCGAAACGAGTTGCGATACCGTGAGACCGGAGGAGAGAATCTTCGCCTTCAAGTCAGCGATATCCTTGTCGCTGACAAGCTCATGATTCACCGCCGGGACCGGGTCCTGCCAGATCAGCACTTCCTTCGGCACGAGCGGGCCGAGGTAGCGCTGGACCGGGCCCATGTCGCGATGTGTGAGCTTGAACCATGCGCGCGCAAACGCGTCCGCGAATTGTTCCGGATGCTCGTAGAAGCGCCGCGAGATCTTCTCGTAAGCCGGATCGAAGCGCAGCGACAAATCCGTGGTCAGCATGGTCGGCACATGCTTCTTCGACTTGTCGTAGGCGTCCGGGATCGAAGCTTGCGCGCCTTTCGCCTTCCATTGCTGCGCGCCGGCCGGACTCTTCGTCAGCTCCCATTCGTTTTCGAACAGGTTCTTGAAGAAGTGATTGCTCCATTTCGTCGGCGTCTGCGTCCAGATGACTTCCGGGCCGCCGGTGATGGTGTCGACGCCGATGCCGGTGCCGTGCTTGCTTTTCCAGCCGAGGCCTTGATCCTCAAGCGCCCCGCTTTCCGGCTCTGGCCCGACCAGTGACGGGTCGCCTGCGCCGTGGGTTTTGCCGAAAGAATGCCCGCCGGCGATGAGCGCAACGGTTTCTTCGTCGTTCATCGCCATGCGGAAAAATGTTTCGCGGATATCTTTCGCCGCCGCGATCGGATCGGGATTGCCGTTTGGTCCTTCCGGATTGACGTAGATAAGGCCCATCTGCACCGCGCCGAGCGGCTCCGCGAGCTGGCGCTCGCCGCTATAGCGCTCGTCGCCAAGCCATGTACCTTCGGGACCCCAGTAAAGCTCTTCAGGCTCCCAGACATCGGCGCGGCCGCCCGCGAAACCGAAGGTCTTGAAGCCCATCGATTCGAGCGCAACATTGCCTGCGAGAATCATCAGGTCGGCCCAGGAAATCTTGCGGCCGTATTTTTGTTTGATCGGCCATAATAGGCGGCGCGCCTTGTCGAGATTGGCGTTATCCGGCCAGCTGTTAAGCGGTGCGAAACGCTGCTGGCCAGCACCTGCGCCGCCGCGGCCATCGGTGATGCGGTAGGTGCCCGCGCTGTGCCACGCCATGCGGATCATGAGCCCACCATAGTGACCAAAGTCGGCCGGCCACCATTCCTGCGAGTCCGTCATGAGCTTGTTGAGATCGACGATCACGGCATTCAGATCGAGGCTCTTGAACTCCTTTGCATAGTCGAACGTTTTGCCCATCGGGTCGGACAGGTTCGAATTGTGGTGGAGGACCTGGATGTCCAATGCGTCCGGCCACCAATTGCGGTTCGTGTGCCCGCGCTTGCCGCCGCTGAAGGGACATTTGCCTGTGTCGTCTGTTTTCGCGTCCATATTTTCCTCCCATGCGACTCGTAGACGGTAGCGTTCTTTAGAGCCGGTCTGTGTTGCGTTTTTTAGGCGCGGGCGGGCGATCAGGTCTAATCGTATTGATTGCCCCATGCGATCAGCTAAACTTATCGGCATGGTCACATTGCGTCAGTTGCGGTACCTCACTTCGCTTGCCCGTCATCGTCATTTCGGCCGTGCTGCCGGCGACTGTGCCGTCACGCAGCCGGCCTTATCCATGCAAATCCGGGAGCTTGAGCGCGATTTGGGTGTGGATCTGATCGAACGTCGCCCAGGCGATATCGCGCTCACGGAAATCGGCGTCGAGGTCGCGGAACGCGCTGGCAGGATTCTCACCGACGTGCAGGACCTTGCAGATTTTGCTCGCCATCGGAATCGCATACTGGCCGGCACGCTGCGGCTTGGCATCATTCCTTCGCTTGCCCCTTATGTGCTGCCGCTCGTTCTCCCCGCCTTGCAGAAGGAATATCCGGACTTGCGGCTCGACGTGCGGGAAACGCTCACCCGGCAATTGACGGAGGAACTGGAGCGCGGCGAAGTCGATGCGATCATGCTGGCGCTTCCCTTCGAGCATCCGGGCACGGAAAGCGTTCACTTGTTCGAAGATCCGTTCTTGCTCGCGATCGCGGCGGCGGAGGCGCCTTCAGGAACGCCGCGCCTGCGGGCGGACACGCTCGACTCGCGCCGGTTAATTCTGCTGGAAGAGGGGCATTGCCTGCGCGATCAGGCGCTTGCTTTCTGTTCGCTCGCGCGCAGCGGCGTTCCCGCGTCGCTCGGCGCAACGAGCCTTGCCACTGTCATGCAGATGGTCGCGAACGGCTACGGCATCACGCTCGTGCCGAAGGTGGCGGCGCAAATGGAAGTGCGCGACACACGAATCAAACTGCTGCGTTTCCAAAGTCCCCAGCCCGCACGGAGGATCGGCCTTGCCTGGCGCACGACTTCGTCGCGCAAAAAAGATTTCCTGGTGCTTGCAAAAATCGTGACGAAAGCCGTCAAAGCCGGTGGAACGAAACGCCCGCGCGGCAGGAAAGCCGCCGGCTAAGTTTCCGCTTCGCGTTCCAGCAGCGTACGGTTCTCGATCCGGTAAAATCCGCTTTCGCGGGAAATCAGCTTCTGTCGCATCCACTCGTTCAGCGTGCGGCTGACATTCTCGCGCGCAACCCCCGCCATCGCGGCGACTTCGTTCTGCGTGATTTTCTGTTTGATGAGGTTCCGCCCGCCGCCGAGATCCTGCCCGAAGGCTTCGGCAAGGCCGCAAAGCGCGAGCGCGACGCGGCCCTTGGTGGAAAGAAAACTTGCGGCGGCGACGATACTGTTGGTGTCGCGCAGTCTTTGAATGAGCATCATCATGATGTGATCGCGCGCGTCCGGATGCTGCCGCACGAAATCCTCGTAGGTTGCGCGGCTGATGAAGCGGAGGAGGCTTTCGCGCACCGCGGTCACCGTCGCCGAGCGCGGCTGGCCGTCGATCACCGCGAATTCGCCGATCAAGGAGCCAGGGCCGAAAATCGCGAGGATGCGCTCGCTTCCCGTCGGCGAAATCACGCTCACTTTCATCAGCCCGCTCTCGACCCGGTAGCAGCCGTCGCCCGGGTCGCCCGCCGTGAACAGCGTCTGGTCGGCGGCGATTTTCACCAGCCGCGATTTGGCGAAGAGATCGTTCGCGAGTTTCTCGGGAAGGCGGGAGAAAATATGCGCGGAAGCAAGAGCCCAGGGCGCCATCGAAACACCAAAAGAATTGACGCGCGACTGTAGCGGAAGCGGGGCCGGCCTGCGAGAGCCGGGGAAATTCAGCAAAAAGGGGCGGCCTTTGGCCGCCCCTACGCCTTTCTATGAGCGCCGGGATTACTCCGCCGCCGGCTGCTGTTCGCTCTTTTCGCTCTTGGCTTTCGCTTCGATATCCTCGCCGGTCTGCTGGTCGACGACTTTCATCGACAGCCGCACCTTGCCGCGATCGTCGAAGCCCATCAGCTTCACCTTCACCTTGTCGCCTTCCTTGACGACGTCGGTGGTCTTGTTCACTCGGCTCGACGCGAGCTGGCTGATGTGAACGAGGCCGTCCTTCGCGCCGTAGAAATTCACAAAGGCGCCAAAATCGACCGTCTTCACGACGGTGCCCTCGTAGATTTGGCCGACTTCCGGATCGGAGGTGAGCGACTTGATCCATTTGATCGCGGCTTCGATCGACTTGCCGTCGGCGGAAGCGACCTTCACGGTGCCGTCGTCCTCGACATTGATCTTGGCGCCGGTCTTTTCGACGATCTCGCGGATCACCTTGCCGCCGGTGCCGATCACGTCGCGGATCTTGTCGGTCGGGATCTGGATCACTTCGATGCGCGGCGCGTGTTCGCCGAGCTGCGGGCGCGCGGCGGTCAGCGCCTTCGCCATTTCGCCGAGGATATGCATGCGGCCGTCTTTCGCCTGCGTCAGCGCGACCTTCATGATTTCTTCGGTGATGCCCGCGATCTTGATGTCCATCTGCAGTGCGGTGACGCCCTTGTCGGTGCCCGCGACCTTGAAGTCCATGTCGCCGAGATGGTCCTCGTCGCCGAGGATGTCGGACAAGACGGCGTATTTCTTGTCTTCAAGGATGAGGCCCATCGCGATGCCCGCGACCGGACGGCGCAGCGGAACGCCGGCGTCCATGAGCGCAAGCGAAGAGCCGCAGACCGTCGCCATCGAGCTCGATCCGTTCGATTCCGTGATCTCGGAAACAAGGCGGAGCGTGTAGGGAAATTCCGTCGCCGGCGGCAGCAGCGGATGGATCGCCCGCCAGGCAAGCTTGCCGTGACCGATTTCGCGGCGGCCGGGCGCGCCCATGCGGCCGGTTTCGCCGACCGAAAACGGCGGAAAGTTGTAATGCAGGAGGAACGTCTCTTTATACGTTCCCGCCAGTGCGTCGATCCACTGTTCGTCCTCGCCGGTGCCGAGCGTCGTGACCACGAGCGCCTGCGTTTCGCCGCGCGTGAACAGCGAGGAGCCATGCGTGCGGGGCAGCACGCCCGTTTCCGCGACGATCTTGCGAACGGTTTTCGTGTCGCGGCCGTCGATGCGGATGCCGGTATCCAGGATCGAATTGCGGACGATCTTCGCTTCCAGTTCCTTGAAGATGCCGCCGATTTGCTGCGGCGTCGGTGCGTCCTTGTCGGCCGACTCTGGAAAGGCGGCTTTCACTTTTGCCTTCACTTCGTCGATCGCTTTGTGGCGCTCCTGCTTGGTCTTGATGCCGTAAGCGGCGCGAAGATCGGCTTCCGCGATCGACGCGACCTTGCTCTCGATCGCCGAGAGATCGGGGGTCACGACTTCGCGCGGATCCTTCGCGGCTTTTTCCGCGAGTTTGACGATCATGTCGATCACCGGCTGAAAATGACGGTGTCCGAACATCACCGAGCCGAGCATGACTTCTTCCGGAAGCTCTTTCGCCTCCGACTCGACCATCAAAACCGCGTCCTTGGTGCCGGCAACGACGAGATCGAGCGAGCTTTCCTTCATCTCGTCGAGCGTCGGGTTGAGCACATATTCGTTATTGATGAAGCCGACGCGCGCGCCGCCGATCGGGCCCATGAAGGGCGCGCCGGAAAGCGTGAGCGCGGCGGAGGCCGCGACCATCGCGAGAATATCGGGATCGTTTTCGAGATCGTGCGAAAGCACGGTGACGATGACTTGCGTGTCGCAGCGCCAGCCGTCGGCGAAGAGCGGACGGATGGGCCGGTCGATCAGCCGCGACGTCAGCGTGTCTTTTTCGGTCGGCCCGCGCTCGCGCTTGAAGTAGCCGCCCGGAATACGGCCGGCCGCGTAATACTTTTCGGTGTAATTGACGGTGAGTGGAAGGAAATCGATTCCCGGTTTCGGCTGCTTCGCCGCAACGACGGTGGCGAGCACCGTCGTGTCGCCGTAGCTTGCGAAGACGGCGCCGTCAGCCTGGCGCGCAAGTCTTCCGGTTTCGAGAACTAGCGGGCGTCCGCCCCAATCGATTTCTTCCCGATGAATGTTGAACATTTAGATTTTCCATAGCTTGCGGAGAGGGAAAGCCATGGGCAAGACGGCAAGAGGCTCTCCCGCGCGCTGGCGCGCATCGGAATGAGAGCATCTAACGATCCTGCCATGACTTTGGCTCTGCCGTAGGTGATGCGGCGAATGCCGCCGCGTATATGCCGCGCGAAGCCCTATGCCCGCGCGGCGGTGAATTACCGGCGCAAGTTACCGGCGGATGTCGAGTCGCTCGATCAGTTTTTTGTAACGCGCCTCGTCCTTCGACTTCAGATAGTCGAGGAGGCTGCGACGCTGCGAAACCATCTTCAGCAAACCGCGCCGGGAATGGTTATCCTTGACGTGAGTCTTGAAGTGTTCGGTCAGGTAATTGATCCGTTCCGAAAGGATTGCGACCTGCACTTCGGGCGAACCGGTGTCGCCTTTCTTGGTCGCGTACTCTTGAACGAGCGCCTGCTTGCGCTCAGCACTTAGCGACATCGGTTTCTCCTTTTGTTGTTGAGGAAACGGCCGGGCCGGGATGTCGTCCAGCAGGGTCGCGTAATGCGGCGCAATATAGCGATATTCGGCGCGGAGGGAAGGGGGTGGGCGCCAAGTAAGCTATTGATTTCATTTGAGTATCTATAAGAGTGGCAAAACTTTTATCCGTCATCCTGAGGTGCGAGACCGCGCAGCGGTCGAGCCTCGAAGGATGAACGGCCCGTGCATCGCGGATGGGTCACCCTTCGAGGCTCACTCGCTTCGCTCGTTCGCACCTCAGGATGACGAGTTTGGTGCTGCCAGCCGCCATCATTACCGCGCGAGGTTTTTCCTGCCGGATCATCGTCAGCTCTCCGCCCCTCAAAAATAAATGAGGGCGGCGCGGGACGCCGGAGACTTACCGGTCTCCACGGTCTCATGTCGAAGAACAAAGAGACATGAGAGTTGTCTTCCGCAGTCGCCGGCTCGTAACCAGCGTCCCGCGCGCGATGTTTAGTCGGCCTTATCCCTGCGAGCCCCGGCGGAGTTACCAAGCCTTCCTTTTGGGAGAGGCCCTTTTATCCGCCGCTGGCGGGATCCCACACCGGCGCGATCGTGTTTGGGACACGGAAAGCGCCAGACCCGGAGACCCCTGTGGCGCGCGGCCAGCGCGCCGGGCACTACAGGCTTCAGCCGCCGCAGCGCGTTTGCGAAACCCGCCGCGGCCATCGCTCCCGATCCGCATTCCAAGACGCCTCTAGAAACGCCCCTCGTGGATCGAGACTTTTGGAATATAATCCTATATCGACAAAGCGTCAAGTCCATATTTCGTCATTACCGGGCCGCAGCGTCCCGTGAGCGAAGCGAACGGTAGACGCTGCGAGACACGGTAATCCATGCGGACTCTCCGAGCATGCTGAAATTCATCATGGATTGCCGGGTCTCGTCCGCGCCACGGCTCGCGTTCCGCTCGCCGGGCGCGACGGCCGGCAATGACGAATGAGAGATGATGTTACAGATGAAAAATTCGCTTCGGCTTTAAAGCGCCCTGTTCGATATCCGCAAGCGCGATCAGCGCACCGCGCGCGGAGACGGTGACCGTGCCTTCCAGCACCGGCGCATCGCGCCCGCGCAGGAACACCGGCTGGCCCATGCGGATGCGCTGCGCGTCATCCGGCCCGACCGAAACGGAAGGGATCATGGATAACGACGAGGCGACCGGCAGCAGCGCGCCGATCAGCGCGTCGGGCGAGGATTCCGCGAGCTTCTCCACGTCATCGAGTGCGATCGCGGAATTTTCGTCAAAGCTGCCGACACGCGTGCGGCGCAGCTCGCAGACATGGCCGAGTGAGCCGAGCATCCGGCCAAGATCGCGCGCGATCGCGCGCACATAGGTGCCCTTGCCGCATTCGGCTTCAAACACCGCATGATCGGCGTCGGGCTGGTCGACCATATGCAATGAATGAATTTCGACCGGACGCGCGCTAAGCGAAACTTCCTCGCCCGCGCGCGCGAGATCATAGGCGCGCTCGCCCTCGACCTTGATCGCCGAAAATTTCGGCGGGGTCTGCTCGATTGTGCCGGTGAAAGCGGGAAGGGCGGATTCGATCTCTCCATGCGTGGGACGCGCGGCCGACTCCGCAACCGGCTTTCCTTCCGCGTCGTCCGTGTCGGTCTCTACGCCCCAGCGCACCTTGAAGCGATAGACTTTCTCGCCGTCCATCACATAGGAAACGGTCTTGGTGGCTTCACCAAAGGCAATCGGCAAAAGGCCCGAAGCGAGCGGGTCGAGCGTGCCGGCATGGCCCACTTTCCTCGCGCGCGTGAGCCGCTTCAGGATCGCCACCGCCGTTGTGGAGGTGACGCCGACCGGTTTATCGAGCACGAGCCAGCCATGCACGTCGCGCTTCGGAACTCGCGGCGCGTTCACTCCAGCGTATCCTTGGGCTTGTCCTTGCCAAGATCGCGCGCGACTTCCGGCGAGCGAAGCAAACGCTCGATGCGGTCGCCTTCGTCGAAGCGCTCGTCGACGCGGAAATGCAGTTCCGGCATGTAGCGTATCTTTACGCGCTTCGCGAGCGCGCCCCGGAGCCAGCGCTTGTTCTTGTTGAGCGCGGCGATCACGGCGTCGGTGTCCTTGCCGCCGAGCGGCATCACATAGATCGTCGCGTGGCGAAGATCGGCGGTCATCTTCACTTCGGGAAACGTGATCGTGTGCGACGAAAGCACGGGATCGTGCACGCCTTCATGAATGAAGACATCGACGATCGCGTGGCGGATGAGTTCGCCGACGCGCAACATGCGTTGCGAGCTGCCTGCCGGTTTCGAGCGTGAAGATCGGGTCATGGTCCCTACGCCGCGCCGGGATTGAACCGGAAGCGGCGCCGTTCGGTTCGATTACAGCGAGCGCGAAATGGATTCGACGCGATAACACTCGATCACGTCGCCGGCGCGCATATCCTCGTATTTCTCGAAGGCCATGCCGCATTCCTGGCCGGCCGGCACCTCGCGCACTTCGTCCTTGAAGCGCTTCAGCGTCGAAAGCTTGCCTTCGTGCACGACGACATTGTCGCGGATCAGGCGCACATTCGCGCCGCGCTCCACCTTGCCGTCGGTGACGCGGCAGCCCGCGATCTTGCCGACCTTCGAGATGTTGAATATCTCCAAAATCTCGGCGTTGCCGAGCATCGTCTCGCGCAGCGTCGGCGAGAGAAGCCCCGACATCGCCTTTTTCACGTCGTCGACGAGATCGTAAATGATGTTGTAGTAGCGGATCTCTACCCCGGCGCGTTCGGCCGCCGTGCGCGCTTCCTTATGCGCGCGCACGTTGAAGCCGAGGATGACGGCGCCGGTGGAGCCTGCGAGCGTGACGTCCGATTCGGAAATGCCGCCGACGCCCGCGAGGAGAACGCGCGCAATCACTTCGTCGGTGCCGAGTTTTTCGAGCGAGCCCACGATCGCTTCGATCGAACCCTGCACGTCGCCTTTGATGACGAGCGGGAACTCCTTGCGGCCGGCGGTCTTGAGCTGGCTCATCATCTGTTCGAGCGAGCCGCGCGCGGCGCCCACCGCCGGGCGGTCGCGGCGCTGGCGCGCGCGATAATCGGTGACTTCGCGGGCGCGGGCTTCGCTGTCGACGACGGCGAGGCGGTCGCCCGCTTCCGGCGTGCCGGCGAAACCGAGCACTTCGACCGGCATGGAGGGCGTCGCTTCCTTTACGTTTTCGCCGCGGTCGTCGACGAGCGCGCGCACGCGGCCCCATTCGCCGCCCGCAACGATGATGTCGCCGACGCGCAGCGTGCCTTTTTGCACCAGCACGGTCGCGACCGGCCCGCGGCCGCGATCGAGCTTCGCTTCGATCACGGTACCTTCGGCGGCGCGCTCGGGATTCGCTTTGAGCTCGAGAATTTCGGTTTGCAGCGCGACCGATTCCAGGAGTTTCTCGAGATTGGTTCGCTTCGTCGCCGAAACCTCGACGTCGAGCGTCTCGCCGCCCATGGATTCGACCTGCACCTCGTGCTGCAGTAGCTCGGTGCGGACGCGGTTCGGATTGGCGTCGCCTTTGTCGATCTTGTTGATGGCGACGATCATTGGCACTTTCGCGGCGCGCGCATGCTGGATCGCTTCCACCGTCTGCGGCATGACGCCGTCGTCGGCCGCGACCACGAGAATGACGAGATCGGTCACTTTCGCGCCGCGCGCGCGCATCGCGGTGAAAGCGGCGTGGCCCGGCGTGTCGATGAAGGTGATCTTCGCGCCCGAGGGCGCCGTCACCTGATAGGCGCCGATATGCTGCGTGATGCCGCCGGCTTCGCCTTCGACAACGTTGGCGTGCCGGATCGCGTCCAAGAGAGAAGTCTTGCCGTGGTCGACATGGCCCATGACGGTGACGACCGGCGGGCGCGGCTTCGCGTTTGTGGGATCGTCCGGAATGTCGAACAGGCCCTCCACGACATCGGCTTCCGCGACGCGTTTCACCGTGTGGCCCATTTCTTCGGCGATCAGCTGCGCGGTGTCGGCGTCGATCGAGTCGTTGATCTTCAGCATCTGCCCCTGCTGCATCAGCAGGCGAATGACGTCGACCGCGCGCTCGGCCATGCGGTTCGCGAGTTCCTGAATCGTGATCGATTCCGGAATGATGACTTCGCGGGCGATTTTTTCCTTCGGCTCGTTTGTCGGCCGATGGCCGCTCATGCGCTGAGTGCGGCGGCGGAATGAGGCGAGCGAGCGCTGGCGCTCTTCGTCGTCGAGCGCGGTCACGAGCGTGAGGCGCCCGCGGCGCTTTTCCTCGGTCGGAGCACGTACAGGTTTCGGCGCGATCACAGTTTTGCCGCCGCGGCGCGATGTCCGCGGACCGTCGTCGTCCTCGTCGGCGACGACGGCGCGGCTGCCGGGAACGGCTTCGCCGAAGCGCTTTTTGGCGACTTCGTCGGCCTTGCGCTTTGTCTGTTCTTCGGTGGCTCGGCGCGCTTCTTCGTTGCGCTTGCGGGCTTCGGCGGCTTCGCGTTCGGAGCGATCGACGGCTTCCCGGGCGGCGCGGCGCTGCGCGTCTTCCTCGGCATGCTTGCGCTCTTCCGCTTCGCGCGAGCGCGCATCGATCAGCGCGCGATCGCGCGCCTCGCGCTCTTCTTCTGTGAGCGTACGGAGCACGACACCCGACGGCTTCTGCGGCGCTTCCGTGCGCGGCGCGGGTTTCGGCTTTTCGGCATGCGGTACCGCTGCGGGTTTTGCGGCGGCAGGCTTCGCCGGGCCGCCGACGGTGCGGCGCTTCACGGTCTCGACCACCACCGATTTCGAGCGGCCATGGCTGAAGCTCTGGCGCACGGTTCCGCTCTCGACGCTGCGTTTCAGCGTGATCGTCTTGGTGGGCGCCTTCGCGGTTTTATCGTCTTTCCTGTCAGCCATAAGATTCCTAACGTTCGACTTCTTGATCGCCGCGGCTGCGACCGGTGTTCTTGTCCGCGCGCGGGCCCGGTTCTCGCCAGCGTTCGTACCTGACACAATTCGCGAGAAAAGCCCGACATGCCGCGTGATCGAGCAGGGCAGCATGTACCACATTTGACCGCCCGAGTGCCAAGTCCAATTGTTCCCCCGAAAACAGCCGGATTTCTTTCGGCGCTTCCGGACTGGTGGATTTTGCGGCGGCGTTGAGCTTCGCGCGGCCATCGGCCCCTGCGTCGCTTGCATGTAGGAGCGCGACGACGCGCTCGCCAGTCAATCGCTCTTTAACCTTTTCGAAGCCGCTGACGACCCGGCCCGCCTTGTTCGCGATGGAAAGCGAGTCGAGCGCGGCGCGCGAAAGCAGCTTCTCGACCAGCGCGGGGAGGCCGGGATCGGCTTTTCCCTTGCCGCGAAAGGCGCGGGCGAAGGCCTTTTTATCGATGGCGGTTTTGAGCGCCGCTTCCGTGGCAAGCACCCACGCCCCGCGGCCGGGAAGCTTTCGCGCAAGATCCGGCACGATCGCGCCGTCGGGCGCGACCACATAGCGGATCATCTCCTCGACGGGTTTCGTCTCGCCGGTGGCAAGACATAGCCGCGCGAGACCGCCGCGCGCGTCCGCGAGTCCCTTATCCGTATCCTCCTCGAGGATGGCGGCGGCCACGGGTCATCTCCGTCAGGCCTGCGGAAGCGGCGCTTCGGCCGCTTCGCCTTCGGTGTTTTCCGGCTCGGCCGGCGCGAGCGCCGATTCGTCGATCCAGCCGGCTTTCACGCGCGCCTGCATGATCAGGCTTTCCGCGTCGGTTTTCTCGATGTCGAAGCCGTCGAGTGCCCCCGGATGGCGGACGCTTTCGCCGTCCTTGCGCTCCGACCAGCCGATGAGGTCGTCGGTCGCGCAATCCGCGAGGTCCTCGACCGTCTTGATGCCGTGCTCGCCGAAGGCGACGAGCATCCTGCTGGTGACGCCAGGCACTTCGCGGAGCGCGTCGTCGACGCCGAGTTCCTTGCGGCGCGTATCCATCTCGGTTTCGATTCGCGTGAGATAATCTTTCGCGCGGTTCTGCAATTCGGCCGCGGTGTCGGCGTCGAAGCCCTCGATCGACGCGAGTTCCTCGACCGGCACGAGCGCGAGTTCCTCGACCGAAGCGAAGCCTTCGGCGGTGAGAAGCTGCGCCACCATTTCGTCGACATCGAGCGCGTCGATGAAGGTCTTGGAGCGCTCGGCGAATTCCTTCTGCCGGCGCTCGCTCTCTTCCGCTTCGGTGAGGATGTCGATGTCCCAGCCGGTGAGCTGCGAGGCGAGGCGAACGTTCTGGCCGCGGCGGCCGATCGCCAAGGAGAGCTGCGCGTCGGGCACGACGACTTCGATGCGCTCGCGGATCTCGTCCAAGACGACCTTTACGACTTCGGCGGGCGCGAGCGCGTTGACGACGAAGGTCGCGACGTCCGGCGACCACGGAATGATGTCGATCTTCTCGCCTTGCAATTCGTTCACCACCGCCTGCACGCGCGAGCCGCGCATGCCGACGCAGGCGCCGACCGGATCGACCGACGAATCGCGCGAGATGACCGCGATCTTGGCGCGCGAGCCGGGATCGCGCGCGACCGCCTTGATCTCGACAATGCCGTCATAAATCTCCGGCACTTCCTGCGCGAACAGCTTCGCCATGAATTGCGGATGCGTACGCGAGAGGAAAATCTGCGGGCCGCGCGGCTCGCGCCGCACGTCGTAGACATAGGCGCGCACGCGGTCGCCGTTGCGGAAGGCTTCGCGCGGCAGCATTTCGTCGCGGCGCACGATCGCTTCGCCGCGGCCGAGATCGACGACGACGTTGCCGTATTCGACGCGCTTGACGACGCCGTTCACGATCTCGCCGATGCGATCCTTATAGTCGTTGTACTGGCGGTCGCGCTCGGCTTCGCGCACCTTCTGCACGATCACCTGCTTCGCCGACTGCGCGGCGATGCGGCCGTATTCCAAAGGCGGCAGCGTCTCGGCGATATAGTCGCCGATCTGCGCGGCGGGATTGCGCTTCTTCGCGTCCTCGATGCTGATGTGGATCGCGTTGTTCTCGACCGGATCCGAAACGAGGAGAAGCCGCGAGAGGCGAAGTTCGCCGGTCTTCGGATTGATCTCGGCGCGCACTTCCGTCTCGCTGCCGTAGCGCGAGCGCGCGGCTTTCTGAATCGCGTCTTCCATCGCCGCGATCACGATGCCCTTATCGATGGATTTTTCGCGGGCGACCGCTTCGGCGATTTGCAAAAGTTCCAAGCGGTTTGCACTGACGGCAGGCATGTTTTTCTCCTAATGGACTTCGGCTCGGCGTTCTTCCGCCGCGGCTTGTTCGAGTTGTTTTTCGCGCTTCATCGTCTTCTTGATCAGCGCGTCCGTGAGAACGAGTTTTGCTTCCAGCATCTCAGTGATCGGCAGGCGGAAAACCTGATGGGCGTCTTTCACATGCAGAAGCGCGCATTCGCCCTCGACACCCTTGATCTCGCCGCGGAAGCGCTTGCGGCCATCGACCATGGCATTCATTTCGATCTTGGCTTCGTCGCCCTCTGCGCGCTCGAAATCGGAAAGCCGCACCAGCGGCCGGTCGATGCCGGGCGAGGAGAGCTCGAGGCGATAGCCGCCCTTGATCGGGTCTTCCACGTCGAGCGCGGGCGAAATCGCGCGCGAGGCGGCTTCGCAATCCTCGATCGTGAACGTGCCGTCCGGGCGCTCCGCCATGATCTGCACCGTGCAGCCGTCGCGGCCGGAGACGTGAACGCGCACCAGCCGATAGCCCATGCCAAGAAGCGCGGGTTCGACGATCGCGGCAAGCCGCGCATCGATTCCGCTTTCCGCGACAAGCCGCGGTTCCTGCAAGGCGTTTTCGTTCGTGTCGTTCATCCGTTTAGCCAAATAAAAAAGAGCGGGGTCCGGCCGGGCCCCACTCTCACCATCCGGTCC
>Ga0068853_100001616_pt1 | contig 16454 bp, 15 predicted proteins | sample KBSCornC32_FD_65655 | JGI IMG/M metagenome (GOLD analysis project Ga0068853, IMG submission 65655) | Corn rhizosphere microbial communities from Kellogg Biological Station, Michigan, USA - KBS Corn C3-2 | ecosystem: Host-associated > Plants > Roots > Rhizosphere > Soil ...
GGTGACGCTGCCGGCCATGGCGGCCGGCATCGCCGCCAATACTCTGCTGGGGCAGGTCTACATCGCACCTGTCTGGTATCAGACGAAAGATATGGTTTTTGCGGCAAATCAATATGCTCTCTTGGTCCAAGGTCTTGTCCCGCCCGGAGGATTTCAAGATATGCTGGTCCGCTGGATGACCGTTCCAGGCGTTCCCGCCTGGATCACGGCCCATCCGCATTGGCACGGCCTGGTCATGAGCATGGCCGGAATTATCGTCGGTGGGGGGAGCATCTGGGCCGTGCGCATCGTCGGCCAATGGGCTCTGCGGCGCGAGGCGATGGGATTTGGCGACGTCGTGCTGATGGCGATGATCGGCAGTTTCATCGGCTGGCAGGGGACATTGATCGTGTTCGTGCTGGCACTCTTGTCGGCCGTTGTGGTGGCCGTACCGCAATGGTATTTCAGCCGCGATCACGAGTTGCCCTATGGTCCGTATCTGGCACTGGGCACGCTGCTTCTGCTCGTGTCTGGAAAGTGGGTCTGGCCATGGTTCGACGTCCGCATATTTGCGATGGGGCCGCTCCTGGTTCCGATGGCTTTGTTCATGTCGTTCTCGCTGGCCGGTATGTTGTTCGTGTGGCGGGTCGTGAAAAGACGGCTGGGCTATGAATCCAATGATCAGGAGCCACCCACAGATGGCCAATGGCTGGGCGGCGACCAGTTGTCCTATCTGGCCGGAGAATGCAGCGACGACCGTCAAGGACAATGGCGCCGTCCCGAATGGCCCGGTCGGCCGTCGGGCCGCGGACGCATCTACTATGAAACCTGGCGGCAGTGAGCCTATGCCACGCTCCGATAAGCCATCCTCGCTTCTGGTTCCGTTTCTGGTGCTGCCCGAAAATCGCTTCGCGTTCGAAGCCGTCGCATCGGTGGGCGAAGAGCCGACGCGCCCGATTTACCTGTATGGGCCATCGGGGATGGGAAAGTCGCATCTGGCCCGGCATGCTGTGCGGTTGTTCCTGTCGCGGCGGCCGCAGGCGCGCGTCGAACACGTGACCGCGGCCGAATTTGCCGCCGAATTTGCCGATGCCTCGTCGCGGCGGGCGATTCCCCTGTTTCAGGCGGCGACGCGCGAAGTCGATATGCTGGTCATCGAAGATGTGCAGGCCCTGGCCCGCCGGCGCGAGACCCAGCAGCAACTTCTGGCTTTATGCGATGAGTTGAACAGCACGGGCTGTCAGCTTGTCTGGACCAGTCGCACTTCGGCCGGGGACTTGCCGCAGTTTATGCGAAAACTGGTGACGCGGTTCAGGGCGGGCGTGACGGCAAAAATCAGGCCGCCGGGGCGCGCCAGCCGGGCCAGGTTGCTTTTGCACTTTTCACAGTCGCGGCAAATGGCCTTGCCAGGCGATGCGGCCGAACTATTGGCCGAAGGCCTGGCCGTTTCGCCGCGAGAGCTGTGGGCCGCGCTGGGGCAGATCGAAAGTATTTCGCGGCAGCACCGCAAGCCGGTCAGTTCCGATCTGGTACGGAAATTCCTCAAGCAAGAGGTGGTCTCACCCAAACCCCGCCTGGAAGAGATCTCGCGTGCCGTGGCACGCCAATTCGGCATCAGCAGCGCCCAATTGCGATCGCGGCAGCAGTCGCGGAAGATCGTCATACCGCGGCAATGCGCCATGTTGACGGCGCGGCAATTGACCGAGCGCAGCCTCGAAGAAATCGGCCGATTTTTTGGCGGCCGCGATCATACGACGGTGATCCACGCCTGCCGCCGCCTGCGGCAGTTGCTGGCTCATGAACCAGAGTTGGCGCTCAATCTCGCACAGATCGAGTCGTTGCTGGGGGTGCCGGCAGGTTCGGTGACGGGACCAGTTTAGCGGGGAGGCGCAGCCGAGCATAACCACGAGCGACGTCCAACCTAAACGCACTCTGCTGCGCCTCGCGGCTAAACGTACGCGGTCATTGTGAATAACCTGTTAATTGGCTGTTTCCTGACTCACGCCACCGGCAGCGCGACCCTTGTTCGCTGTCGTAACCGGTCGATATCGCGGCGTTTACGCACACCTCAAAAACGCTGCTTTTCACGTTATCAACAGGGGCTGCACACTCCCTCCGGGGCATTGTCGGGACGCAACAATTTACATATCATACGGTTTCAATTTTGAGGGTCGACGAACCCACAACATTTCACGCCTCAGATACTACTGCTACTGTTAAAATTCTTTACTAAGACCTCGAATGCTTCGCGTCGGGGTGGAGGCACGTTCTCATGAAACTTTCGTGCTCGCGGGGTGCATTGGCGGCTGCCTTTCAGACGGTCAGCGGCGTCGTCCCGACTCGAACCCCGAAGCCGATCTTGCAGAATGTCAAACTCGAAGCCGCCAACGGCCAGGCCGTGCTGATCGGCACCGACCAGGAGGTTGGAATCCGGTATCGCTTGTCCGAGGCCAACGTCGAAGTGCCCGGAGAGGTTCTGTTGCCGACGAATCGCGTCTTGTCGATATTGCGCGAGATGCAGGGGGACGCCGTCTTCCTGGAGACTACCGATGCAGGGACGGTCATCCGCGGGGAACGAGCCCAATACAAACTGGGGGCCGAAAACCCGGCAGAATTCCCTCTCGTGGCCGAGTTCGACGAACAGAACTCGGTGACGATTGCCGCAGGGGTCCTGAAGCAGATGATTCAGCGGACCGTGTTCGCAACCGACACCGAAAGCACGCGGTATGCTCTGGGCGGCGTGCTCGTCGAAATCAAGGGGGAAACGATTGTCATGGCGGCGACCGACACGCGCCGCCTGGCGGTGATGCGCGGGCAATGTGCCGCATCCGGCAAGCCGGGTTCGGAGAACGCCATTCCAGTCGTTCCGTCGAAGGCGCTCGCCCTGATCGAGCGCACGTTGAGCGACAACGACATGCAGGTGAGCATTGCTATTCGCAATAACGACGTGCTGGTCAAGACGCCCTTGGCGACGATCTACAGCCGCCTGGTCGAGGGCCGCTTTCCCAAGTATCAGGACGTGATTCCCGCTCAGTGCACGTCGACCGTCGAACTGGTTGTGGGCCCGTTCTATTCGGCGGTGAGGCAAGCCCAGATCGTCACCAGCGAAGAGAGTCGCGGCGTCGATTTCGAAATCGCACCGGGCCTGATGACGCTGGCCAGCCGCGCCGCGGAAATCGGCGAATCGAAGGTCGAACTGCCGATCAGTTACGATGGCGCGTCGCTGGTGATTACGTTCGACCCGCGCTATGTCGCCGAATTCCTGCGGGTGCTCGAGCCCGAACAGCCCATCAGGCTGGAGCTGACTGATTCCGAGAGCGCGGCTGTATTCAAAACGGATGATGGATACATTTACATCGTCATGCCGCTATCAAGGGACCGCTAATTTGTTTAACCCCGAGCCATCGGCGAGGCCGGCCACATTACGGATAAACATACTTCGTAGCTCCCGGTCGCGAAAGTGGGCTCTGCAAAGCGTGTCATCGCAACCGGGAGTCGTCCATCTTACAACGTCAGGCGCACCCGGCCTCGCCGATGGCTCGGGGTTAAACGAATCAACCTGGAGGGATCGTTAATCGTGGAATCCGGACGGAACCGAAACAGCCCGCAGCGCCTGTCTCAGGCTTTAAGCGAGTTGATTGCCTTTCGGGGCTACGCGCGAGTTCGCGGCGATGCCCAGTTGCAGTCGGCTTGGGCGGACGCCGCAGGGAAAACAATCGCCCGGCAAACACGGGCTGTGGCGATTAAGCGCGGTGTGCTGTACGTCTCGGTCGATCACGCGCCGCTGCTTTCGGAATTGGCCGGATTTTATCGGCAGGCGTTTCTCGAAAAACTGCAAGAGCTGCACGCCCACCTGAATATCCGCGACGTGAAGTTCAAGCTCGACAGTGGAGTCGCCGGGCGCACGCGGGGCCGCGACGTGGGGTAGGTTTGCAACCTGCCACGTCTTACGTGTTTGGGCGACGCTTTTGAGTTGAATCTGTAATCATCACCACGAAACAGCAGGTTAAAACCTACCCAACATTTAACGGAATGTCTTGAGTAATGAGTGCTGAAAGCAACCCGGTTCCCCTTGAAAAAACGCCCGATTCCGCCGCTACCTCCGGCGATTCATCCAGCGATTACGGCGCCGAACAGATCGAGGCCCTCAAAGGACTCGAAGGCATTCGGATGCGGCCGGCGATGTACATCGGGGGAACCGACGGCCGGGGTCTCAATCACCTGGTGTTCGAAGTCGTCGATAACAGCATCGACGAATTCGTCGCCGGGCACGGCACGCTCATTTCGGTGCACATCAACGTCGATGGGTCGATCACATGCAGCGACGACGGGCGCGGCATTCCCGTGGGCCCGATGCCCGATATGGACAATAAACCGGCCGTCGAAGTCGTGCTTACTTCACTGCACGCCGGGGGAAAATTCGATCGCGAAGGTGGCTATAAGAAAGGAACTGGCGGCCTGCATGGCGTGGGGATCAAGGCGGTCAATGCGCTGAGCGAGCTGCTCGTCGTCGAAAGCCGTCGCGAAGGGCACGTCTGGCGCATGGAGTTCTCGCGGGGTGAAGTGACCAGCCAGTTGGCGCGGCTGGGCAGCACCCAGACAACCGGCACGAAGATGACGTTCAAGCCCGACGGCAAAATCTTCCCGGACCCGAATTTCAATTACGACGTGTTGCACAGGCGATTGCAGGAACTGGCGTTTTTGAACAAGGGTGTGCGGATCATCGTCGTCGACGATCGCAGCGGGCAGAAGGATGAATTCTGCTACAAGAGCGGGCTCGACGAGTTCATCGTCTGGCTCAATCGCACCGAGAGCCCGTTGTTTCCCGATGTGATTCGCGTCACCGGGGAAGACCAGGGAATGTCGGTCGACATCGCGCTTCAATACAACGACGGCTACAATGAAAACGTCCGCTGCTTCGCCAATAATATTCCCAATCCCGACGGCGGTACGCATCTTTCAGGCTTTCGCAGCGGGCTGACGCGAGTGCTCAATCTATACGGCAAGAAGAGCGATGCTTTCAAAGACCTCGAGCCGACCGGTGACGACTTTCGCGAAGGCCTCACGGCGGTTGTCTCGGTGAATATTCCGTTTCCGCAATTCCAGTCGCAAAACAAAACGAAACTGCTCAATAATGAAGTTGAAGGAGTGGTGAGCAGCATCACCTACGAAGTGCTGACGAAATACTTCGAAGAGCACCCGGCCATCGCCAAAAAGGTCTGCCAGAAGGCGGCCACCGCCGCCGAGGCCCGCGAGGCGGCCCGCAAAAGTCGCGAAATGGTCCGCCGCAAGGGGGCCCTCACGTCGTCGGGCCTGCCCGAAAAACTGCGCGATTGCCGCTCGCACGACCTCTTGTCGAGCGAATTGTTTCTGGTCGAAGGAGACTCGGCCGGTGGATCGGCCGATACGGGGCGCGACTCCAATATTCAGGCCATTCTGCCTCTGCGCGGGAAAATCCTGAACGTCGAAAAGGCCCAGCTCGTCAAAGTGCTCGACAACGAAGAAATTGCCGCGATCTTCAAGGCGATCGGCGTTTCGCCCGGCGGCGAGCTTGAAGATGCCGCTAAACGCCGCTACGGGAAGGTCATTCTGATGACCGATGCCGACGTTGACGGCAGTCACATCCGCACGCTGCTCTTGACGTTCTTTTTCCGACACATGCGGCCCCTGGTCGAGGCGGGCTGCATTTATGTGGCCCAGCCGCCGCTGTTTCGCGTTGTCCAGCGCAAGCAGACGCGTTATGTGCAGACGGTCGAAGAAATGACGAAAGAACTGATCGGCCTGGGGTTGACCGGGACGAAGCTGAAATTCGCCGATGGGGCCGTGCTGGAAGGGGAAACGCTGCGTACGATAATTGACCTGCTCAGTGAAATGGAAGAACCGCTGATCACGCTCGAACGCCGCGGTATCGACCTGCGCTACTTGGCAGGACGCCACTTGACCGAACGGGGTTTGCTCCCTCGCTACCGCGTTTTTCTGGGGTCCGAGCAGCATTGGTTCATCGACAGGGCTCAACTCGATCAATTCGTGGCCGAGCAAGAAGCCCGCCTGGGGCATGAACTGCGCGTCGCCGATGATAGCACAGCGAAGGCCCCGGTCGCGCCTGCACCGACGACGGGCGACGACACTGCCAGTCCCGCAACGAACGGATCAGCGACGAATGGCCACGAATCGATGCTCGAGATCGTCGATCTGCACGAGATTCGCGAGATCAATCAGTTGCTCCCGCAATTGGCCGGATATGGCATCAAGATCACCGATCTGATGTCGGCCGGAATGAAAGACGGGGCGCCGGTACACCCCTTCCGCATCGAAAGCGACTCAGACGTGATCCCGCTGTCGAGTCTGCGCGAGCTCTTGACCGAGGTGCGCAAGCTCGGCGAAAAAGGGCTCAAGCTCACCCGGTTCAAGGGGCTGGGCGAAATGAATTCGGACGAGCTGGGCGAAACAGCGATGGACCCCAAGAGCCGAACTTTGCTGCGGGTCACGATGACCGACGCCATCGCCGCCGATGAGATTTTCCGCGTGCTGATGGGCGACCATGTCGAACCGCGCCGCGAGTTTATCGAAAAGCATGCGCTCGATGTGAAAGATCTTGACGTGTAAATATGCTATGTTTGAACGACTTGGTTCGTTCGCGTAACGCTGGCATAACCGTCATGATCGATACTACCGTGCAATACAGCCTGGCGCTCCTGGAAGTGGGCAACCTGACCCCTTCGCTGCTGGTCGCCGACCGGTGCGCGAAGGCGGCGGGGGTGCACATTCTGGGCATCGAGAGCACCGACGGCCCGCAGCAGTGCATCAAGCTGGTCGGATCGACGGGAGACGTCACGGCCGCCGCCCACGCCGGGCGCGACCTGGCTGAGAAAATGGGAAGCACGGGATTAGTCTCGATTCTGCCCGCGCCTCTGGACGTCGTGCTGAAACTGGCTAATCCGAAACCGGTTTACAGTCCCATGCTGGGGCTTTACGATTATCGAATTCCGCGAGAGAAACACATGAGCACCTCCGACGCGATTGGTCTATTGGAAACACAAGGGCTGGTCGCCGCGTTGCACGCCACCGACGACATGCTCAAATCGTCGAACATTTCGCTGGTCGGCAAAGAGAAGATCGGCGCCGCCTATGTCACGATCGTCGTCAAGGGAGACGTAGCGGCCGTGCAAACGGCGATAGCCACGGGCAAGGCCACGGTCGAACGACTGGGGGGCAAGCTGATACTGGCCGACGTGATTCCCCGCCCGCACGCCGAGCTGGCCGCGCTGTTGCCGGGGTAACACGACGAATTCGTTTAGCCGCGAGGCGCAGCCGAGTGCAACTCGGAGTTGAAGTCAACTCTGGGCGGTACTCGGCTCCGCCTCATCGCTAAATGGGCGTTACTTTCTCGGCGGGCAGCAATCGGCCGGACAAACGTCAGGCCACGCGTCAGATGGCCCGCTGGCGTCGCGCTGCGCATCGCCCGACAGCCGCTCAATGATGAGCCAACGTATCATGCTGACGAATAGCCGATGTGAACCGACTGTTGCGGCGCGAATCATCGATAAACCCAATTCATCGGCCAGTTGTCTGGCTTCATAGTCGAGGTCGTACAGCACCTCCATGTGGTCCGACAAAAATCCGATCGGCATGACAATCACGTCACGCACACCGCGCGCGCTGAGATCACGCAGATGGTCGAGAATATCGGGACCCAGCCAAGGATCTTCCGGTCTGCCGGAGCGACTCTGGTAGACGAGCTTCCAGCGTTCCGATGGAATCCTTGCCGCTTTGGCTGTCTGCTGGCAGGTGTCCAGCAGTTGCGATTCGTACTGGCAGGAGGTGGCCATCGACTGAGGGATGCTATGTGCCGTGAATGCGACGTAAGCGGCATCTCGCCGATCTTCGGGCACCAGACATTGCGCTTCAACCAGTTGGACAACGCTTGCCGCGATGAAATACGGGTGGTTGTAAAACACCCGTAGTTTATCGATCTGTGGCGCCGTTTCTCCCACAACCTGCCGGGCCCGCTCGATATCTTGCAGGTACTGCCGGCACCCGGAGTAAGAGGAATACGCGGAAGCGACATACGCCAGCGCCCGTTTCACGCCGTGTGCAGCCATCTCGCGCAGCGTATCGGCCAAAAGCGGATGCCAGTTGCGGTTTCCCCAGTAGATTGGCAGATCGATCGAATGGGCTGCCAATTCATCGCGCAATTTGGCCATCAGGTCGCGCATCTGGCCGTTCAGAGGGCTCTTTCCGTCGAAATGCTCGTAGTGCGCGGCCACTTCGAGCATTCGTTCGCGGGGAACATTTTTGCCGGCCAGCACGTTTTCGAGAAACGGCAGGACATCGGCCATTTTTTCGGGGCCGCCGAAGCCGACCACCAGCAGGGCATCATACGTACGCGGTGCAGCCTCGTCCTTGCTCCCCCCCTTAGGAAGGGGGGGCAGAGGGGGGCGCGCTGCTTGGTGTTCCGACTCTGCTGGCAACTCGACAGTCATGGAGAGATATCAACACGAAGGATAATCGAACTGAGAATGATTTCCGCGCGATTAAAGCCGTATCACGAGTTCACCCGACCCCCCCCTGCCCCCCCTTCCTAAGGGGGGGACGCGCCCTTCGGGCTTTGCTGCATCTCATTCTATACGCCCGTCACGCGTCATGCAGCTTGCGGCTTATCCAAATACGGTAACTTGGGCAAAAAGGCGAGTATTTGCCACACGCAACAGAAATACTCGACAGCCGTAGCGCGCGGTGCAAGGGACGCACCGTTTATTCCATGCAGGAACGAATGGCTGCGATCGGAAAGACGTGGAATCCGACCTTAAACTGCAGGCAGGACCGAACTCGAAGCGCCGCGAGGGTTTTGCCATTCAGATATCAGCAGCGCACCGTATTCAGGTTCGGCAGCGTCTAAGGACATACAACGCATGAAGCGACTCAAGCAAGTCTGGCAACTCCGACGCGTGTTTGCAATTCCCCCCGGCGCTCCCCGGCTGAATTGTCTGGCGGCATTGATCTCGGGCCTGGCAGTGGGCATTCTGTGGCTCACGTTTCATGCGAGACCCGCCGGGGCGGGGCACGAGCTCTCGGCCAAAGCGGCTCCCCAGTTGCAGATCTGTTCGCCACCGGCCGATGCGGCTGCCGACGTGGCCGGGTCAAGCGGCCTGTCGACGTTGCCTCCTGAAGAACTCAATCGGCGGATGAATTCGGTCATTCACAGCAGCAAACTGGCGATGCAACTGCACGTCGCCCTGCTGGAAGTGGGCAAGCACCGCATCGAGCGCTATCCCGATTATTCAGCGACGTTCATCAAACAGGAACGGGTCAACGACGGCGATTTGCAGGAGGTGCAGTCGATTCAACTGAAACTGCGGCACAAGCCCTTCGGCGTTTATATGAAGTGGCTCGAAGGGGGCGACGTCGGTCGCGAGCTGCTGCACGTCGAAGGACAATACGAAGACAAAATGCTGGTGCGGCTGGGTGGCATCAAGAAAAGACTGCCATTACTCAAGCTTGAGCCGACGGGCTCACTGGCCATGCAGGAATCGCGGCATCCCGTGACGGAGATGGGCCTGGCACTGCTGGCCGAGCAGATTCTCAAATATCGCAAGCGAGATCTGACGCTCAAGAGCGGCGTGCGGTGGGAGATGCTCCCCGAACAGAAGTTCATGGACCGCACCTGCGATTGCTGGGTGATCGAATACGACAATCGTGAAGTCGAGCCCGTGTACCGCAAGTCGATCACCTATATCGACAAAGAGCTGTCGCTGCCGATTTGCGTGCGAAACTTCGGCTGGACTGAACCCGGAACCGACGCGCCCGCCGACGCAGCCGCTCTCGATGACGCCACGCTGATCGAGTACTACGGCTACAGCGACATCAAGTTCGAGAACCGGCTCACCGACAACGACTTCGACAAGGGCAACAGCGACTATACATTCCGGCGATAGATTGTTTAACCCCGAGCCTGCGGCGAGGCCGGCCACGGAGCGCTTCGCCGGAGTGATAGCTGCCGGTCGCGACGATAGACTCTGCCGAGCATCATTTCGCGACCGAGAGCGGTAACACAAGCTCAACCTGCCCGCGGCCGGCCTCGCCGATGGCTCAGGGTTAAACAACCGCTGTGCAACTCAAAACGTATTACATAGCGTCCCGCCGTCGACGACCAGCGTCGTGCCGGTGATATAACTGCCTGCGTCCGATGCCAGCATCAAAGCCGGGCCGCCTAGCTCGGCCGGGTCGCCCCAGCGGCCGACGGCCGTGCGATCGGCGAAGGACTTCTTTTCTTCGGCCGTCAGCATTTTGCCCGGCAGGTCGGTCAGGAACGGTCCCGGGGCCAGGCAGTTGACGGTGATCCCGTGGCGCCCAAGGTCGAGGGCCATGGCGCGGGCCAGCCCGATGAGCGCCGCCTTTGTCGTCGAGTAGCAGTCGCGGCCGGCCTTGGAGGCCAGTCCCATAATCGACGAGATATGGATGATGCGGCCCCACTGGCGTTCCTTCATCTGCGGCACGAGGGCGCGCGACAGCGCCATGCAACTGTTGAGGTTGAGCTCGACGATGCGATCCCAGTCGGCGTCCTTGATCTGATCGACCGCCTGAGGAACATTGCTTCCGGCGTTATTGACGAGCACGTCGACGCGGCCGAATTTCTTGAGTGCCGCCTCGGCGATCAAATCTGAGTCGCCGCGGCGGGTCTGATCGGCAACGCACCAGGCAACCTGGCCCGAGGTGTCGCGGGTAATCTCGGCGGCAGCCTTTTCGAGCTCGTCCTGGTGGCGGCTGGTGATGAAACAATCGGCGCCGGCCGCGGAGAACGAATGGGCCATGGCTTTCCCCAGCCCTTTGCTGCCCCCCGTGACCAGCGCCACCTTACCTCTAAGACTGAACAACGTATTGTGCATCGAATTCCTCTCTCGGCTTGCGAATGGACCACAAGAGAGGTTGAATGTACGCCTTGGGCTCGTGCGGGTCAATCAGCCGGTTCCACCGGCGGGCGTAGGCCAGAGCGAATATCCGCTCGACGCCCTCCATAACAACGAAACCATCGGTCAGAATCACACGAAACAATCGTCGCTGTGCATCACGTCGTATCTCCCACATCGCAAAACCTCACGCACTCCCCTGTACACCGGGGCAGTGGTCCGGCCCAGCCGGAACAATGGAAAACCCTTGCGGGCGAAATAGTGTACATAAATACAGTAGTCGTATAATGCCAGATTCGACTCCGGAAATCAAGTCCACTCGACGCCGATTGGTTGTTCGTCTGGTAATTTGGTTCGTGCTCCTGTTTGTGCCCCTGGCAATGCTGGCCGCCGGCTGGGCCGTTTCTGTTTTCGCGGTCCCCGTCCAGACGGCGCTGTGGGGGATCGTGTTGTTCGGGACCGCGGCGCTGGTTTCGCTGGCTGTCGCCGCATCGCGCCAGGCCCGCCAGATCGTGGCCCGGTTCGCATCCGTCGGCGACGTCGTCGCACAAATGTCGGCGGGCGAGTTCGACAAGCGGATCCCGACCGGCGACCGGCAGCAGATCGAAGACCTGGCCGCCTCGCTCGACAAAACCCAGTCGTACCTCAAATCGCGCGTCTCCGACCTGGAATCGAGCCGCAATCAGATGCGGACCGTGCTCGACAGTATGGTCGAAGGAGTCATCGCGCTCGACAGCGATCAACGGGTGCTGCTGGTAAACGAGGCGGGACGGCGGCTGTTTCCGATTCAAGAGCTGGCGGCGGTGGGCCGTCCGGTCTGGGAACTGGTTCGCAGCCCCCAACTTGCGCAATGGGTCGCCCAGGCACTGTCGCAAAGCGAGCCCGTGGGTGGCGAGCTGGAGCTCAAGGCCCCCGTGCCCCGAATCCTGTCGGTGCGCGTCGCCGGCCTGCCGGGACCGACTGTCGCGGGGGCCGTCGTCGTGGCCAGCGACATTTCGCAACTCAGACGGCTGGAGCAGGTGCGGCAGGAATTCGTCGCCAACGCCTCGCACGAGCTGAAAACGCCGCTGGCTTCGATCAAGGCCTGCGTCGAGACACTGCTCGACGGGGCCCTCGAAGACGTCGAGATCCGCGTCAGGTTTCTGCAGATGGTCAATGAGCAGACCGAACGGCTCGACAAGCTTGTCCGCGATCTGTTGGCCCTGACGCGCATTGAATCGCAGGAACGGCGTCCGCAGTTGCACCCCGTCGGCCTGGCCGAGATCGTCGATCTGTGCATCAACCGGCATCAGCAGTACGCCGAGCGCAAGGAAATGCACCTGGTCACCGTTCCGCCGGCAGACAGTGTCCAGGTCTCGGCCGACGAAGAGGCTCTGGAAGAGATTCTCGACAACCTGATCGATAATGCGATCAAGTACACCAATTCGGGTGGGACGATCACCGTCCGCTGGGCTGCAGAGGGAAACCGCTGCCGGATCGACGTCGAAGACACGGGCATTGGAATTCCCCAGGCGCATATCCAAAGGATCTTTGAGCGATTCTACCGCGTCGACCGGGCCCGCTCGCGCGAATTGGGGGGGACCGGGCTCGGACTTTCGATTGTCAAACATCTCGTCCAGATCCTGAACGGCACCATCTCGGTCACGAGCCGACTGGGAAAAGGGACTACGTTTACGGTCGAGCTGAATGTTGCGTAACGCTTTTTCAGCAGTGGGCTGAATCATCTTCACCATTTCTTCACAATTCACTCACCCCAATCTTCACACGCCGGGGATAGTGTGATTCCGCCTGCCAATGGCCCATCCTTTAGTTTTCCCACTCCAGCCGATACTCTAACTGGAAGGCGAAATGGTCGCCCTGCTCGAGAAGTTTTCCGAGATCGTCGAGACCCATCAGCGACGCATGAGTGCCCTCGATCCAGTGCCCGTCGCTGCCGTTCCGAAAATCGAAGCTCGCCAGGTGTGCTTTCATTACGGGGCGGTGCAGGCCCTCTTTGACATTTCCCTGTCGGTCCCCCAAAAATGCGTGACGGCCCTGATCGGTCCTTCAGGATGCGGCAAAAGCACTTTCTTGCGTGTGCTCAACCGGATGAACGACCTGATTGAAGGCCGCAAGATTTCTGGCCAGGTGTTGATCGACGGCACCGACATCTACCATCCACAGATCGATGTGGTGGCTCTCCGCAAGCGGGTGGGCATGGTGTTCCAGAAATCGAACCCCTTTCCAAAATCAATTTATGAGAACGTCGCCTATGGCCCGCGGATTGCCGGCGTTTCCAGCCGGTCGGCGCTCGACGCCGTGGTCGAACAGGCGCTGGAGCGGGCCGCCCTCTGGAATGAGGTCAAAGACCGCTTGCGCGACAGCGCCCTGAACCTGTCTGGAGGACAGCAGCAACGGCTGTGTATCGCTCGAGCCTTGGCCACCAACCCCGAAGTGATCTTGATGGACGAGCCCGCCTCGGCACTCGATCCGTCGTCGACCGCCCGCATCGAGGACTTGATTTTCGAGCTGAAGAAGAGTTACACCATTGTTATTGTGACTCACAATATGCAGCAGGCGGCCAGAATCAGCGACACGACGGCGTTCTTTTACAAGGGCCGCATGGTCGAGATGGACACGACCTCGCAGTTGTTCACGCGGCCCCGGCAGAAGCAGACCGAAGACTACATCACTGGTAGATTCGGGTAATTCATGTCGATTCACCTCACCCGCGATCTCGAACAACTGCACCAGCACATCATGGCCATGTGCGCGGTGGTCGAAGAAGTTGTGCATCGTGCCGTCGATGAGCTCGGACGGCCCGACGTCGCCGTCTCGCAGGAAATCGTCGACCGCGACGACGAAGTCGACCAGTGGGACGTACGCATTGAAGAAGAATGCCTGAAAATCCTGGCGCTGCACCAGCCGGTGGCCGACAACCTGCGACGTGTGGCCGCTGTCATGAAAATCGCCTGGGAGCTCGAGCGCGTCGCGGACGTCGCCGTGAACATTGCCGAACGGGCCGCGGGCCTGGCCGGGGCACCGGAAATGCACGTTCCGGAAAAGCTCAACCACATGGCCCAGGTGGCGCTCGACATGCTGCGGCTCTCGCTCGACGCGTTCGTCGCCCAGGACAGCCGCCTGGCCCGTGATGTCTGTGGGCAGGACGACATCGTCGATGCCCTGAATCGCGAGATTATCGACGAGCTGCTCCTGATGATGAAGCGCTCTCCCGACCTGGTCGAGCCGGCCCTGCAGTTGTTTTCGGCGTCGCGCCACGTCGAACGCGTGGCCGATCATGCCACGAACATTGCCGAAGACGTCGTCTACCTTGTCGAAGGCGATATCATCCGTCACCGGGCTGAATTCTGGAAGCAGTAGTATTCTGGCAGCAATAAGGGTTCTGAAAACAGCAGGTTTATGTCCAAGCAGACGATCCTGATCATCGAAGACGAGCGGGCCCTTGTCGAGATCCTGACTTACAACCTCCGCAAGGAGGGCTTCGACGTACATTCGGCGACCGACGGACAGGACGGCCTGCGCCGGGCGCAGACGACCCTGCCCGACCTGATCGTGCTCGATCTGATGCTGCCTGTCATTGAAGGGCTGGAAGTCTGCCGGATCCTCAAATCGGGGGCCCGCACCCGCGATATTCCGCTGCTCATGCTGACGGCCCGCAGCGAAGAGGTCGATGAAATCGTCGGCTTTCAGATGGGCACAGACGACTACGTCACCAAGCCGTTCAAGATCAAGCCGCTCATCCAGCGGATCAAGGCCCTGCTGCGGCGCAAACGAACGACCTCTGTCGAGGGAGACGTGGTCTCCGCCGGCGGCATCGAGATCGACCGCGCCCAGCACCGCGCCACGGTCGACGGACAGGAGTTGAACCTGACGCCCACCGAGTTCCGCCTGTTGTGGGGCCTCGTCCGTCAACCGGGCCGCGCTTTCAGCCGTCACGAGCTGATGGAATCCGCCATGGGCGACGACGCTTTAGTGCTCGAACGCACGATCGACGTGCACGTCAAATCGCTGCGTCAGAAGCTCGTCGAGCGGGCCGAACAGATCGAAACCGTCCGCGGCGTCGGCTACCGGTTTCGGGTGTGAATCGTCGTGCTCTCCGTCGATTGAGAACCAAGCGGCGCGCTTTTCCAACCACGGAATTCTGGCAGCGCCTTGATATGGGTCGAGAATGCCCCACGGATGGCGAGGCGGTCCCACGGATACTGCATGGCCGCTAAAGACGTCCTGCACCCAGATGATATTGGCACCGGTGGCAATTTGACGTACAATTGGTAAGGTCAGCAAGCATCCCCATTGTGCCCAACTGCGAGTAAATCGTCCGATGTCGAATTCAAAGCGAACAGCACGGCTCAATTTCAGGCTGCCGGCCGATCTGAAGGAAACGATTGAAGAAGCTGCCGCTCAACTCGGACAGTCTGTCAGCGATTTTGCTGTCGGTACGCTCGCTCAAACGGCCCGCAACGTGATTCATCAGCGGAACGTCACAATGCTTTCGCGGCGGGATTGGGAGATCTTTGCCAAGCTGATTGACGATGCCTCGGCCAAACCCAACGCGGCCTTGATTGCCGCCGCCAGGCGATACAAGAGCAAGGCGGGCCGATGAATGCATGGGAAATTGAGCGATTGAGCGGTCGGCACAAACGTGAGATGTTCGATTGTGGCCATGCATCACTAAACGACTGGCTGAAGCAGCGCTCGGGTCAGTTTGACCGACGCGATCTGGCTCGAACATTTGTTGCCGTCGAGGCAGGAAAACCAGATGTAGCGGGTTACTACGCATTGTCGAACCATCGTGTCGCCAAAGAAGTTCTGTACCCCGACGAGGCGAAAGGCCTCCCAAATATCGCCGTGCCAGTCGTACTGCTTGGCCGCCTGGCCGTTGACCGCCACTGGCAAGGCCAGGGACTGGGGTCATTCTTGCTGATTGATGCATTGCAGAGAATCATGCAAATCGCCGAGCACGTTGGCATTCGCGCCGTCGAGGTCGACGCCATTGATGATGCGGCTGCCAGGTTTTACCTCAAATTTGGCTTCAAGCCATTGCTCGATGACGAACATCATCTTTACCTGTCAATGCAGGCCGTTCGAAAGCTCAACCTCTTGGGACGCTAAGCTTCAGAAATTGGCGAACATGGAACGCTCGGCGGATTCTTCGTAAAATGATGGCTTGGTCCGTCTCACGGGGCTCGTTTTGTCAATTGAAAACCGCCGATGGCACTTGCTCGTTCTGATGTCCCTGTCGGCAGATCGGCCGCACAAAAAGCCGAAATCGCGAATCACTCGGCCAATGCATGTCTGGCCGTGGCGGGTGTGCTCTGGCTGGGGCTGATTCTCGGATGTTTCTTCAGCGTCGAGCTCGATAAGGACTCGCATTTCACGCGCTGGGATTACTGGGCCGACGTTCCCGATGCGCTCGACCCTCCGCCGCGAAATGCCAATGCGGGGCATGCGGGTTGGCGATTTTTCCCGCAGCGGTTCGATCTCTTGGCCGTAGCGGCGGTGATTCTGGGTGGGGCCTGGGGGGCTGGGTGCCTCGCGCTCAGGGTCATTCGACCGCCGCTTGCGGCA
>Ga0068853_100001622_pt1 | contig 16427 bp, 11 predicted proteins | sample KBSCornC32_FD_65655 | JGI IMG/M metagenome (GOLD analysis project Ga0068853, IMG submission 65655) | Corn rhizosphere microbial communities from Kellogg Biological Station, Michigan, USA - KBS Corn C3-2 | ecosystem: Host-associated > Plants > Roots > Rhizosphere > Soil ...
CGCGGTGTAGTAGTGCTCCGTAGCCGCCGCATCCGAGGTATAGACGGCAAGGTGCGAAATCCCCGTGATCTTGGGCCGTTCCTGCGCGTTCAGGGCAACTCCGCTAATTCCTAAAGCGACCACTCCGGCCGCGACAACAAGCTTTCGATACATATCCACCTCGCAATTGCTGGCGGCATCACAATAAATCGATTTGTCGCGATGTGCAACCGTTCCGCACGAGCCATGACCTTGCAGAACCTGCGCCGTCCGTTCTGTACAATCCATCCATGTCTCGTCGCACCTTCCCTGGCCTCCTCGCTGGCGTTGTCTGCACTGCATCCATCACTGTTGCCGCACAGTCTGGATCGCTCCCCACCGCCTCCCCGGAGCAGCGCGCGGAAGCCCGCGAGATTTTCAAGCAGCTGATCGAAATCAACACCACCGACACGCCGAAGGGCAGCGTGACAGCAGCCGCCAAAGCCATGCAGAAGCGCTTTCTCGATGCGGGTTTCGCGCCTGAGGATATGCACCTGCTCGGCCCGGACCCGAACAAAATGAACCTCATCGTCAGGATGCGTGCGGCCTCGCCCACTTCCGAGAAGCCTATCCTCTTCCTCGGGCACCTCGATGTTGTCGAAGCTCTCCCCAGCGACTGGCATACGAATCCCTTCGAATTCGTGGAGAAGGACGGCTACTTCTACGGTCGCGGCACGCAGGATATGAAGGAGTCGGACGCCGCGCTGGTATGGACCTTCCTGCGCCTCCATCGTGAAGGGTACAAGCCGAAGCGCGATCTGATCCTCGCTCTCACAGCCGACGAAGAAGGAGGCAAATTCAACGGCCCGCAATGGCTCGTTCAGAATCATCGCGACCTGGTCGATTGCGCATTCGTCATCAACATGGACGCCGGCGGCATCGAACTCGACCACGGGCGCCCCGTCGTTGCCGATGTCGAAGCCACTGAGAAGGTCTACGCCGATTATGTCGTCACCGCCGTAAATCCCGGCGGCCACAGTTCGCGCCCCCGGCCAGACAACGCAATCTACGAACTCACCACTGCCCTCAACAAGCTTTCCGCTTACTCCTTCCCCTTCGAACTGAACGGCGTCACCCGCACCTACTTCGAGAACCTCGACAAACAGGAGAGCGGCCAGACGGCAAAAGACATCAAAGCGATCCTGGCAACCCCGCCCGATGCGGCCGCGGCTTCGCGCCTCAGCGCCGAGCCTGACTTCAATTCAAATTTCCGGACCACCTGCGTCGCCACCATGCTCAAGGCAGGCCACGCCCGCAACGCCCTGCCGCAGACGGCTGAAGCCAACGTGAACTGCCGCATCTTCCCCGGTCACTCGCCCGAGGAGATCCGCCAGGAACTCATCAAGCTCTTCGCCGATCCCAAACTCAGCGTGAAATACATTTCCGACGCCGGCGGCATCTCCGAGACCGCGCCAGAGCGCAAAGCCATCGTCCCCCCGCCTCCCATCAAGGAGGTCTTCGATCCGCTTACACGCATCACCCAGCAGATCTGGCCCGGGATTCCCGTCACGCCCGTGATGGAAAACGGCGCCAGCGACTCCATCTACTTCGCGCAGATCGGCATCCCCAGCTACGGCTATTCAGCCATCGCACTCGAACGCGACGACGATCGCGCCCACGGCCAGGACGAACGGCTGCCGGTTGACTCCTATTGGAAGTCGCTTGATTTCTTTTACGCGTTCACCAAGGCGCTGGGAAACGAAGAGAAGTAGCGAGCGCGCCACGCCACATCCCGGTCGCCGCCCGGCGCAGTATCATGAAACTCCGAAGTATTTCTCAGGGAGACTCCGTAGTGCCGGGCAAGATTGAATTGATGATGGGGCCAATGCGCAGCAACAAGACCGCTGAGCTGCTGCGCCGGGCAGAGATGCGCCGCCAATACGCAAAGCAATATGTGCTGCTGCTGAAGCCAAGCGACGACACCAAGGGCGGACCGGGCCTTGTCGAGAGCCGCAACCCGAACGGCCACGCCCGCATGCAGGCGCTCGAGTTCAACTCCGCCGATCCGTGGCCGATCCTCGAAAAAATCGACGAAGTGGAGCAGCAGATTGGCAAGCGCGTCGAGTGCATTGCCATCGACGAAGGCCAATTTGTCGGCGATCTTTTTCTCTTCGCCCGCAACCTGCTCGATGCCAATCACGATGTGCTTGTCGCCGGACTCGACCTCGATTTCCGCGCGATTCCCTTTGGCGAGATGCTCAACCTGAGCTGGCTCGTCAATGCCTACGGCGGCAGCATCACGGAATGCATGGCCTACTGCACCTGCGGCGCACGCGCGCTTTATTCGCAAAGGCTCATCGACGGCAGGCCCGCACCCTACGACAGCCCCATCAATTTCGCAGGCGACTCCTACGAGCCACGGTGCGCGGAGCATTTCATCCTTCCCGGACGTCCGCACTGACGTGTAGTCTTGTTCGCGTCCGCCGAGGAGCCTGCGTAGAGTGAACGCAACCACCTTGAGTCCGCTCTACCGCAAGATCGCCTGGCGTCTCGTTCCATTCCTCGTCATCCTTTACATGGTTGCGTTTCTCGATCGGGTGAACATCAGCTTCGCCGCGCTCACCATGAATCGCGATCTTGGCATCAGCGCGAGCCTTTATGGCTTTGCCGCCGGCGTATTCTTCCTGAGCTACTGCCTTTTCGAGGTCCCCGCGAATCTGGTGCTCACGCGCCTTGGGGCGCGCCGATGGCTCGCCATTCTGATGGTCGCCTGGGGGCTGGTCTCCATGGGGACGGCCTTTGTCCATACCAAGTCTGCATACATCTCCGTTCGATTGCTGCTCGGCATTGCGGAGTCGGGCTTCTACCCCGGCGTCATTTACTACTTCACCTTCTGGATGCCGCGTGGCCTGCGTACGCGAATCCTCGCGATGTTCCTGCTCGCTGTACCGTTATGCAACTCGATCGGCTCGCCCATCTCCGCGCACATTCTGCTCCTCGATAATCTTGGCGGCCTCAAGGGATGGCAATGGCTTTTTCTCATTGAGGGTGTGCCGGCTGTGTTGTTGGGCATCGCAACCTGGTTCGTGCTGGCAGATGGGCCGTGGTCCGCGCCGTGGCTCTCCTCCACCGAGAAGGAACAGGTTGCGCGAGACCGGCGGGGCGAAGACGGATCGCAGCAGGCTGGCGGCAAGCAGACCGTCAACGTGATTCGCGACTGCATCATCTACTTCCTCTGGAGCAGCGGCAACTACGGACTGACCTTTTGGCTGCCAAAGATCCTTACTTCGCATGGCGCATCGACAGTCGCTACAGGATGGTGGGGAACTACGACCTTCGGCTTCGCCGCGCTGGCCATGTGGTGGGCGAGCCGGAGACGAGGCTTCCGCGCGCTTCCCTGGCTTTTCATGGTCGGAGCTGCCGGGTTTGTCATTGCGGGGCTCGCACAATCCGTGGAGATTGCGGCAGCTGGATTCTGCATTGCCGCCATGGGTATTCTCGCGGGCCTTCCCATGTTCTGGAGCCTCGCCGCCAGCCGCCTCTCCGGCAAGGCCGCCGGAGCAGCAATTGCGCTGGTCAACTCGGTGGGCGCCGTCGGCGCTTTTGCCGGGCCCTCGTCCATGGGATGGCTGCACGACTTCACGCATCACTACTCAGCCGGCCTGTGGGCCATCGCCGGGGCCATGACTCTGGGCGGTCTGCTCGTCTATGGCGAGTCCTCGAAAGCAGCTCACCCACTGCCGCAGACAGCTGAATCGGACCCTCCTCAAGCCTCTCTGGGCGCGGAGACCGGCTCGCTCGACGTGTAGCGCTGTGCGATTCGCAGCACGCGCCGTGCTGATAAACTGGACTCTGCATGATCCTCCCGTTTGTCCGCGAAATTTTCGCGGAACTGGAGCAGTCCTCCTCGTTTGATCGCGTTCGCAGGCACCTCTCCCTCGGTGTCGGGCGGCGACGTCTGTCCGGACTCACCAACACAGCTCGTTCTTTGTACCTCCCGCTGCTGGCCCGTGCGGCTAAGAATCCAGTCATCGTAGTCGTCGCGGATAACAAGGCCGCCGAGGCTCTGGAGCCCGCGCTCCGTGCCGGATGCGAACTGACCGGAGCCGTCGATCCTGACCGAGTGGTGCGCCTTCCCGCTCACGATGTACTCCCGTTTGAGAATCTCTCACCGCATCCCGATGTTCAGGAGCAGCGCGCGGCGGCACTGTACAAGCTCGCCACCGGCGGCGTCTCAATCCTGATCGCGCCCGCCGAGGCCGCAGCCCTGCGCCTGTTCGATCGCAGTTACTATGCCAGCCTCGCCGTAACCATCCGCCGCGGCGAAGAACTCGACGTAGAAATCCTCACCGCGCATCTTGCCAGCGTTGGCTACACGCAGATGGACCTCGTCGAAATGCCCGGGCAGTTCACGCGCCGTGGCGGCATTCTCGATGTCTACTCGCCCGAGGCCGATCGGCCCGTCCGCATCGAGTTCTTTGGCGACGAAATCGATACGATTCGCAAGTTCGATCCAGAAACGCAGCGTTCGCAGTCCGGCCTCGACGAGACGCAGCTCTTGCCTCTGACCGAAACTCCCGTCACCGAGCACCTGTTAGCCGCCGTGCACGCCCGGCTCAGCAAGCAGCGCGTGCAGGTCGCGGCAGAAGGCGAAGCCCTCTCCGACGAAGAGGAGATGGAAATCGAAGCCGCTGCAGCGGGCGGCGTCAGTGTCTTTCCCGGCTGGGAGTTCTTCTCCGCCGTGGCAGGAGCGGAGAGTCACCTCCTCAAACTCGTTCCGAATGCCGTCCTCTTCGTCGAGGAACCTGCCATGGTGCGCAACCAGATCGATCGCTGGTGGAACAAGGTCGAGCAGCGTCACGAGCGCTCCGGCATTGGTAATCTCATCCGCCCTGAGGACATCTTTCTTCGTCCTGAGATTCTGCAAGGCCACCTCGAATCACATCACGGTCTCGATCTTGATCAACTTGGCGCTGTTGACGTGCTCGAGGATGACAACACCCTCGGCGAGATTGCGGTAAACTCGCGGCCCACGCTGCGGTTCCACGGATCGATCCCCGCTCTGGTCGAGCAGTTGAAAAACCTGATGGCCGCCGATCAACGTATCGTGCTCGCGGTGCCTACGCAGGGTGATGCTGAGCGCACTGCAACCATGCTGCGCGAGTACCAGGTGCCCTATCGCTTTGGCAGCCGCGTCGTCCAGCACGGATCAGAACTCGAAGAGGCCAGCTATATGGCCGACGATTTGCGCGTGCCCGTCATCGTGCGCACGCAGATTGCCTCTGGCGTCAGTTTCCCGGATGTCAATCTCATCGTCTTCGGCGCCAACGATCTCTCTGACGATGCGGACATCCACGCGCGCCCCGAGCCCAAGAAATCCAAAACTGCCGCGTTTCTTTCCGATTTCCGCGACCTCGCCATTGGCGACTATGTCGTTCACGTCGAGCACGGAATCGCTCAGTATCAGGGTCTGAAAGAAATCGTGCAGGACGGTCTCGCGGTCGAATTCATGATTCTCGAGTTCGCCGAGCAGGCCAAGCTCTATGTCCCGCTCACGCGCCTCGATCTCATCCAGAAGTATCGCTCCACCGACACCGGCCCCGCACCGGTTCTGAACAAACTTGGTTCCCAGCAGTGGGTCAAGACCAAGGCCCGCGTCAAGAAGGCGATGCAGGACATGGCTGCCGAACTGCTCAAGCTCTACGCGCAGCGCCACACAGCGCAGGGCACGTCGTTCTCCCCCGACAACGATTTTCAGCGCGAGTTTGAAGATTCATTCGACTATCGCGAGACAGACGATCAGCTCACCGCCATCTCCGCCGTCAAGCAGGATATGGAATCCACCACGCCGATGGACCGCCTGCTCTGCGGCGATGTCGGCTACGGCAAGACTGAAGTCGCCATGCGCGCCGCATTCAAGGCCGTGCAGGATGGCAAGCAGGTCGCCGTGCTTACGCCGACGACGGTGCTGGCCTTTCAACACTTCGAGACGTTCAAGAAACGCTTTTCCCAATTCCCGATCACGGTTGAAATGATCTCGCGTTTCCGCTCGCCAAAAGAACAGAAGATCATCGTTGAAAAAATCGAGACCGGCAAAGTCGACATTCTCATCGGTACCCACCGCATTCTTTCCAAAGACATCAAGTTTCAGGATCTCGGTCTGCTCATAGTTGACGAAGAGCAGCGATTTGGCGTGCGCCATAAGGAGCGGCTAAAACAGCTGCGCAAAGAGATCGACGTGCTGGCAATGTCTGCCACTCCGATTCCGCGCACCCTGCACATGTCTCTTGTGGGCCTGCGCGACATGTCCGTAATCGAGACGCCGCCGAAAGACCGCATGGCCATCCAGACCGTCGTCGCCAAATTTGACGAGAAGATCATCCGCTCCGCCATTGAAGTGGAGCTCGAGCGCGGAGGCCAGGTCTACTTCGTTCACAATCGCGTCGAATCGATCTACGAGATCGCATCGCGCATCCAGGAGCTTGTCCCCGGCGCGCGTGTCGTCGTCGGCCACGGTCAGATGGGCGAGAAGGATCTCGAGCAGGTGATGCTGGCCTTTATGCATCACGAATTCGATGTGCTCGTAGCAACCACCATCATCGAAAACGGGCTCGATATTCCCCTGGCCAACACCATCATCATCAATCGCGCCGATCGCCACGGGCTTAGCGAACTCTACCAGCTCCGCGGTCGCGTAGGACGTTCGAATCGCCGTGCCTACGCATATCTTCTGATCCCACAGGAGCGAGAACTGACCGACATTGCACGTCGACGTCTGGCTGCTCTCAAGGAATTCTCAGACCTCGGCGCCGGGTTCAAAATCGCCGCACTCGACCTTGAACTGCGTGGCGCAGGCAACATGCTCGGCGGCGAACAGAGCGGCCACATCGAGGCTGTGGGCTTCGAGCTCTACACGTCGATGCTGGAAGCCGCCGTGAAAGAAATGAAGGGCGAAGGCGGCGAAGAGCGGCCAAGCACGCAACTCAACCTTGGCATTGCACTGCGCATTGACGAGAGCTATGTCGCCGAAGAGAACCAGCGGCTCCGCCTTTACAAAAAGATCGCTGGTGCAGAGAACGAGAAAGCCATTGCCGACCTGCGTGCTGAAATGGAAGACCGTTATGGCTCCCTGCCTGACTCGACGGTCTACCTGCTTGAAGCCGCAGCTCTCCGTCTCGAATGCGAGCGCATGGGCATCGCGCAAATCGATCGCAAGCGCGCCGAGCTGCAGATTCGATTTACAGAGAACGCTGCGATCGATCCGCAGCACCTCATGCGTCTTGTTGCGAAAAACGCCAAGCGCGGCGCGCAATTCACGCCCCAGGGACTGCTGAAGTTTCCCCTTGCCGCCACAAAGCCTGACGAAGTATTGCTGGAAATTCGGGACCTGCTCGAAAAACTCGCTCCCGACGCTGTACCCGCATAGTCTTCGAACTACAACAAGAGGGACCGTGACAAAACTCGTTTCGCTGCTAGCCTTCGGAGCCTGCATGACGCTTTCCGCCGCCGCATACTCAGAAAACAAAGCCGCCCAGGAACAATTTCAACGCGCATCCGACGACTACTTCGATCAGGTGTATTTCCCCCATCAGCCAACCGCCGGGACAGTTGCCGGATATCACCAGTACGACACAAAGCTCGAAGACCTCGCATCCGGCAGCATCGATACAGAAGTGGCCGCGCTGGATACCTTCGAAAAGCGCATCTCCGCCATCCCCGCAGCGGCGCTCGATCAGACGACGCGTGGAGATCGTCAGATGGTGCTTAACCAGATCCGGTCTCGGCGCCTCACTCTGCATACCATCCGCCCATGGGCGAAGAACGCGGATGAGTATTCGAGCCTCTGCGCAAATGCCGCCTTCACGCTGATGGAGCGCAAATTCGCGCCGGCGAACGATCGTCTGCGCTCGCTCATCGCGCGCGAAAAGAAGATGCCCGGCCTGCTTCGCGAAGCCCGCACCAATCTTCAGAATCCGCCGCGTATCTTCACCCAGATCGCCATGGAGCAGCTTCCGGGCATCATTCGCTTCTTTGAGCACGATGTGCCGCTCGCCTTCGCAGACGCAGATGATGAGGCCCTCAAAGGGGAATTCGCGAAGAGCAACGCGGCCGTCATCGCCGGACTAAACGAGTATCTCTCCTGGCTCAAAGCTGACCTGCTGCCCCGCTCCAGCGGCGATTACCGCATCGGAGCCGACACCTTCTCGAAGAAGCTGCTTTATGACGAGATGGTAGACATCCCTCTGCCCAAGCTCCTCGAGATCGGCTACGCGGACCTGCACCGGAACCAGCAGCACTTCGCCGAAGTCGCCAAAGAACTCGAACCCGGCAAAACTCCGCGCGAGGTCCTGGAGGATCTCGGTCACCAGCATCCCGCTCCCAACCAGCTTCTCGATGCGTTCCGCGCCACGTTTTCCAGCCTCCTCGATTTCATCCGCTCGCACCACATCGTCACCATTCCTTCCGATGTGCCGCCGGTCCTCGAAGAGACTCCGCCATTCATGCGCGCCACAACGCAGGCCAGCATGGACTCGCCCGGCCCGTTCGAAACCAAAGCGACTACCTCCTATTTCAATGTCACGCTGCCCGACCCGTCGATGACTCCCGCACAGGTGGAGGGTTACATGCACTCCTACAACATCGGCACGGTAATCTCTACCTCGGTTCACGAGGCCTATCCGGGCCACTATGTCCAATACCTCTACTCGCTGAAGGCTCCCACGCGCGTGCGGAAGATCATTCAGGCCAACACGAACATCGAAGGCTGGGCTCACTACACCGAGCAAATGATGCTCGACAACGGATATGGCCAAGTGGGGGCCCCCGCGGATAGCTCTTTGTCCGTGGGGTCACAGCCCGGAGCCGGGGCCAAAGACGAGCGCGAAGCAAGATTCCTGCGCCTCGGCCAGTTGCAGGACGCTCTGCTGCGCAACGCCCGCTTCATCGTCGGCATCCAAATGCACACTGGAGACATGACCTACGACGAGGCCGTTGAATTCTTCCAGAAGGAAGGCTACCAGCCCAAAGAAACTGCCGTTGTCGAAGCCAGGCGCGGGGCAGGCGACCCGACATATCTGTACTACACGTTGGGCAAGCTCGAGATCATGAAGCTGCGCGCAGATCTGATGAAGAAGCAGGGGACCGCGTTTTCATTACAAAAATTTCACGACGACTTCCTCAGCCAGGGCTTTCCGCCTATCAAGATCGTTCGCGAGGCAATGCTGGGCGATGATTCTCCTGCGCTGTAAGAAGGCGGTTAACACCAATCGGGCAGGACTAAAGTAAGTAATTGTGCGAACGAGAAGAGATTTGGAAGAGAAGCGCGTTCGACAATAGACGCGAAGAGATTCAATGGAGCGGTGATGAGACAGGAAGTTCGCAAAGTTGTTTTCCCCGCCGGCGGCCTTGGCACCCGATTTTTGCCCGCCACAAAAGTGATCCCCAAAGAGATGCTGGCGCTGGTCGACAAGCCCATCATTCAATACGGGGTGGAAGAGGCAGTCGCATCGGGGATTGAACACATCATCATCGTCACCGGGCGCGGAAAAGGCGCCATGGAAGACCACTTCGATCACAACTTCGAGCTCGACCACACCCTCGAGCGCCGCGGCAAGAAAGACCTTCTGCACGTATCGCGCAGCGTTGCCACCCTGGCACGCGTAAGTTATGTGCGCCAGCGCGAACCGCTCGGCCTCGGCCACGCCGTCCTGTGCGCCAAAGAGCTCGTCGGCAACGAACCGTTCGCCGTCGTTCTGCCTGACGATGTAATCGACGCCGAGATACCGTGTCTCAAGCAGATGATCGACGTTTTCAATGAGCGTGGTGGCTCCGTACTCGCCACCCAGACCGTCGAGGGCCCCGGCATTTCAGCCTACGGCGTTCTCGCCGGATCGCCCGACTCGAAGGACCCGCGCATTTACAACTGCACCGGCATGGTGGAGAAACCGAAACTGGAAGATGCGCCATCGAAGCAGGCCATCATCGGCCGCTACATCCTCACGCCGCGCATCTTCGAACTTCTCGAAGAGACAACACCCGGCGCGGGTGGAGAAATCCAACTCACAGACGGCATCAAGGCCCTGCTCAAGGAAGAAAAGGTCTTCGGCTACACCTTCGAAGGCAAACGCTTCGACGCCGGCGACAAATTCGGCATGCTGCAGGCCACCGTCGAGTTCGCCCTCAAGCGGCCCGAGTTCGGCGATCGCTTCCGCGAGTATCTCAAAGGCCTCGGGATTTGCTAGATAGCGAAGCCTATCGGCGTTCGCCTCGCGAGTGTTAGCGTAGTGACTTGGAAATGTGGCCGATCTATCTCCTCATCGCTGTCGTTGAATATGCAGTCACTTGCCTCGTTGTGGCAGGCGGGGTCTACGTATCCATTTCGGTCGTTGCAGGCCACAACAGGCTTGGTAGACGACTTTTTATCGCTGTCCTCGCCTTCGGCGGCTGTTCTGCGGTCGGCTACGGTGCTTTGAGCGTTCTGTCAGCGCTTATGCGCGCTCAGACTCAGCCGACAGATGAGCCCAATCAGCTCTTAGTCAAAGTTGTCTATGTCGGTTCCGGAATGCTCGGCGGTTGCGCTTCGTGGAAATTGTTCAAGCCTTCCACTTGATATTGCAACCAATCGACGCCTTCTGATCCGCGCTCGGCTTCTCGCCCCGCAATACCGCATCCAGCGCAGTCCTCAAATCCTGCCCGGTCACAGGCACATCGTTCCCCGGCCTTGCGCCATCGAATTGCCCGCGATAGGCGAGCTTGAAATCCTTGTCGAACAGGTAAATGTCCGGAGTGCAGGCCGCGTCATAAGCTCGCGCAACTGCCTGCGATTCGTCGTAGAGGTAGGGGAACTTGAAACCAAGGGTTTGCGACTGCTTCTTCAGTCCTTCAGGATTATCGGCGGGATAGTTCCGCGCGTCGTTGCTGCTGATCGCCACAATCCCGAGTTTGCCGGCGTAATCCGACCCCAGCTGTGCCAGTCCCTTCTCAATGTGCTTCACATAGGGGCAGTGCGTGCAGATGAACATTACGAGCAAACCTGGCTGCCCACGAAAGTCGTCGCGACGCACAGTCTTGCCGGTCACAACATCCAGCAGCGCAAAATCCGGCGCCGTGGTTCCAAGTTCGAGCATCGTCGATTCAGTCAAAGCCATAAACACTCCTGAGGATTGCAATTGGATAAAAGTTGCTTCAGCGACTCGCGACGAATCGAACCCGACTAACTCCGCGAACGAGCCGCGCAGCGGTTGCCAACACCGCTAGCTCCGCCGCTTCTAAAACAATCCGCCCTGCCGCCCCGGCACAGGCACGCCAAAGTGCTCGTAAGCCAGCCGGGTCGCCACACGGCCTCGCGGCGTCCGATCCAGAAACCCAATCTGAATCAGAAACGGTTCGTACACCTCTTCCAGCGCGTCTTCTTCTTCCGCCAGTGTGGCCGCGAGCGTGCCCAGACCAACTGGCCCACCATCGTACTTCTGCATGATCGTCATCATCAGCTTGCGGTCGATCTCGTCGAACCCATGCGCATCCACTTCCAGCATCGTTAACGCTGCATTCGCGGTGGGCCTGTCGATCACACCCGTTCCGCGCACCTGCGCAAAATCCCGAACCCGCCGCAGCAGCCGGTTGGCAATGCGTGGAGTCCCTCGCGAACGCAGCGCAATCTCCGCCGCTCCATCGGCATCGATCGGCACGCCCAGCACCTCAGCCGAGCGCTGAACGATGATGCGCAAATCATCTTCGGTGTAAAACTCCAGCCGCAGTAGAATCCCAAACCGCGATCGCAACGGAGAACTCAGCAATCCCGGCCGCGTCGTCGCACCCACAAACGTGAACGGTTTGAGTTCCATCACGTGTGTCCGCGCCGCCGGACCCTGCCCGATGATGATGTCCAGCTTGTAATCTTCCAGCGCGGTATAGAGCTTTTCCTCCAGCACGGGCTGCATCCGATGAATCTCATCGAGAAAGAGCACCTGCCGGTCACGGAGGTTGGTGAGAATCGCCGTCAAATCGCCCTGAATTTGGAGCGCCGGTCCCGAGGTCTGCTGGAATCCCACGTCCAGTTCATTGGCGATGATGGTGGCCAGCGTCGTCTTGCCCAGTCCCGGTGGTCCAAACAGCAGAACGTGATCGAGGGCATCGCCGCGTGACTTCGCCGCCTCCAGCGCAATGGCCAGCTGCTCCTTGGCCTTGGTCTGTCCAATGAACTCTTTCAGCCACCGCGGCCGGAGTTTCAGCTCAAACCCCTGTTCTTCTTCAGCACGCGAAGCGCTTACGAGCCGTTCCGCCGGGGTCCCCGGGAACTGGGTTTTGTTCCTGGAGTGCTCAGGAGAGTTGTCGCGCGCAATGGCCATGATGCCAGCAGTGTAGCGGGTGCAGCCACCCCCGGCAAAACGACCCGGAATGCGCGTTCGACCGGCCTAAGTGCCATAACTCGCCGCTCCTCAACCCAGATAACGAGTCAATAACTCGCAATTGCTCACAAACCCGCTCTTGTTCGCTAGTTACGCGCGTAACGAACAAGGCTCTTTGACTCAAGATTGCTATTGATTCAACGCTTTGAACTGCCTTATTCTTGGGCCACCTCTCAAGAGGAGACAGGTGTGTTGACGGTCAGATGCGGCCAAATTCTGCATCTGCGCCTGTTTCAGGAACAGCTTTGCAATGCATGCGCTAAGGGCGCTTGCTAACTGATTGCAGTCATTCGGGAGCAGATTCCCCGGGACAGTGATTGAGCTGACTGCGAATGGATAGGTCAGCCAGGCGGAAACGCCAGGAGATGTTTAATGCGTAATCGTTCGATAGGTGCCTTGTTGCTGCTCGGTGCTGTGATTCCCTTCACAAGCTGTGGGGTCAGCCCATCTCTTACATCCATCCAGCTCGTTCCCGACACGTTTACGGCACTTCTAGGCACCTGCGGTACGACGCAGGTCCAGGCTCACTTCACGGCCATCGGAAGCTATACACGTCCGAATCATGCGCCGGTTGTTCGAGACATCACCAATGAAGTCACCTGGAAGTCCTTCGACACTCAGTTATTGGTCATCGATAACACCGGTCTCTTTACCGTTACAAGCTGCGCGAATCCGGGCAGCACGTTCAACGCGGACGTCCTGGTTTCGGCCAGCGCTCCGGGATTTCACGGAATCATCATCGGCTACGGTCACGTAATCGAGCAGGAGCCTCCGGCGCCGAAAACAACCGTTGTGAAGAGCCTTTCCATCAGCCGCCTCTCTACCGCGTCATCAGCCATCAATGGCGTTTCGAAGTTCATTGCGGTAGGCAAGACAGAAGACGGCATGCTGGTTCCGCTGAATGGAAGCACAGTCTGGACGTCCAGCAATCCGCAAGCGGTCAGAGTCGATGCCGGCACCGGCGTCGCTCGCGCAATGACGGCTGGCAAATCAATCGTCACCGCGACGTACACCGGCAAGGACGGCAGCACAGCAGTCGGCACCGTCGAATTCGGCTCGCTCGCACAGAACTAGTCTCGTAGTCAGCACCACGTTCAGCGCAGGCCACCGCAAGGTGGCCTGTGGCGTTTCAGGGCCATCCAGATTGAGCATTTAGACTGAATAAGTCTGTTCGTCTGTTTGATGACCCACCGATTCGCCCGCATCCGCCGCTTCCATTTCAATCTGCCACAGCGCATCGCCGCGGTGATGCTTGCGCTGTTTTTGCTGCAGGGCTTCTGGGTTGCGGACCATCAGACGCTCTCAGAACGCGACTACCAGTACGCGCGTTGCGGGCGCGAGACATGGGAGAAGCCCTCACCCCTTGCGGGCTACTACACCACGTGCGGAAACATTCGCGACGGCATACTCGCCTATCGCATCGCGGGCTTGCCCCTTACGCTCAATCTGCTCGTGCAGCGCGGAATTGATCTCCTCCGCAAGCCTGAAGACCGCGTCTTTCAGCCGTCCGCGGGGCAGGGAAGCGCAAGCCTCAGCACCTGGGAGCTGCGTCATCAGATGACGCATGTCCTCCTGCTGATGAGGCTCCCTTTCCTTGCCGCAGGCTGCATCCTTGGTGGAGGCCTGTGGTGGGTCACGCGGCGTCTTTATGGCAACATGGGCGGATACATTGCGCTCGCGCTCTACTGCTTTTCGCCACCCGTCCTGAAGGCGTGCCTCTCTCCAAGCCCTGAAATCCTCGCTGCTCTCGGTATCTACGGGGGAATTTACACCTGCATCGGCGTGGCCCACGCCATGCAGGGACCTCGTCGCAAGTGGCGTCCGCGCATCATCCTGCTCACAGTCGTTCTTGGCATCGCCGCCACAGCGCATATTGTTGCTTTGCCCATAGCTGCCCTGCTTGGGCTGGCACTCATGTTGTGGATCGCCGAAGGACGGCGCAGCCAGATTCTCCCCGTGGTTCTACTCGCCTCGGCGGGTGCCCTGCTCTTGTTGTTCGCCTGCTACGGATTCTCGCCGGATGCCTTCAGCTACGTCTTCCGATCCGGAGCCGGATTCGTCACTGTTTCACTCGAACCGGCGCAGCGCTTCTTCACGTTGCCGTCTATCGCCGGTGTTATCGTTGCGGCCGGCGCGGCAGCCCTGCTGTATCTCGGAGTCGGGCGTTCGCGCTACTTCGGAAACACCGCGCCTCTGATCTGCTTTGTTGTTCTTGTCTTGCTGGTCACCAGGGGAGTATCAGCGACCCCGTGGTTGTGGGCATTGCCGTTTCTGCTGACGTTCATCGGAGGCGTCTTCGCCGATGCTTTCGAATCCAACCGGCGCAAACTCTTCATCGCTGCTGCAGCTTCCCTGGTGGTGCTTCAGGTGGTCCTTTGCATCATGAGTCTTCAGCGGCTCGTCTAGAACAAGTCATCGTAGAATCACCTCGAGGTCCCGATGGCCTTCTCATTCCGCAATGGGTTCCGACGAGCGCCCGCACTCGCCGCGCTGGTCTTGGCTTCAGCGATCGCGTCAGCGCAGCATCCAGCTCCGCAATCAGCGCGGCACACAGCCGCCGAACCCAAGCCGCACTACGTCGGTTCCGCTGCCTGTAAGAGCTGCCATCTCGCCCAGTACAACGGATGGAAGAAGAGCCGGATGGCAAATGTCCTGCTCGACCCGCGCGAGCATCCCGAAGCCGTGGTCGGAGACTTCACGCACCCCGATCCCGCTCGCACCTTCAACCTCGACGATGTTGCCTTCACCTATGGCGGGCGGTTCAAGCAGCGCTACTTCACCAAACGCGGCGACGACTACTTCCCGCTGCCTGCGCAATGGGACGTCGCGAAGAAAAAGTGGCTCCCCTATCACGTCGAAGCCGGCACGGACTGGTGGGTTCCCTTTTACGGGCCGACGAACTTCGACCGCCCCACTGGCCCAACCTGCGATGGCTGCCATTCCGTCAACTATGACGTGCGCACAAAGCAGGTGACTGAGTGGAATGTGGGCTGCGAAAAGTGCCACGGGCCCGGCAGCGCCCACGTGGCCCATGCCACGAAAAGAAACATAGTCAACCCAGGCACGCTGGATTTCGTGCGCGCCAACGATGTTTGCATCCAGTGCCACAGCCAGGGCCGTCCGCTGCACAACCCCATCGAAGGCAAATATTTCGACTGGCCTGTCGGCTTCACCGCTGGAGATCGCCTCGCAGACTACTGGCAACTCGAAGAAACCAAACCGGGCGCCACCAACTTCTTTCAATACGCCGATCTCACCTCGCACAAAAACCGGATGCAGGGCAACGATTTCGTGCAAAGCAACATGTATCATCGCGAGATCCGCTGCTTTGATTGCCACGAGGTCCACAGCAGTTCCGTGTCGAATCTGCCCGTAAGCGGCAACGCGCTCTGTCTTGGTTGCCACACCAGGCAGAATCCCGCCGGTCCGCGCGGCACGGTCAGTGAGCACACGCATCATGCTGCAAACAGTGCCGGAAGCCAGTGCACCGCATGCCACATGCCGCGCATTGAGCAGACCATCAAAGACAACTACGTGGCCGCGCATACTTTCCGCTTCATCACTCCGGATGACACGGAGAAGTCAGGAGTGCCGAACCCATGCACGTCCTGTCACAAGGACAAAACAAACGATTGGGCCCGCCAGGAACTCGCAAAGTGGACCACGACATCACCTTGGCGGGTAGCCCGATAGGGCGCTTTCAGGAGCTGTTTTCAGGGCGAATTTCGAGCGCCTCGCTGGACTGCTTCGATGGCGCTGTTTGCTCTTTGTAGACGCCGCGCAAAACTTTGAAATATAAAAACTTAGAGCAGGCATCCAGTGTTGCTGATTGCCGGTGCGAAAGGGTAAAATAAGGCTGTAGCCCGCAGAAATCCGATCCTGCATTTCCGGTGACTTTTTTACCGCCTCTTCAGCGGGCTTTAAGACCTCTATGGCAGACGACAAGAATCCCCAGCTCCCTCTCGATGGCGGTACGCCACCACGCGATAATACGAATCTCATTCCGATCAATATCGAAGACGAGATGCGCCGTTCGTATCTCGATTACTCGATGTCGGTCAT
>Ga0068853_100001623_pt1 | contig 16426 bp, 15 predicted proteins | sample KBSCornC32_FD_65655 | JGI IMG/M metagenome (GOLD analysis project Ga0068853, IMG submission 65655) | Corn rhizosphere microbial communities from Kellogg Biological Station, Michigan, USA - KBS Corn C3-2 | ecosystem: Host-associated > Plants > Roots > Rhizosphere > Soil ...
CGGCAGGCGCAGCTCAGACGGTTCCGACCGACGCGCCCGCGACGACGAACGATCGGCGGCGGTCGGTCTGGCCGATCGTCGGTTGGTCGATGGCGGGAGTCGGCGCCGTCACCGCCGCCCTCGGGGTCTTCGAGGCGCTCGCCGGCCAGTCCAAGATCAACGGCGCCAGCAGCGACGCGGATCGGGCCAACGCCACCGCGAACCCGACGTTGTACATGACCGCCGCGGCGAACTTCTCGGAGGGCAGCAGCCAGCGCTCGACGGGCCGGGTGCTGATGGCAGCCGGTGGCGCCGTCGCCGTGGCGGGTCTGGTGCTGGCCTTGACGACGCGCTCCGCGGCCGATGCGGGCGGGGCTGGCGCCAGCGTCGCGCGCCTGCTGCCGTCAGTCGATCTCGCAGCGGGGGGCCCGGCCGCGGCCGGTTTGTCCATGGTGGGAACCTGGTGAGCCCTGCCGGGAGGATCCTCCTTGGGCACGGGCGCCCAACCCCCTGGGGGTGCGCCCTGGTCCTCGGCGTGATCGCCACGGCGGTGAGCTGCGGCATCTCGAGCATTGCGCCGTACAACCCCGACGGAGGGACGCACGCGGGCAGCGGCGGTGCCAGCGCCGGCACCGGCGGCAACCCGGTCGCCACCGGCGGCGCGGGCCAGTCGTCGAGCGGCGGCGCGGGAGGCACGCCGGCCACCAGCGGATCGGGAGGTCTGGCGAGCGGCGGCCGCGGCGGCCAGATTGCCGCCGCCTCCGGGGGCAGCGCTGGCCAGGCGGTCTCCGCCACGGGCGGCCGCGGCGGCCAGATTGGCACGGCCACGGGAGGAACCTCGGGGAGGGGCGCCGGCGGCTCGTCCGCGGGCCGCGGCGGCACTTCGGGTTCCAGCGGGGGCTCCGGTATGGGCGGTGGCGCGGCTCCGGCCTGTCTGACCGGAGCCGGGCGCTGCACGGAGAACGATGTCCAGGTCTGCACCGACAGTCAGTGGGGTACCAGGTACCCCTGCGACTCGCACCAGACCTGCCAGGAGGACTCGGGCGTGGCCCAGTGTCTATGCAAGGCCGACGCGGTTTGCAGCGCCCTGACGGACGCCTGCACGAGCACGTCCTTGTTCGCCTTGTGTGCGCAAGACAACAACGGCTGTTTCTATGCAGCGGGGTCGTCGATGTGCACCACCGGAACCTGCAACGTCGCAGGCGGCGGGGCATCGTGCTGCACCTGCACGGCCAGCGGACCTGCCTGCGTGGGGCGCTCGAGCCAGACCTGCGCCCTGGGCATCGTCTGCGGCCGGATGGCCCCCAACATCTGCACGGACATGAACTGGGCCGAGTGGCCCATGCCGAACGGTCCGACCGACGTCTCGAATGGAGCGGCGAACGCCGCGAGCTACACGGACAACGGCGACGGGACCATCACGGACAAGGTCACCGCTCTGATGTGGGAAAAGGGCAGCTCCGGCCCGTACGCGTCGTGGTCCCAGGCCAGGGCTCATTGCCCGACGCTGACGGTGGGTGGCTACAAGGACTGGCGCCTGCCGACGAGGATCGAGCTCCTCTCGCTCGTCGACTACAGCATCCTCGGCAGCGCGACGACACCGATGATCAACACCAAGTATTTCCCGGCCACCCTGAGCGCATATTACTGGACCTCGACGCCCAGGCCCGGCTTCTCGTCGTCGGAGGCGTGGATCGTCAATTTCTATCAGGGCGGCGGCGGCTACAATCCAGTGACGCTGAGCTCGGGATACGCGATGTGTGTGCGATGAAGACGGTTCATCGGGTTCGGATGCTTCGACGAACAGTGAAGGCATGCGGCGCGATGGTGCTGCTGTCCATGATGGCGTCGACGCTGGTGGTCTGGGCGGGCGCGCCGCCCGGACGCTACACGACCAGCAATGGGACGGTGACGGACACGAAGACCAAATTGATCTGGCAGCAGGGTACGGCGCCGTCGACGATGACCTGGGCGAACGCCAAGAGCTACTGTGCCGGAATCGGTTCAACGCTGGGGAGCACTGGCTGGCGGCTGCCCACCATCAAGGAGCTCCAGACCCTGGTCGACGTCTCTGTATCTTCCCGACCGCCCATCGACCCGATCTACTTCCCGAACACGCCTCAGACCAATTTCTGGTCGTCGACCCCTTCGACCGCAGACACGTCGGCTGTCTGGGTTCTCACGTTCTTTGACGGAAACGAGGGCCAGGCGCCGCGGTCCGGGGCAGGTCAGGTGCGATGCGTCCGTTGAACCGACGACGTGCTTCCTACGACCGCTCGGCCTAGGGAATTTGCTCCGCGCGTTTCTTGCGCGGGACATCGGGTCGCCGTGTTACGTGACGCCCACGTTCGAGTCCGCTGAGTCCTGGGCCGAGGCGGCGTATGTGCGCCGTTTGCGCGGGCAACGAGCGGACTCCACCCCGCTGGCCCGGATCTCGCTATGGGGATGGGAAGTCGATCACTCGCGGCCCGGTCGTCGGGCGCGTCGCTCAAAAAGGAGAAGGTCATGCACATCATCTGGACTCTCATCGTCGGTCTCATCGTGGGTGCCATCGCGAAGCTGCTGATGCCGGGCCGCGATCCGGGCGGCATCTTCATCACGATGCTGCTGGGCATCGCGGGCGCTTTCGTGGCCGGCTTCATCGGCCGCGCTCTGGGCCTGTATCACGCGGGCGACGTCGGGCCGGGCCTGATCGCCTCGATCCTTGGCGCCGTGCTGCTGCTCGGGGTCTATCGCGCGGTCCGCGGCCGGCGCGTCGCCTGAGTGAAGGAGTCACATCATGTCAGTCGAAACGTTGTTGCTCTGGCTGTTCGTTGGCCTGGTTGCCGGCTGGCTCGCGTCGGCGGTGGTGGGCGGAGGCTTCGGCGTGGTGGGCGACATCGTCGTGGGCATCGTGGGAGCGTTCATCGGCGGCTTGCTCTTCAACCGCCTGGGACGAGGCCCGGTGTTTCACGGCCTGGCCGGCACGATCTTCGTCGCCTTCATCGGCGCGGTGGTCCTGCTGCTCATCCTTCGGCTGCTGAGCTACGCACGATCGCGCACCCTGTGATCGCGCTTCGTCATTGACGACGCGCACCCGAAAGCCGGGGTCGGCCATGCCGGCCCCGGCTTCTTCTAATTCCTCGGTGGGCGCCGCCCCGGCGGTCTGACCCGAACGGTCGCGAACGCGGGCGTGCTCGGGCAGAATGGACGGATGTCATCCGCCGCTCCGCGAGCCTCCACCCCGCCCGAGTTTCGGCGGCTCGTCGCGACTCGCTATGTGACGGCCCTGCGCGAGGGCGGCTCCGTGCCGGCCGTCGTGGAAGCCGACGACGGCGAGCTGTACGTGGTCAAGTTCCGGGCGGCCGCGCAAGGCGGGCGCGCGCTGGCCGCCGAGATCATCGTGGGCGAGCTGGCGCGGGCGGCCGGGCTGCCCATGCCGGAGCTGGCGTTGATCGAGGTGGACGCGGCGCTCGGCCGCAGTGAGCCGCACCAGGAGATCCGCGAGCTGCTGATCGCCAGCGCGGGCGAGAACCTGGCCATGGGTTACTTGAAAGGCGCGGTGGGCTACGACGTCGCCGCGCGCCGGCCGGTCGACGGACGCCTGGCTTCGTTGATCGTCGCGCTGGACGTCTTCGCCGCCAACGTCGACCGGACGGCCCGCAACCCCAACCTGCTCTGGAAGGACGGCGAGCTGTGGCTGATCGATCACGGCGCGGCGCTGTACTGGCATCATGGGTGGGAGCCCGGCGATCGCCCCGAAGCGCTGGCCGCCTCGGCGGCCCGGCCCTTCACGCGGGCGGGCGAGCACGTCTTGCTGCCGTTCGCTGACCAGCTGCCACAGGCGGGAGCGGCGCTGGGAGCGGCGCTCACGGACGCGGTCCTGGCACGAGCGGTCGCGCTGGTCCCCGACGGCTGGCTCGACGGACCGGGCGGCGCGGCGCTGCGAAGCGCGTACCTGACCTGGCTGCCCGCGCGCCGGGCCGCCCTGCCCGCCATCATCGACGAGGCGAACCGTGTCCGCGCGTCGGGCGTTTGACTATGCCCTGATCCAGATCGTCCCGCGCGTCGAGCGCGACGAGCGCCTGAACGCGGGCGTCGTCCTGTTCTGTCCGGCGGCTGGCTTTCTGGGGGGACGCATCGCGCTCGATGAGGCGCGGCTCCGGGCAATGGCGCCGGACGCCGACTGGCCGGCGATCGCCGCCCAGCTCGAGGCGGTGCGCGCCGTGTGCGCGGGTGACCCGCAGGCCGGTCCCATCGCGCGCCTGTCGGCGTCCGAGCGGTTCCACTGGCTGACCGCCCCGCGAAGCACGGTCGTGCAGCCGTCGCCGGCGCACGCTGGCCTGTGCGACGATCCGGCGGTCGCCCTCGAGCGTCTGTTCGCGTCGGCGGTCGGAACGGCCCGCTGACGAGCGCCAGAGGCTTCGCGGTCGCGTGAGACGGAGGACCCGCCGGTTGCTTTCGAGAGCGGGGCACACCACCCTTTCGGCTGTGTCGTGGCGCCGGGTCGGGTCGACTGCCTTCCGCGCGGCGCTGGCGCTGGCCGGCGCCCTCGCTGGCGCGGAGCCCGAGGTGAGGGCCGCGGCGCCTGCGGCCCGCGCCCCGGCGGACATATGGAGCACAGCGTGCGCGGCCTGCCACGGAGCCGACGGCGCCGGCATGCCCACCGCCGTGCTCGGGTTCGACGTTCCCGTACCGGACCTTCGCGACTGTCTGTTCGCGACGTCCGAGCCGACGGCGGACTGGTTCGCGGTGGTGCACGAAGGAGGAACCGTGCGCGGCCTCGATCGCATGATGCCAGCCTTCGGGACGGCGCTCACCGCGCAGGAGATCGAGGGGGTCGTCGGCTACCTCCGCGGCTTCTGCCGGGACCTGCCCGACTGGCCGCTCGGTGATCTGAACCTGCCTCGTGGGCTCTTCACCGAGAAGGCCTTTCCGGAGAACGAGCTGGTGTTGACCTCGAACATCGCGCTGCGCGGATCGGGCAGCGTCATGAGCGAGCTCGTGTACGAGAAGCGCCTGGGCGCTCGGTCCATGATCGAGGTGGCCGTGCCGTTCGGATTCCTGAACCTCACGGACAGCTCGGGCGCGATGTCGGGCGCCGCCGGCTGGACGGGCGGCATCGGCGATCTGGGGGCCGCCTTCAAGCACGCGATCGTGCAGAGCGGCCGCAGCGGCACCATCGTCGCGCTGGGGGTCGACGTCTCGGTGCCGACGGGACGCGCCGACCGTGGTCTCGGCGCGGGCGTGACCGTGGTGGGCCCGTTCGTGGCCTGCGGTCAGCTCCTGCCCGCGGGCGGATTCGTGCAAGTGCACGCTGGAGCCGATCTCCCGACGGACTTCGACGCGGCCAACCCGGAGATCTTCTGGCGCGCGTTGCTGGGATGGAGCGTGACACCCAGCCGCTTCGGGCGCATGTACTCGCCGATGATCGAGGTGCTGGGGACGCGTGAGCTGCGCGCCGACGACGCCGCGGTGATCTGGGACGTCGCGCCGCAGATCCAGGTGACGCTGAATCGCCGCAAGCACGTGCGGCTGAACGTGGGCGCGCTGGTCCCGGTGAACCGCACCAGCGGCCGCCGGGCTCAGCTCGGCACGTACCTGCTGTGGGACTGGTACGAGGGCGGACCTCTGAGGGGCTGGTGATCGACATGCGCCATCCGCGGAACGTAGCCGCCACCGTCGCTCTTCTGGCGGCCACCCTGCCCTCCGGGACCGTCGCCGGCGAAGGCGAAGGCGGCGCGCCCGCTGCGCCGTCCGCGTTGTTCGCGACCTCGGACAGGTGCCTCGCGTGTCACAACGGAATGACCACGACGTCCGGCGAGGACGTCTCGATCGGATCGGCCTGGCGTGCCTCGATCATGGCGAACGCCGCCCGCGATCCCTACTGGCAGGCCGCGGTCCGGCGCGAAGTCGCCGATTACCCGGCCGCGACGACGCTGATCCAGGACGAATGCGCGGCGTGCCACGCGCCGATGGCCCGCTTCCAGGCGCACGCCGGCGGTCAGAAGCTGGAGGTGTTCTCGCGCCTCGGCGCTGGGCCCCGCGGCGTGAACGGAGACCCGCTGGCCCTGGACGGGGTCTCGTGCTCGCTCTGCCACCAGCTCCAGAACGACGGAACGACCCTGGAGCACGACGGCGACTTCAAGATCGACACCTCCCGTCCGTGGGGCGCGCGCCTGGTGTTCGGCCCGTATGACCTGCCGGCCCACCGGGCGGACGTCATGGCCTCGGCCACGGCGCTGCGCCCTGCCCGCGCCGGCAACCTTCAGCGGTCCGAGCTGTGCTCGACGTGCCACACGTTGTACACGACGCCCCTCGCCTCGTCGGGCGTGGGCGGCGCGGCGGGCCCGGCTCCGGCGCGCTTTCCCGAGCAGGTGCCGTACCTCGAGTGGCGCGCCAGCGCGTACGCAAGCGAGAAGACCTGTCAGGCCTGCCACATGACGTTCACGACGGAGCCGGCGCCGGCGGCCAGCGTGCTGGGCGAGCCACGGCCGCGGCTTGCCCGCCACGGCTTTCAGGGCGCCAACTTCTTCATGCTGGCCATGCTCGAGCGGTATCGGGGCGAGCTGGGCGTGGTGGCCCTGCCCCAGGAGCTGAGCCTGTCGCGCCAGCGAACGCTGGAGCTTCTGCGCACGAGCGCGGCATCCCTTTCGATCGCGCGCGCCGAGCTGCGCGGCGGCGCCCTCGAGGTCGAGGTGGCGGTCACCAACACGGCGGGCCACAAGCTGCCCACCGCCTATCCGTCGCGACGCGTGTGGCTGCGCTTCGCGGTCTTCGACGACGGGGGGCGCCCGCTGTTCTCGTCGGGCGCGCTGCGTCCCGACGGCAGCATCGAGGGCAACGACAACGATCGTGATCCGCTGGCCTTCGAGCCGCACCACCGGGTCATCGACGGGCCCGAGCAGGTGCAGATCTACGAATCCATCATGCTGGATCCGCAGGGGCGCGTGACCACCGGCCTCCTGACGGCGACGCGCTACGGAAAGGACAACCGCCTGCTGCCGCGCGGCCTGGACAAGGCCACCGCCGGGGCCGACTTCGCGGTGCGCGGCGACGCCTCGGACGATCCCGACTTCGTGGGCGGAGGCGATCGCGTGGTCTACCGCGCGCGTCTACCCGAGGGAGCCTCAGGTCCGTACCGGATCGAGGTCGAGCTCCTTTACCAGCCCATCGCCTTCCGCTGGGCCCAGAACCTGAACCCCTACGGCGCCCTGGCGGAGCCCGCCCGTTTCATCCGCTATTACCGAGCGTTGTCCCCGGGGTCGGCGACCACCCTGGCGGCTGTCGACGCCCGTTTTTCGCGGCCGACCATGACAACCCCCGTCACGACGCCGTCGGCAAAAAATGCGCGCGTGCACGAGGAGCGCTGAAAAATCGAACCCTCTGGGGCCGTGCGTTGCTCGTCATGTTTCGAGATTGCCAATCCGCTCAAGAGAATCTCTGTCGGCGCCGGATCTCCTTGCCCCTGATCGGGAGCGCGACTTATCATCCTGCTGCTTCCGTCGGAATCAGGGAACGATTTGAAGAAACGATCGCATGTCTGACGACGAAAGCGGCAAGCTCGATCAGCTCTTCTCGAGCGCCGACGGCCAGCAGGCGCGCGATCCCGCCGGCGAGCTCAAGGGACAGATCGCCGCGCTCCTCTGGGAGAAGCGCTACGAGGAAGCCCTCGACTTGCTGTACGCCGCCCGCTGGCACTCGCCGGACGCCCCGGAGATCTCGCGCGGGATCAACCTGCTGAAGGAGCGGCTGGTTCGGCGCTACGTCGAGGAGCTCGGCGATCTGGACGCGGTTCCGTCGATCGCCCCCGGGGTGAACCGCGCAACGATCGAGATCGCCGACGAAGAGCGCGCGCTGCTGCACCTCATCGACGGGATCTCGTCCTTCGCCGACATCGCCCATCAGTCGCGCCTCGGCCGATTCGAGACGTACCGAGCGCTCGGCCGCGTCGTGCAGGAGGGCATCGTCGAGGTGGCGCCGCCTCCGGCACCGACCCCGCTGCCGGCGCCGCGGCGCGCGCGCGTATCGGCGCGGACCGAGCTTCCGGCGGCGGGGCCCGCGGTGAACACGTCGCCGCGCCCCGCAGCCGCGGCGACGGGATCCACGATCGTCACCTCCGCACCCCCGCCCCGCCGGCAACGATGGCGCGGGCTGGTGGTCGGCGCGGTGAGCTTCGCCCTCACCGCCGCCGTCGGTCTGACGTGGTGGGCCCTCACCGGAACCGCGCCTTCGCTTCATCCGAGCGCCGCCGTGGCCGGCGTGACCATGCCCGCGCCCGCCGGAGCGACGACGGTCCACCCGGCGGAGAGGTCAGCGCCACAGGTCGGCGCGCGAGCTTCGCAGCCGACCAGTCCGCCGTCGCCAGGTGCAGCGGGTGGGCGCCCGGTGGCGCTGCTCGAGCCCGACGTGCCGCCCGCGCCTGTCGATGCGTCGACCTCGACCGCGCCAGGCACCATCCGGCGGAGCTCACGATTGGCCGCCAAGTCCGAGGAGCGCTCGAAGAAGCGTTCGTCGTCTCGCGCCGCGGCCACCGAGCTGGCCGCCGCCGGTCGCTCGCGCGCCGCCAACCTGTCGGGCGCGGCCGGCCGCTCGGCCGCCGAGGCTCCCCTCTCGTCCGCCGCGGCCTCCAGCGACGACGAGAGCGACGCGCCGTCCCTGCCCGACCTGCCACACGGCCCGTCCGGAGTGGCGCGTCCGGCGGCGCTGGCGGCGCCCTCGTCACGAGCCGCGACGAGCAGCTCGGCGCCTGCACCGCAAGGATTGGTGAAGGCGTCGGCGTCGGCGCCTTCGGCCGCGTCGCTCTCGCTGGCCGTCCACGATCTCACCGTCCGCGGCCCTCTCGGCCGCAGCGTGGTGGAACAGGCGGTCGCCCGCGCGCAGGCCGACTTCCGCGGTTGTTATTCCGCCAGGGCCGCCGCGCTCCGGCGCGACGCCGCCGGGACGGCCCGGGTTTCCTTGACCATTGACGAGGCGGGATACGCCACGTCGGTCTCGGCCCAGGGCGCGCCGCTGCCGGGGCTCGATGGGTGCCTGCAGGAAGCCGCCAGCCGGATCCGCACGCGCGTGCATCCCGACGTGGGTCTTGCGACGGTGACCTTCGAGGTCGCCTTCTCGATCGGTGGCCCCGCCCGATGATCGCGGCGCGCCCGGCCCTAGCGATCTGGCTCCCATTGCTCGTCCTTGGCGCCTCCTGCGTCGGGCCCCAGGTCAGTGACGTTCCGGGGTTCGCCGGCCTGGTCCTGCCGCCCGACACGATCCTTCCTTCGATCTACGACGACCCGGCGATGGCGCTGAAGCTCGACGCCGCCGACGGCCTCCCGGCTGCGGTCCCGCTCCTCTCGGGCTTCACCGGGGGCAAGCCGACCGCCTACTGGGATCTCGGCCCGGCCCCCGACTTCGCGGCTCCCGCGTTCGTGCTGAGCGTCCGCGAGGGCGAGGCGCTGGTCGCGCTGCCTCATCCACCGATCTTCGGCCGCTTACCCGGAGACGCCGGGTATTCGCCGTTCCGGCGCGTCTTCACCGTCGAGGTGACGGCCGCCTACGCCGGCGAGCTCATCCCGTCGGTGGCCGCTCTCAATGAAGCGCAAGAGCGAGGCCTGGTCGGCGCCGCGAAGGGCAGCCGCGAAGGGCACGACTGGCCGGTGGCCGCGCCGGGCGTGGTGGTTGCGGGCGGCGCGCCGCCCGGCACCGCGCCCATCACCAGCGCCGCGACCGGCGAGCCCCGGGTCTTCCTGTTCGAAGGCAAGACGGGCCTCTTTCTCGACTTCGGCTCGACCCCCATCAACACCGGCGCGGGCGCCATCACCGTACCGGCGCTCGACGTCTACATGCTGCGCCGGGAAGGGGGCGAGCTGCTGAGCGAGCCCTGGCGCGGCGTCGACATGGACGGCGACGGCGACGCGCTCGACTCGAACAACGTGTTCGCGGCCGCGCCGCCCGAGGCCGGCTACTCGCCGCGCTGCCGGCCGGTGGACGTCACCGTGGGCGCGACCGTCGCCTCCATCGACACCACCCACGACCAGACCAAGGCCGACATCCAGGCGGCGGCGCAGCTCGTGGTGGCCGGTGTTCCAGTGGCGCCCCCGGTCATCGCGCTGCGCCCGGAGCAAGCGACCTTCAATTGCCCGCAGAGGTCGCCATGAGACAGCGCACCCGCGTCCCGCGCGATCGGCGCAGCCGCCGAGGATCGGCGGGCCTGCCGGCGCGGAGCGCGGCGGCGACTTGGCTGCTGGCGACGGCGCTGCTGGCCGCTGTCGCGAGCTGCGGGGACGTCTTCACACCCGAGGTGGGCGCGCCGCTCGGCGCCCAGTGCAGCGACACCGACAGCGATCCGGGCGTCACCGTCAGCTTCCAGCGGGACATCCAACCGATCTTCGACGAGAGCTGCGCTTCGTGCCACACGCCCGATGGCCGCTCGCCCATCGGGCTGCAGGTGGGGACCTTCAATGTGTCGACCTATGCGGGCGTACGCGCCGGCGGCGCGGTGCGGGGCCAGCGCGAGGTGGTGCCCGGCCGCCCCTGCGCCAGCGGCCTGGTCCAGAAGGTCTCTGTCTTCCCCCCCTTCGGCGCGCGCATGCCGCTGAACGGGCCTCCCTTCCTGGAGGATCACGAGATCCAGCTCTTGCACGATTGGATCGCGGAAGGGGCGCTTGAGAATTAACGTGATGGTCGGCTTGATCGCCATCGCCGCCGGGTGCGGCCGAGGCCAGGTGTTCCGGGCCGGAGTCCTGGCGCCCCCCGTGGGCGCGCCCACGGACATCGCGGAGGCGTGCGAGCTGGCCAGCCATCGGTGCGCCCGCTGTCACCCGCTGTCTCGAATCGACCTGGCCCGGATCCAGAATCCGCAGCACTGGGACTGGTACGTGTCGCGGATGAGGCTGCAACCGCGCAGCGGCATCGCCCCCCAGGAACAGCCCGCCATCGTGCGCTGTCTGGTGGCCCGCTCGTTCGGGCTGGCGGCGGCCGAGGAGCTGCCGAAATGAACGGCGGACAGACGGCGAGGGCGACGGGCGCCGCCGCGCGGATACACCGGCCGCGACGATCGGAGCGGTCGCGCCGGGCGGCGCTGCTGGCGCTGGTGGTGGCCGGCGCGACGATGGGCGCCGCGGCCGGCGTCCGTCACGCGCGCGCCGAGGAGAAGGCGGAGGCAGGGCGCAACTTCGCAGGCTCGATCCAGCTCGATTACCTGGCCGTGCCGACGGAGAAGATCGCGCGCCCGCTGGCGCGCGACGGCGCCACCGTCGAGGTGTCGCTCAAGCTCGCGGTCGATTTTTCCTCGAACATCTCGTCGAACGTGAAGGTCTGCTACGGCTGTCACGGGCTCGAGGTCGGCATGGCCTTCTTCGATCTGCGCGTCGCCGACCAGCTGAACTTCCGCGTGGGCCGCTTCACGCCCGCGTTCGGAGACTTTCCGCTGCGCCACGATCCGGCGAACCACCGCACCAGCGACAAGCCGCTGCCCTACGACATGGGGCGCATGTTGCGCCTTGGCGAATGGAACATGAGCGTCTTGCCCGCGCCCTGGGTGGACAACGGCCTCGAGATCTCCGGGACGCAGTTCTTCGGTCAGCGCAGCCAGGTGGACTACGCCGTCTACGCCGTGTCCGGCCCCAAGGGACAAAGCGGGGGCACGGACCTCGACTTCGTCGAGTCGCGATCGAGCTACATCGACAACAACTCGAGACCGTCGCTGGGCGCGCGCCTGGCCACCACCATCGGCCTGGGAGAATCCTCGACGGTGTCCCTGGGCGGATCGGGGATGGCGGGCCGCTACGATCCCCAGAACCGGCTGAGCTTCCTGATCCTGGGCGGCGACTTCGTCCTGCGTCTGAACGGCGTGTTCCTGCGGGCGGAGTACCTGATCCGCCGCACGCAGATGGCGCTCGGCGATGACCCGGCCGCCCGCTTTCGCTACGGCCCCGGCCCCGACGGAAAGTACAGCGACTTCTTCACCAAGGAGGGCTGGTACGCCGAGCTCGAGGTCCCGGTCGGGCGCGTCGATCTGGTCGGGCGGTGGGACGGGCTGCGGCGGCGGGGCAACGTCGAGCGATCGAGCGCGCTTCGCTCGACGAGCGTGTTGCTCCGCTGGACGGCGGCGGCCAGCGTGCGCATCGGCGAGACGCTGCGGCTCAAGCTGAGCGCCGAGCGCTACGACTTCAGCGACTTCGAGGACGAGATCGCCCTGCACCTCGGGGTGGCCGGCCCGTTCTGACGGGCGGCTCTACTTCGCTCCAGTCGCGCCCCCCTGCCCCCGCGATCCCGGAGCTGCGGGTGGCGGCACCGGGGCCGCCGATGGCGGGGGCGACGACGAGGGCGGGACGTAGGCCGACGCAGGCGTCGGCGGGACGTACGCCGAGGCCGGCGCCGTCGGGCGCCCTGCGGCCGGCGAACCAGGAGAAGGAGGAGGCGGCGACGAGGACGCCCGGTTGGCGCCGGGAGGCGGCGACGGCGGGGGCGCCGCAGCCGGTGCCGGCGGGACGTACGCCGGCGCAGGCGTCGGCGGGACGTAGGCCGACGCAGGCGCCGGGGCCGCCCCGTAGGCGGGAGGCGGCGCGCTCGGCGCCCCGTACGCCGCGCCCGGCGCCGGCGCGCTCGGAGCGGGGCCGGCCGGGTACGGCTCCGCCATCATCGCGGGCGGCGCCGCGACGGGCATCGGGTGCGGCTTGCCGACGTCCCCGCAATCGATGACCTTGAACTCGACGCGACGGTCGACCGCGTCGCGCGAATCGTCGGTCCCGGTGCCGATGATGTTCTCGCGATAGCCGAGCCCCGTGACCCGCGACTTCTTGGTGAGCCCGCGCGCGTCGCGATCGAGCTGCTCGCGGATGGCGGCCGCGCGGGCGAGCGACAGGCGATCGTTCACCACCTCGGGACCGCTGCGGCTGGTGTGCCCGATGACGTCGAGGCAGCTACCGGCGACCACGGCGGCGTGAGCGATCTGGCGCAGCCACATCGGGTACGCCGTGCTGGTCGGCGCCCCCTCCCAGAAGTCGGTGCTGCCCGGGCGGAACAGCAGCTTCACGGCCAGGTTGTTGGTGGCGAGGCCCAGCGACGCGATCTTGCCGAACGCATCCTCCGCCTCCTTGGTGTGACCGAGCTGAGTCTCCGTCAGATAGATGCCGTTGAACGTCCTCAGCTGCTGCCCGTCGGGACGCTTCGCGGCCTGCGTGTAGAAGTTGAGTGCGTCGGCCCACCGCTCGGCGTTGTAGGCATCGAGCGCCTCGGACAGCAGCGCCGCCGTCGGCAGCTGGTCGATGTACAGCGGATCGGCCTGGCGGCCCGCGGGCGTCTCGGCCGTCTTCACGTACCCATCGACGGAGCGATCTCGGACGAGAGACGGGCTGTCGCCGTAGAACTTGGTCGGGGCCGTGTCGAGGTTCGGCTCCTGGAACCGCACGACGGACTGGGCCACGACCAGGCCGGTCGTCCGATCGGAGAGCGCGAGGTTCAGGCGATAGTGGTTCGGCTCGGGCAGCGCGTTCAGGGTGCCATTCATCAGGTGGCGCGAGGCGTTCGCCCCCGCCGCGTTGAACTGCACGAGCATGACGCTGCGAACGGCCGGGCCCAGCGCGCCGACGAGGACCTTCTGCACGGCGACCGTGGCGCCTGTCTGCTGGCCGGTCCTGCCGTCGAGCAGCGGGTCGAACACGGTCACGCGCGAGCCGTCCGGCGCCGGCCCCAGCTGCCGGTTGAGGTCGTAGAGGATGACCTGCACGGCGGTGGCCAGCGGCGGATCCACGCCGGCCGGGACCTGCGGTGGCTTCTGCGGCGGGCACCCGGTGCTGGACATCGCGGCGCCGACCAGCGCGACCAGCGCGACCGCGCGACCGCACCGCTCGAGGTGGGGGCGCCGGCGGGTCGTGGTCCTCGTCTTCGCGAGATCGGCAAAATCGGCGACGTCGGGCTGCTTCGTCATGGGTCCCCTCTTCAGGTCGTCTCGGCTCAGCGGCGGCACTCCCGCATGTATAACGCCATGTCTTCCTTGCTCAGAGTTTCACCGAGGCTCTGGCGCGCCAGCAACCGCGAGCAGGCGGCCGACCATTGCGTCCCTGGCCTGGCCTTGCTCCCGTCCGGAGAGCGCGATGGCGAACGGGGCCGCTCGCGCTCGCGCGCTGGAGCCGCCTTGGCCTGGCTGGCGCTGCTTCCGGCGCCGTCCGGGTGAGACCTCGCCTTCGCAGGCGCGGCGGGAGGCGGTGGCTCGACACGAGCGACGGCCGGAACGGGGGGGTCCGGCTCGGAGGGCGACGGCGACGGCTCGGTCGGCGGTGGCACGGCCGGCCGTGCCTTCTCGGGCGGGGCTGCCTTCACTGCCGGGGCTGCCTCCGCCGGGGGAGCCGTCACCACCGGCGGCGGGATCACTGCGGCGGGCGGCGGCGTCGGCGCGGGGCTCGGGCTCGGGCTCGGGCTCGGGCTCGGGGTGACCACGGCCTCGGCAGCGGAAGAACGCTTGCCGTGATCGCTCGCGACGACCCGCACGATGACCACCGCCACGACGGCGATCGCGCCGACGGCCGCGAGGCCCAGGCTGATCACCTTCACCGGCACCGTCGAAGACGGCGTCGCGGCCGGCTTGCGAGGCGTCGAGGGGCGCGGCGCCGGCTTACCGGGGGCGGACTGTCGGCCGGAGGCAGCCGCCTCTCCGGCGCGAGGCGAACCGGCGTTCGCCGACGACGGCAGCGCCACGGTGCCGCCCACCGGCAAGTCCATGGCCGCGACCGCCGCGTCGGCGCGCGACGCCCCCGCGGTGTGCCCGGCGGGTGAAGCCGGCGTGGCCAGGCTCTCGGCCAGCGCCGTGTCGGCGATCGCCGTCCGCTTGAAAGCGCCGATGTGTGCGATCCGATCGAGCAGCGGCCGGCTGGCGGGCGAGCCGAACGGCCCGATGGCGCGCGCCAGCGAGGCCACGTCCTGGAAGCGCCCGCCCTTCTCCTTCTCCAGGCACTGCAAGACCGCCTCCTCGAGGCCGGCGGGGACCAGCCCCGGCGGCAGCGGCGGCGGTGCGTCGTTCGCGATGGCCGTGAAGATCGCCGGGAACGACTCGCCGTCGAAAGGACGGCGCCCGGCCAGCATCTCGTAAAGGACGACGCCCAGCGACCACAGGTCCGAGCGCGAATCGACCGCGCGCGAGTCGGTCCACTGCTCGGGCGACATGTATTGCGGTGAGCCCAGCAACCCGGACCCCGTCAGGGTCGGCATGCCGCGCGCGCCCCCCCTCGAGATCCCGAAGTCCAGGACCTTGACCATCGAGCGCCCGTGCGCCCGCTGCGTGAGAAACAGATTGGCCGGCTTCAGATCGCGGTGCACGATCCCCAGCGCGTGCGCCTCGGCGATCGCCTCGCACGCTTGCAGGACATAATCGACGGCCTCGACGTGGGGTAACGGCCCGCGGGCCAGGATCTGCGACAGATCCTCGCCCGCCAGGTATTCCATCACCATGAACGGGGCGCCGTTCGCCACCGCGCCCACGTCCAGCACCCGCGCCACGTGCTCGCTCTGGATGCGCGCGGCGGCGCGCGCCTCGCGGCTGAAACGCGCCACCAGCTCCGGCTCGGTGGCGGTCAGGAATTTCAGGGCCACCTCGGTGTCCAGCAGCAGGTGGTGCGCCGCCATGACGACGCCCATACCGCCCCGCCCGAGCAGCCGGCCGACCTGATACTTGCCGTCGAGCACGGTGCCCTCCGGCACCGGTAGCCTGTCGTTGCTCATCCGTTCGCCGCCGTCGGGCGAGGATCGCGGATTCATTGGGCAAACGCAAGCGACGGCGAGGCCGCCGCGCCCGATGGGCTTCGCCGGAGCCCGGCCCCTTGCCCCCCTACTGGCGGATCCAGTTCACGATGAGCTGGCCGTGACCGCCGCCCTGAACACCGCCCACGACCGGGGTGCCCATCGAGTCGTTCGAGAGCTGATCGTCGGTCCACGGCCCGTTGGCCGGCGCGGTCGACGCCAGGATGCACGACGAGTCGGTGCACTGATCCAGCTTCCAGGCGGCGCCGCTGATCTTGTTCGTGGCCATGAAGTCGAACCAGCTGTTGGCCTCGGCCCCGCAGATGATGTCCATGTTGTTCGCGACGACGCCGCCGTCGGCCGGCGTGGCTCCGAACTCGGTGATGAACACCGGGAAGCCCCGCCCCATCGCCAGGCGAGCCTTGTCGCGCAGGGATCCCTTGTGCGTGCACGAGTAGAAATGCAGGGTGTAGACCAGGTTCACCCCCACCACCGGATCAGCCGTGGCGATGTCGACGTCCTGGGAATAGCTGGGCGTTCCCAGGATGATGAGGTTGTCGGGATCGACGGCGCGGATCGCCGCCACCACGGCCTCGTGATACGCCTTGATCTCCGGCCAGCGCACCCCGTTCGGCTCGTTGTAGGGCTCGTAGATGATGTTCGGGTAGGCGCCGAACTTCGTGGCGAGGTTCGTGAAGAACGCGGCCGACTCGGCGGTCTGCGTGGTGGCCTTCTCGGTGTGCCA
>Ga0068853_100001626_pt1 | contig 16422 bp, 15 predicted proteins | sample KBSCornC32_FD_65655 | JGI IMG/M metagenome (GOLD analysis project Ga0068853, IMG submission 65655) | Corn rhizosphere microbial communities from Kellogg Biological Station, Michigan, USA - KBS Corn C3-2 | ecosystem: Host-associated > Plants > Roots > Rhizosphere > Soil ...
GCGTGCATGTGCGCAACATCCGGTCCAGGGCGGCGGAACTGGCCGGCAAGGGCTACTCGCGCTGGGCCGACGCGATCTACGGCACGGTGATGTTCGTGCCGTCGGACGCGGCGGTGGTCGCGGCCATGGACACCGATCCCGAGCTGCTGCGCTGGCTGCTGGACCGGCGGGTCTTCCTGTGCGGCCCGACCGGGTTCGCGGTGCTGGCCTCGGCGGCGCTGTTCGCGGCGACGGAGCGGGCCATCGCGGCCGACGTGGAGCAGGTGCGCAGCCAGGCCGCGGCGGCGCACCGGGCGGCCAACACGGCGATCGACTCGGTCAACCTGTCCAGCACCCACCTCCAGCGCTTCCTGTCGGCCCGGCGGCGCGAGCTGGACGCGCTGGAGGGGTTCCGGGGCTCCGTGCAGCCGCTGACCGACGCGGCCGGCAGCCCGACACCACTGACGACCGTGCGTCGTGCGGACGAGGTGACGGCCGGTCCGTTTACCCCGATGGCGGAGCCGCTTAACGCGGAGCAAACATCGGACGGAGGGTGATCAACTGAGGGTTTTGCCCGCTCATACGGGCACTGTCGGCAGCCCGTAGGGGTGACTGCCACTGCTTCTCACGGAGCGTTCACAAGCTTCGCGACACAAACGGGCTACCGTGTCGTCTCGTGACCGCCACGCGCGATCGCCGAAGCGATCTTGACACCGAGCCGGGGCCCGCCTCATGGGGGGACGCGCCGGCGTTCGGCTCACGGGCCATGCCCTGGTGGGGGGCGGTGTTGACGGCGCTCGCCCTGACCGCGGTCGGCGCGCTGTTCGACGAGCTGACGAGCAAGACACTGGGGCTGCCGTTCCAGGTGCTGTACACGATCGGCTGCGTGTTGGCCGTGACGTTCGTGCGACGGCGCAGCCTGTTCGGCCCCATGGTCCAGCCGCCACTGATCATGATCATCGTGGCCGGCGTGGTGCTGGCGCTGTTCGCCGCGGGCGCCAGCGGCGGGCTTGCCGCGAAAGCGCTTGCCGTCGGCCCGGCGCTGATCGGCAACTTCCCGGTGATGGCCATCGCCACCGTGCTCACCGTGGTGATCGGCGCGGTGCGCCTGATCCTGCAGCGCAAGCCCAGGCCGGGCGACGACGACTTCCCGCCGCCGGTGCGGTCGGTGCGCCGGGACACGGCCGGTCGTGACGACCGCGACCCGGTCGGCCGGGACCGCGAGCCGCCGCGCCGTGAGCCGGCCCCACGGCCGGCCGGCGCACGCTCGCGCCCGACGCCGCCGCCCGGGCGGGACCGTGAGCGGATGGACCGTGACCGGCAGCAGCCTCCGCCACCGCAGCGGCAGGTGCCGCCGGGCCGTGGTGGCGCTCCCGGTGGCCGTCCAGCTGCCCCGGGGGCCGGCGGTCAGCGCGGTGGCATGCCGCCGCGTCCGGCCGCGCCGGGCCGGGGTGGCAATGCCGGTGGTGGCCGTCCCGCGGGCGGTCAGGGCCGTCCGCCGCAGCCTCCGCCGCGTCGGCCCCGTCGCCCGGACGACGAGTACTGAGCCTCTGACACGAAAGCGCCGTTGGTTGCGTGAGATGCAACCAACGGCGCTTTCGTGTCAGGCGGGTTCTCGGCGAGGCACCGGCCCCACAGGGGCCGAGCGCGCGACGCCGGAGGCGGCGCCAAAAACTCAGCGAACAAGATCCTTGCGAAGCTCGCGGGGCAGCGCGAAGGCGATCTTCTCGTTGGCCGTGGTGACCTCCTCGACCTCGCCCCAGCCGCGCTCGGCGAGGTAGGCCAGCACCTCGTGCACGAGGATGTCCGGCACGGAAGCGCCGCTGGTCACGCCGACCGTGCGGACGCCGTCCAGCCACTCCTCGTTGATCTCCTTGGCGTAGTCGATCAGGTAGGACGCCTCGGCACCGTGCTGGAGGGCGACCTCGACCAGCCGCTTGGAGTTGGACGAGTTCTGCGAGCCGACCACGATCACCAGGTCGCACTCCGGGGCCATCGCCTTCACCGCGACCTGGCGGTTCTGCGTGGCGTAGCAGATGTCGTCGCTCGGCGGCGCCTGCAGATCGGGGAAGCGCTGCTTGAGCTGCTCGACCCGGACCATGGTCTCGTCGACCGAGAGCGTGGTCTGGGACAGCCAGATGACCTTGGACGGGTCCCGCACCTCGACCTTGGCCACGTCCTCGGCGGTGTCCACGAGCTGCACGTGCTCGGGGGCCTCGCCGGCGGTGCCCTCGACCTCCTCGTGCCCCTCGTGGCCGATCAGCAGGATGTCGTAGTCGTCACGGGCGAAGCGCTTGGCCTCCTGGTGCACCTTGGTCACCAGCGGGCAGGTGGCGTCGATCGTGCGCAGGTTGCGCTCGGCGGCCTCCTCGTGGACGGCCGGTGACACTCCGTGCGCGGAGAACACCACGAGCGCGCCCTCGGGCACCTCGTCGGTCTCGTCGACGAAGATCGCGCCGCGGTCCTGGAGGGTCTCCACGACGTACTTGTTGTGCACGATCTCCTTGCGCACGTACACCGGGGCGCCGTAGGTCTCCAGCGCCTTCTCCACGGTCACGACCGCACGGTCCACGCCCGCGCAGTAGCCGCGAGGCTTCGCGAGGAAGACGCGCTTGGGCCGGTCAGCAGCTGGGCTCGACGTGGTCATGGTCCAAGGGTAGCGGCGGCCGGACGACCACTTCGGGTGAGCGGCGTTCGTTTCGTCACCCGTTCGCCACGCGGAACTGTGCAGAAGGGGCCGACTGGGGCAGGCTAGACGCCATGAAGTCGTCACTGCCGCTGCCGGTGCGCATCGCCGCCGGACTCGCGGTCACCGCGGTCGAGCAGGCCCGCAAGCTCCCGGAGCAGCTCACCGGTCTGCCGGTGACGGTGGTGAGCCAGGCGCTGCAGCTGTCCATGCGGGTGCAGCAGCGGGTCACCGAGCTGGCGATCAAGGGTGACGACGCGCTGGCGTCGCTACGTCCGGTCGAGGAAACCCCCGAATGGGCGACGTTCGACGAGGACGAGGATCCGCCCGCCGCGGCCCAGGCGCCGGACATCGACCCGTGGCTCGAGGAGGAGCGCGCGGTCTCCGAGCACGAGGACAGTGACGACGCCGACACCGCGGACGACGAGATCGCCGCGGGCGGCCCGGCGTCGCTGCCGGAGTACGACGAGCTGTCGGTGCCGCAGCTGCGGGCCCGGCTGCGCCGGCTCACCCTTGACGACCTGGAGGAGCTGCTGGCCTACGAGCGCGAGCACGCCGCCCGTCCGGCCTATCTGGGCATGCTGACCAGGCGTATCGCCACCGTACGGGCCCAGGAGAACACCGACTCGTGACCGAGCTTGCGAGGTCACCATTCAACGCAGGGACCTGGGTCGCAGACCCGCCGAGCGCCAGCGAGGTGGGCCTGTGACCGAGCTTGCGAGGTCACCATTCAACGCAGGGACCTGGGTCGCAGACCCGCCGAGCGCTAGCGAGGTGGGCCTGTGACCGAGCTTGCGAGGTCACCATTCAACGCAGGGACCTGGGTCGCAGACCCGCCGAGCGCTGGCGAGGTGGGCCTGTGACCGCTCCCGGTCCGACCACCGCCGAGCAGCCCTGGCCGGTACGCACGGTCACCCGCAAGATCGCCGACTGGATCAACCGGCTCGGCGCCGTCTGGGTCGAGGGGCAGGTCACCCAGATCTCGGCCCGCCCGGGCACCGCCACGGCGTTTCTCACGCTGCGTGACACCAGCGCGGATGTGTCGATCTCCGTGACCTGTTCGACGCAGCTGGTCAGGGGCATGGAACCGCCGCTGACCGACGGCAGCCGCGTGGTGGTGCACGGCAAGCCCAGCTACTACACCGGCCGCGGCACGCTGAGCCTGCGCGTGGACGAGATCCGCGCCGTCGGCATCGGCGAGCTGCTGGCCCGTATCGAGCGCCTGCGCCGGCTGCTGGCCGCCGAGGGCCTGTTCGACCCGCGCCGGAAGCGGCCGCTGCCGTTCCTGCCGCGCACGATCGGCCTGATCACCGGGCGTGCCTCGGCCGCCGAGCGGGACGTGCTGACCAACGCTCGCGGCCGCTGGCCGGCGGCACACTTTCGGGTGGTCAACGTGGCCGTGCAGGGCACGACCGCCGTGCCGCAGGTGATGACGGCGTTGAAGACCCTGGACGCCGATCCCGAGGTGGACGTCATCGTGATCGCGCGCGGCGGCGGCAGCGTCGAGGACCTGCTGCCGTTCTCCGACGAGACGCTGTGCCGCGCGGTGTCGGCCTGCGGCACGCCGGTGATCAGCGCCATCGGCCACGAGCCCGACACCCCGCTGCTGGATCACGTCGCCGACCTGCGGTGTTCCACGCCGACCGACGCCGGCAAACGGGTCGTGCCGGACGTCGCCGAGGAGACGCAGCGCATCCGGCAGCTGCGCGACCGCACCCGCCGGGCACTACACGGTTGGGTGGACCGCGAACGGCGGCTGCTGGACGCCCTGCGCAGCCGACCGGTGCTGGCCGATCCGCTCACTCCCTTGCTGCGCCGCGCCGACGACGTGACCGCGCTGCGCGACCGCGGCCGTCGGGAGATCAAATCCCTGATCACGACCGAGGAACGTGCCCAATCAGCCGTCCGCGCACGCTTGACGACCCTCGGACCAGCCGCCACGCTGGCCCGTGGATACGCCGTGGTGCAGAGCGTGGCCGAGGACGGGGCCACTTCGGTGCTCCGGACCGTGGACGACGCTCCGGCGGGAACACAACTGCGGGTGCGGCTCGTTGACGGGGCGATCCGTGCCGTCGTGCCCGACGACGACACCCGTGAGCGGAGGTAGGGGTGCCATACCCGGCGCGTGAGCCCACATTCCTCCCGTTGACGGTGGCCACGGCGAGAGCGGCGGCCGACATCCCGGAGCAGTCCGAGCTGTCCCGCGGCGCCCGCGTCGTGCAGTACTGCGCCGAGGCCGCGAACGCCGCCGCGGTCGACACCTGGACCGCGATGCTCGCCGGCTGCGACTACCCCGGCCGTCGGGCGTTACCCTCGCGTCTCCACGAACTGACCGAGGCCGCCTCGGTCTATGTGGGGACGCAGTGGTGGTACGGCGACGGTTCGGTGCACCGGCGTCGCGTGGCCGATGCCGAGGACCGCATCGGCGAGGCGGCGCAGGACGGCGACGGCGCCGAGTTCGCCGAGGCGTTCGTCGGGTACGACCAGGCCGTCGCGGCGGTTGTGGTCCGGGTGCAGAGCCAGATGGGAACCAGCGCGTCATGACGGAACCGACGCTCGGCTACGAGGCCGCGCGCGACGAGTTGGCCGAGGTTGTCCGCAAGCTGGAGGCCGGGGGCCTGTCGCTGGAGGACTCGCTGGCGCTGTGGGAGCGCGGCGAGGCGCTGGCCAAGGTCTGCGAGGGCCACCTGGCCGGCGCCCGGCAGCGGGTGGAGACCGCGCTGGCCGTGGTCGAAGAGGACGTGGCCGAGGGCTAGGGCTTCTTCGGCAGTGGCGTGGCCGTCTGGACGGCCTGCGCCAGCGTGCGGAAGTCGGCGTCCTTGCTGTTGCCGGAGATCAGCAGCCGCACGCCGCCGACGCTGGTCAGCCACGAGGTCTCGCTGCGCCGGGCCGGGTAGATCGTCCAGTTGACGCCCTCGACGTCGATGGTGCCGGTCGCGGCCGGCTCGGACTTGGGGTCGTCGGTCTCGGAGGCGATCAGGTCGCGCGCCACGCCCTGGGTCTGCGACAGCCGCAGGAAGCCGCTGGGCGTGAGCCAGCCGACGCGGACCACCGGCCGGGCCTGGTCGCCGGCGCCGATGGAGATGGCGTCGGTCGAGTTGGCGCGCCAGTTGGCCGGCAGCTTCGGCTCGCGCACCGGCACGTCCACGCCGTTGGCGATGCCGCTCAGCGCACTGTGCACGTCGACGGTCGGCACCGCGCTGGTGTCGATGGTCGGCCCGCCCGGGCTGAACGAGCAGCCCCGACTGAAGCCCAGCACCGCGAGCAGGATCAGCAGCAGCGCGGCCAGCGACAGCAGCATGTCGCGGGCGGTCTGCGAGCCGCGGGACCGCTGCGGGGACGGGGTGGGCGAGTCGGACACCCGGCCATCGTCTCAAGCTGGCCGTACGTGGTCGCACCGGGTGCTGTTTCTCACCGCGGAATCGATCACGGGCCGGTCGCGGGCGGGTGATCTGCGAGGATTTCCGGGTAGTCCTGCCACGAGCAGAACAGGGAGGCCGCCATGACCACCACCGAGCCCCGGCGAACGCCGGAGGCGCCCGACCGCAACCTCGCGATGGAGCTGGTCCGCGTGACCGAGGCCGCCGCGATGGCCGCCGGCCGTTGGGTGGGCAGGGGCGACAAGAACGGCGGCGACGGCGCGGCCGTGGACGCCATGCGCAAGCTCATCGGCACGGTGTCGATGCGCGGCGTGGTCGTGATCGGCGAGGGCGAGAAGGACGAGGCGCCCATGCTGTTCAACGGCGAGGAGGTCGGCAACGGCGACGGGCCCGACTGCGACGTGGCCGTGGACCCGGTCGACGGCACCACGCTGATGAGCAAGGGCATGCCGAACGCCGTGGCCGTGCTGGCGGTCGCCGAGCGGGGCGCGATGTACGACCCGTCGGCCGTGTTCTACATGGAGAAGATCGCCGCCGGCCCGGAGGCCGCGGACGTGATCGACCTGACCGCGCCGGTGGCGGAGAACATCCGCCGGGTGGCGCGGGCCAAGCACAGCGACGTCGAGGACGTCACGGTGTGCATCCTCGACCGGCCGCGCCACGAGCAGCTGGTCAAGGAGGTCCGTGAGGCCGGCGCCCGGATCCACTTCATCGCCGACGGCGACGTGGCCGGCGCGATCTCGGCGGCGCGTCCCGGCACCGGCGTCGACCTGCTGCTGGGCATCGGCGGCACGCCCGAGGGCATCATCACGGCGTGCGCCATGAAGTGCATGGGTGGCGCCATCCAGGGCCGGTTGTGGCCGCGTGACGAGGCCGAGCGGCAGAAGGCGCTCGACGCCGGGCACGACCTGAGCCGCGTGCTCACCACGGACGACCTGGTGCGCGGGGACAACGTGTTCTTCTGCGCCACCGGCGTGACCGACGGCAGCCTGGTGCGCGGCGTGCAGTACCGCGCGGGCGGCTGCACCACGCACTCCATCCTGATGCGCTCCAAGTCCGGCACGGTCCGGGTGATCGAGGGCTTCCACCGGCTGACCAAGCTGCGTCAGTACTCCACGGTGGACTTCGGCCGTTTGGCCGATGAGGAGGCCCTGCCCCCGCTGCCGTAGCCAACCGGAGTCCCAACCGTTATCAACTGAGGGAAATCCCGCCGCAACCCCCGCATACAGTGTCGCGTCGTTGCTGGTGATCGGCGTTGTATTCGGGGTTGCAGGGGAGACTTGCGTGCGGGTGAACAGAATCGTGCTGGCGCTGGCCGCGGTCGGGGTCGCCGGGCTGATGGCGGCGTGCTCGACCGGGGTCGACCTGGCGTCGAACGCCTCGCCGGTGAGCACCTCGGCCAGCGCGACGACCACGACGACGACAACTACGACGACGGTCGCGCCGACGACGACCACGACGACTCCCCCGCCGACCACGACCACCACCACGGTGCGGCCGACCACCACGACCAAGCCCAAGCCGGTCGGCAAGGCGCCGGGCACGCCGTGCCAGGCGACCATGGCGGCCTGCGTGAGCAAGAGCACCGGGCAGGCGTGGCTGATCATCGACGGCAAGGTCGTCTACGGGCCGGTGCCGATGATGCCGGGCAAGGCCTCCGAGCCGACGCCGGTCGGCTTCTTCCACGTGGAGTGGAAGGACAAGCACCACAAGAGCAGCGAGTTCAACGACGCGCCGATGGAGAACTCGGTGTTCTTCGCGCCCGGCGGCATCGCCTTCCACGAGGGCAGCCTGAGCCGGCCGTCCGCCGGCTGCGTGCACCTGACGCTGGCGGCGTCGGCCAAGTTCTACGCGATGCTGGACGTCGGCGACCCGGTGCAGGTCGTGGCCTGATCAGCCGTCGTTGCTGGAGTGCCCCGGGAACAGGTGTGCCTCGGGGTTCAGCACCACGGCGAGGTTGTTGACCGCGGTCGCGGCCTCGCCGAAGCCGGTGGCGATCAACTTGACCTTGCCCGGATACGTGGCGACGTCGCCGGCGGCGTAGATCCGTTCCCGTGCGGTGCGCATGGTCGTGTCGACCGACACCGCCCGGTGGTCGAGCTCAAGGCCCCAGGACTCGATCGGGCCCAGGTCGGCGGTGAAGCCCAGCGCGGCGACCGCGGTGTGGGCCGGCAGCACCTTGCGACCGCCACCCTTGACTTCGATCTCCACCTCGGCGAGCAGGCCGTCCTCGCCGCCGCGCAGCTCGGTGACCTGGGCGTCGGTGATGATCGGCACGCCCAGTTCGCGCACCTTCGTGACGGTCGCGGCGTGCGCGCGGAAGGCCGCCCGGCGGTGCACGAGGGTGACGCTGTTGGCGATGGGGTGCAGCGCGAGCGCCCAGTCGAAGGCCGAGTCGCCGCCGCCGACGATCACCACGTCCTGGCCCAGATGTGCCTCGAGTGAAGGCACGAAGTAGACGACACCCTTGCCGACCCAGCCGTCGCCGGCGGGCAGCGGGCGAGGGTTGAACTCGCCCATGCCGGCGGTGATCAGCACCGCGCCGGCGCGGACGGTCGTGCCGTCGGCCAGGCCGACTTCCAGGCCGTTGGCGGTGTTCTCCACCGTGCGGGCCTGGCGCCCCAGCAGGTAGCGGGGCTTCCACTGCGCGGCCTGCTCGACCAGCGCGGAGATCAGGTCGCGGCCGCGCACCGCCGGGAAGCCGGCCACGTCGAAGATCATCTTCTCCGGGTACATCGCGGTGACCTGGCCGCCGGGCTCGGGCAGCGCGTCCACCAGCGCGGTGGACAGCTCGCGGAAGCCGGCGTAGTAGGCGGCGAACAGGCCCACCGGGCCCGCGCCGACCACCAGGAGATCGACCTCGATATCGTCCGGAGAACTCATCGCTTGGGGCCCCGCTTTCCGCCTGTGGTGGGAGGCAGTGATCGCGAACACTGCCGACTCTAGTGCGGCCGACCGCGTGGACGGCAGAAGATCGCGGGATATTCCGAGTCCTTCAGGTGCCGCAGGACACGCTGCCGGCGGCGACGCACGGGTCCAGACTCGAAGCATGGCTGAGCAGCAGTATCGGATCGAGCACGACACGATGGGCGAGGTCAAGGTCCCCGCCGAGGCACTGTGGCGGGCGCAGACGCAGCGCGCCGTGGAGAACTTCCCGATCTCCGGCCGCGGCCTGGAACGAGCGCAGATCCGGGCGTTGGGCCTGCTCAAGGCCGCTGCCGCGACGGTGAACCAGCGGCTCGGCGTGCTGCCGGCCGACCTGGCCGAGGCGATCGTGGCCGCTGCTCGCGAGGTCGCCGAGGGCGCTTGGGACGAGCATTTCCCGATCGACGTGTTCCAGACCGGGTCAGGCACGTCGTCGAACATGAACGCCAACGAGGTGATCGCCACCCTGGCCACCCGGTCGCTCGGCCGTGATGTCCATCCCAACGACCACGTGAACGCTTCCCAGTCGTCCAATGACACCTTCCCGACGACCATTCACGTCGCGGCCACCGAGGCCGTGGTGCGGGACGTCGTGCCGGCGTTGGAGCACCTGGTTGCCGTGCTGCGCAAGCGAGCCGCCGAGTGGGACTCCGTCGTGAAGTCGGGCCGTACCCACCTCATGGACGCCGTGCCGATCACGCTCGGGCAGGAGGCCGGCGGCTGGGCTTCGCAGGTCGCCTACGGCGTCGAGCGCTTGCAGGCCAGCCTGCCGCGACTGGGCGAGCTGCCGATCGGCGGCACCGCCGTCGGCACCGGGCTCAACGCCCCCGAGGGCTTCGGCGCCGCCGTGGCGGCGGAACTGGCTGCACTGACCGGACTTCCGCTGACCGAGGCCCGCGACCACATCGAGGCGCAGGCCAGCCGGGACGGCGTGGTGGAGATCTCCGGCCAGCTCCGCACCGTCGCGGTGTCCCTGTTCAAGATCGCCAACGACCTGCGCTGGCTGGGCTCCGGGCCGCGCACCGGCCTGGCCGAGCTGGCGCTGCCCGACCTGCAGCCGGGCTCGTCGATCATGCCGGGCAAGGTGAACCCGGTGATCTCGGAGGCGACGATGATGGTCGTCGCCCAGGTGATCGGCAACGACGCCGCGGTGGCTTTCGCCGGCACCCAGGGCAACTTCGAGCTCAACGTGATGCTGCCGGTGATCGCCCGCAACGTGCTGGAGTCGGCCCGGCTGCTCGCCGCCGTGGCGCGGCTGTTGGCGGACAAGGTGATCGCCGGCGCGGTGCCCGACACGGACCGGATGCGGGAGTACGCCGAGTCCTCGCCGTCGGTGGTGACGCCGTTGAACCGCTACCTCGGCTACGAGGAGGCGGCGGCGATCGCCAAGCAGGCGTTGAAGGAGCGGCGCACCATCCGCGAGGTCGTGCTGGCCCGCGGGCACGTGGACGCCGGCAAGATCACCGTCGAGCAGCTTGACGAAGCTCTGGACGTGCTTCGGATGGCTCGGGGCGGTCGCTGACCCGACGGCGGTACAGGCCGAGGGTGCAGCCGACGGCAACAGCGGCTGCACCCACCACCGCCGTGACGGTCAACGGCTGTGCGTGCAGCAGGACCGAGACGACGAGCCCCGACACCGGCATCAGCCCGACCAGCACGCCCGCCCGGTCCGCACCGATCTTGGCGACGCACGTGTACCAGCCGGTGAACGCGACGGCCGTGACGAAGACGCCCAGCACCACCAACGCCGTTCCCTCGGTCGACGTCGGCAGCCGCCACGCGGCGCCGCCATCCACCACGGTCGCGATGCCGGCCCCCACGACGGCCGCGATGAAGCTGGCCCAGGTCGACGTCTCCATCGCGCCCAACCGTTGCACCGGACCAATGCCACACAACGTGAACAGCACTTCGCCGGCCATGCACGCCAGGGCGAGCAGCAGGCCCGGCCCATGCCACGAGCCGCCACCGGTGAGCACGGCGACACCGCCGACCACCACTGCCGCACCGATCACGGCCGCGATCGCCGGCCGCCGCCGGGCCAGCATCGGCACCGCGATCGCCAACACCAGCGGCGTACAGCCGACCACGGCCGTGACGAAGCCCGGCGTGGCATAGCGCTCGGCGACCAGGATGGCCGCGTTGAAGCCGAGCATGCCGGCCACGACCATGCCGAGGATGCCGGCCAGGTCACGCACACCCGGCATCGGCAGCCGGCGGCCGCGGGCCAGCAGCACACCCAGCAGGATCAGGCCGCCGATCGCGTACCGGATCGCCTGTCCCGACAACACCGGGTAGCCCTGGAGCAGCCCGGTCACCGGGAAGGACGCGCCGACCAGCAGGATGCTGCCCCCGCCGAACGCGACCGCCCTGATGTCCCCCGTATTCGCCATGCCCCCAGTCTGCGGGCAACTGGTCCGTGCACCTACGCCACTTGCCCCTCGGGTTGGCGGACCACTTTCGGAGTTCGCCTAGTCCGGGCCGAGAGTTCGCGCAGTCCGCGCATTTGAGCGTTCGGCCACGTCGTCGTGACTGACCATGAGTTCAGGGCATCTCGGCGACCGGTTCGCGCTCTTGCTTGATGGGGGTGTGGCTGCCATCACACGGCAGCCACCGCACTGGGAGGACTGACATGACCACCTCGACACCCGTGGCACCGCTCGCGACCACACAACCGCCCGTGGCCAGCCACCGCGTGCTGGCCATGCTGCGTGCCGTCGCCGCCGGCCGGGCCCAGGTCAGCTGCAGCGCCGAGCCCGACCTGTTCGTGGACGGGGTGCCGTGCTGCGACCAGTTCACCGCCCACGTGCTCGCGCACGAGGGCCTGGTCCGCCCGAGCCAGCCGGGCACGCCCGGCCAGCGCGTGCCGGCCGTGCTGACCAGAGCCGGCCACGCGCTGGTGTCCGGCGCCCAGGCGGCCGCGTGAGCACGTGCGAGCCTTAGCCGACGGGTGGTTGTCGGGCATGCTCGACCGGTGAGCCCAGTCGACCGACCACCGCCCGGCGGCGGACCGCCGTATTCATGACCTCGAACACGACAGCGTCAACCCGTGAACTGCTGCTCCCCGCCGTCTCGGCCGAACCCGCACGCACCCGCGGTCGAGCCCTCGAGTCGGCTTTGCGTGAGGCGATCCGAACCGGCCGACTGCGGCCAGGCACCCGGCTGCCGTCCAGCCGCGACCTCGCCGGCCAGCTCGGGCTGGCCCGAGGCACCGTCACCGCCGGATACACCCAACTGATCGCGGAGGGCTACCTGGTCGCCCGGCACGGCTCCGGCACCACGGTGGCCGACACCGTGTGCGGCACCGCCCCCGCGGCCGCCGAACCCAGCCAACCGGTCCGCTGGCGCTACGACCTGCGGCCCGGCATCCCTGCCCTGGGGGCGTTCCCCCGGGCCGAGTGGGTCGCGGCGACCAGGGCCGGCCTGGCCGAGCTGCCCGACGACGCACTGGGCTACCCCGACTACGCGGGGCTGCCCGCACTCCGGGCCGAGCTGGCCGGCTACCTGGGCCGGGTCCGCGCCGTCGCGGCCGGTCCCGACGACGTCGTGGTCACCCACGGCGTCGCCGAGGGCATGGGCCTGATCGCCCGCGTGCTGCGGGCCGCCGGCCACACCAGCATCGCCCTCGAGAGCCCCGGCCACCTCGGCCAGGCCGAGCTGTTCGCGGCGCACGGCCTGCGCCCGGTTCCGATCCCCGTCGACCACCTGGGCATCCAGGTCGACGAACTGGCCGCGACCGACTGCCGGGTCGTCCAGGTCACCTCGGCACACCAGTTCCCACTCGGTGTCGTGTTGTGCCCCAACCGTCGGCGAGCCCTGATCGCGTGGGCCCGTGAGCGTGACGGCCTGATCCTGGAGGACGACTACGACGCCGAGCACCGGTACGACCGGCACGCCATGGGCGCGGTCCAGGCACTGGATCCGGCGCACGTGGCCTACCTCGGCAGCGTCAGCAAGGTGCTGTCGCCGGCACTGCGCATCGGCTGGCTCATCCCACCGCCCGGACTGCGCCCGGCCGTCATCGACGCCAAGCACTACAACGACCTCGGCGGTAGCCCGATCCCGCAGGCCGCTCTCACCCACCTGCTGCAGACGGGTGGGTACGAACGGCACCTGCGGCGGACCAGGGCGCTCTACCGGCGTCGTCGGGACGCGTTGCTCGCAGCAGTCGCGGAACGGCTGCCCTCATGGCAGGCCGTCGGTGTGGCGGCGGGACTGCATGTGGTGCTGCGGCTGCCGGACGGCACGGATGACCTTGCGCTCCAGCGGGCACTCGCCGCGAGCGGGGTCAACGCGTTCGCACTGTCCGGGTACGTCCCGAGTGGACGGATCGCGCCCTACCCGGGTCTGGTCGTCGGCTACGCGTCGCTGGGGCCGGATCGACTCCGGTCAGCAGTGGACGTGGTGGCGGAAGTTGCTTGCTGAACCCGCTGACTCCGCGAGTCCGCGCCGGTGCCTGGAGCGGTTGCTGGATTTTTCGAGGGCCGCCACCCGACGCGCCCCACTACCCAACCGATGCGGCCCTGGAAAAATCCAGCAAGTGAAGGCACCGGTCACGAGCGGACTCGCCCCGCGCGGGACGCGCGGCATGTTGCCGCCTCCGTCGTGTCATAGATCGCCTCCTCTCCGTGACGGCTCCGCGGCCCACTATGCACCTCGTTCCTGGCAATCCGGGGCCGCGCGTCCCCGGATCGATCATCGACGCACCCCTGCTTGCACCGCCCGCAGTTCTGTGCATCCCAAGGCCCAGGCCGCCTTACTGATCAAACCGAGCGGTGCTCGATCGGCCCCGAAAACTCGTGCGAAGAAATTGTCGGTGACTCGGCGCAAGATGGGCGCATGCGCTTCGCCGACGTCGTCTCGACCTCAGCAGCCGTGACCGCGACCCGGTCCCGGCTGGCGAAGGTGGCCGCCCTCAGCGAGCTGCTGCGACAGCTCGACGACCCGCACGAGGTCGAGGCGGCCACCGCGTTCCTGGTCGGCCTGCCCAGGCAGGGCAAGGTCGGCGCGGGCTGGCGCACGCTGGTCTCGATCGAGGTCCCCGCCGCCGCGGAACCGGACCTCACCATCCTTGACGTCGACGAGCTGCTCACACAGGTCGCCGCCACCAGTGGCAAGGGATCGACCCAGCGGCGCAGTGAGCTGCTGACCGCCGCGCTGTCCCGCGCGACGGCTCCGGAGCAGGACTTCCTGCTCCGACTGCTCACCGGCGAACTCCGGCAGGGCGCACTGGAAGGAGTGATGACGGACGCGGTCGCAGCCGCGTTCGACGTGCCGGTGGCCGCGGTCCGCCGGGCGTTCATGCTCAGCGGTCGGCTGCACACCACGGCCGAGCAGGCGAGATCCGGTGGCGCGGCGGCACTTGCCGCGTTCGGGCTCGAGGTCGGCCGGCCGATCCGGCCCATGCTGGCCTCGCCCGCGGAGTCGCTGGAGTCCGCGCTGGCCGAACTGGGCGACGTCACCGTCGAGTACAAGCTCGACGGGGCGCGAATTCAGGTGCACCGCAACGGATCCGAGGTGCACGTCTACACCAGGACGCTGCGCGAGATCACCGCGAGCGTGCCCGAACTCGTCGAGCAGGTCCGCGGCCTGCCGTGCGAGTCGGTCGTGCTCGACGGGGAGACGCTCGCGCTCAACGACGACGGCCGGCCACGTCCGTTCCAGGAGACGATGAGCAGGTTCGGCGCCACCAGCTCCCGGGAGCTGCTGCTCCGGCCCTACTACTTCGACTGCCTGCACCTGGACGGCGACGACCTGCTCGACCTGCCCCTGCGCGACCGGTTGGCCGCGCTGGAGCGGGTCGCCGGGCCGTTCCGCATTCCGGGCGCGATGGAGCCGGACGGCGACCGGGCCGCGGAGATCGCCACGGCGGCGCACGCCGCTGGGCATGAAGGGGTGATGGTCAAGGCGCTGGACTCGGTGTACGCGGCCGGGCGGCGCGGCAAGTCGTGGCAGAAGGTCAAGCCGGTGCACACCCTGGACCTCGTGGTGCTGGCCGCGGAGTGGGGGCACGGCCGCCGCCGTGGCTTCCTCTCCAACCTGCACCTGGGCGCCCGGGATCCGGACGGCGGCCCGCCGGTGATGGTGGGCAAGACCTTCAAGGGCCTGACCGACGAGCTGCTGGCCTGGCAGACGAAGGCATTCCAGGAGATCGCGGTCGACTCAGGAGAGTGGGTCGTACAGCTACGGCCCGAGATCGTGGTCGAGATCGAGTTGGACGGGGTGCAGGTCAGCCCGCGCTATCCGGGCGGTGTGGCGCTCCGGTTCGCGCGGGTCCTGCGCTACCGGCCGGACAAGGAGGTGAGCGAAGCCGACACCATCGATCAGGTCAGAGCGCTGCTGCCCGGCTGATCGACCCGTATTCTGGAGTCTCGTGCGCTTCCTTGACGGGCATGAGCCCCAGTACGACCTCACCTACGACGACATCTTCGTCGTCCCCGGCCGCTCCACCGTGGAGTCGCGGTTCGACGTGGACCTGGCGACTTCCGACGGCTCCGGCGCCACGATCCCCATCGTGGTGGCCAACATGACCGCGGTGGCCGGCCGCCGGATGGCCGAGACGGTCGCCCGCCGGGGCGGCCTGGTGGTGTTGCCGCAGGACGTGGCCCCGGACGCGGTCGCCGAGATCACCACCTGGGTGAAGGCCCGGCACACGGTCTGGGACACCCCGCTCGTGCTACGGGCCGGCGACGCGGTCGCGGACGCCGTCAACCTGCTGCCGAAGCGGGCCCACGGGGCCGTGGTGGTCGTGGACAGCGACGGCCGGCCGCTGGGCGTGGTCGACGAGGCCGCGTGCCACGGCGTGGACCGGTTCACGCGGGTCGGCGAGGTGGCCAATCCGGACGTGGTGACGCTGCCGATCGACACCGCGCCGCGGGAGGTCTTCGACCGGCTCCACGGGCGGTCCACCAAGGTGGCGCTGGGCGTGGACGGCGACGGCCGGCTGGCCGGTGTGCTGACCGAGGTCGGGGCGCTGCGGGCGGAGATCTACGCGCCCGCGTTGGACGCCGACGGGCGGCTGCGGGTCGCGGCCGCGACCGGGGTGAACGGCGATGTCGCCGCCCGGGCCGCGGAGCTGCTCGACGCCGGGGTGGACGTGCTGGTCGTGGACACCGCGCACGGGCACCAGGAGAAGATGCTCAGCGCCTTGCAGGCGGTGCGCAAGCTCGACCTGGGCTCGGTGCCGGTGGTCGCGGGCAACGTGGTCACCGCGGCCGGCGTGCGGGACCTGGTGGACGCCGGGGCCGACGTGATCAAGGTCGGCGTCGGGCCGGGGGCCATGTGCACCACGCGGATGATGACCGGCGTCGGCCGGCCGCAGTTCTCGGCGGTGGCCGAGTGCGCCGCGCAGGCCCGCGCGCTGGGCAAGCACGTGTGGGCCGATGGCGGCGTCCGGCACCCGCGGGACGTGGCGCTCGCGCTCGCCGCCGGTGCGTCCAGCGTGATGGTCGGGTC
>Ga0068853_100001633_pt1 | contig 16393 bp, 12 predicted proteins | sample KBSCornC32_FD_65655 | JGI IMG/M metagenome (GOLD analysis project Ga0068853, IMG submission 65655) | Corn rhizosphere microbial communities from Kellogg Biological Station, Michigan, USA - KBS Corn C3-2 | ecosystem: Host-associated > Plants > Roots > Rhizosphere > Soil ...
CGATGTCGAGTTCCGGTTGTTTTTCGATAATGATGGTTTCGCTCGGCGTGAGCATTACAGTGCGGTCGGCTTCGTCAACAACGACTGCCGCATCCCGGTTTGCGCCGTAATCGTTAACGATTATCTGGGGCTGCGTGTCGGGCACATTTTCCGAAGGCAAAACCTGGCCGATGTTTTTGTCGTCAATTGGCGGCATTATTGTGCACCTCCGGTTTGAGCAAGATCGGTGGCAGGTTCGGCGGGCGAGCTGTATGACGGCGTATAAATAAGCCGGAGCGAATATTCGGTAAAGGTCGAGCTCTCGTTCTTTTGCAGGTCCTGGCCGCGAAGCTCCGCCTGAAACAGCCCGGAATTATTCATATTATCGATCATCGCCGTTACAGCCTGATAATTGTGGCTGAGAACGGCAAAATCGAGAACGGCCTTGTTGCGGTCGCCGTCGCGATAAATATTTTCGACGCTGATGCGTGAAGCACTCACGCCGCCCGGCATAACGGATTCGAGATCGGCAAAAAGCCGCGACCAGCCGAAGGTTTTATTTGCAACCAGCTTGTGCGCCTCGATCAGCAAAGTTTGCTGTTCTGGCGTAAGCTGATGCTGCACCTTGGCACCCTCGCCGTTAAGGCGATCGACGTCGGCCTGCATATCCTTGATCTGGCCGGCAACAAGCTGGTCGGAGCGGCTGTTTTGACTGAGCCGCGCAAAACAGAGAACCGCCGCGCCAACGCTGCCCGCAAGCAGCAGGATAGCTAAAATGTAAGGAAGATTCCGGTTGCGAAACGGATGGGTCGCAAGGTTTAATTTTGTGATCACAGTTTTAAAAATCCAGGGCTAAAAACTCCGAAACCGGGGACGAAAAATACCGGCACACATTCTATCACGAAACGCAAGCCCTGTCTTTCACGATTTGATCACCTAAAAAGTTGCAATTATTCACTCGTTTCGGGACGGCAGTTCGCGTGTCATTTCCTCGGCCGTCAGATCGCGATAGGCGCATACGCGGTTGCGGCCCTCGCGCTTGGCGCGGTAGAGCGCGGAATCGGCCATTTCGACGAGTTGGATCGGGTCGTTCGAGTCCTGCGGGAACGACGAAATACCGATGCTGATTGTAACGTGGTGCAACTCCTCGGGTTTCCCGCGGCGGATGACCGTGAAACCCTCTTCTTCTATACATTTGCGAATCCGCTCGGCTGCGACGAGCGCCTGCGGAAGCTCGGCGTCGAGCAGGAACGCCGCAAATTCCTCGCCGCCGAAACGGGCTGCCGCGTCGCCGCTGCGCAGATTTTTTACGATGCAGCCGCCTAATTCTTCGAGGGTTTTGCTGCCGGTCAGATGGCCGAAAGTGTCGTTTACATCCTTAAAATGATCGACGTCCATCATCAGGACGCAGAAATTTCGGTTTTCGGCCTTTGAGCGGCTCGCCTCGCGGCGGAGTTCCGAAAAGAACGAACGGCTGGACAGCAACCCGGTCAGATCGTCGTGCGAGATGAGGCGGTGGATCTGCCTTTGATATTCGCGGTCGATCTCGTCCAGCAGCTCGAAACGCAAAATATGCTCGCCGATCATTATCTTGTCGCCGTTCTGCAGTGTTTCGCTGGTGATGGTACGGCCATTGAGCAGCGTTCCGTTTCGCGATGTCAGGTCGGTAAGCACATAGCCTGCTTTTTTTGTATTTGGATCGACGACTGTCGTGATGCGGGCGTGGAGGCGTGAGGCTTTTGTATCGTTAATGCGAACATCAGCCTCGAGAGCGCGGCCCAATATTACCTCTTCGCGTTCGAGCGGTATCGGCACAGCTATGAGGTCGCCGCTTAAAAATACAACGGCGGGACGAAGGTCTCGTGGCTTGGGTTCGGCTTTTTGCATACGGAGTGAGACAGGCACGGCTGGCGGCTCCAGATAATAGAATACCTATTCGACACTAAAATTTCCAGATGTTTTTCATTCGTCGGGCATCGGATCTGGTGCAAATGCAGGTCAGCGAATCTATTTATCGGAACGGCAAAAAAATGCGGGCGCGGCTGTCTATACTATTTACGGACTATTGCGGTCTGGCGTCGTGGCCGAGAAAAATTTGCTGCATTTCACATCGGTATTGATTAATGACTTGCAAGATAAAGAAAAAGGGTTTTTAATGATTCTGAATAGTTCACCCAGCACGCCAACTCGAGCAACTCGGTGCCCGTGACTGCGGCGGCAAAACGCGTTTTCGCCGAACACCGCCTTTGATTCGCGTCGAAATATGAGTGACAGAAGTTCAAAAAACGACCTCGTAACGTTTGCGGGCCCGATATTCGATCTTGTGCTTCGTCTCAAGGCGGGCATCGTCGCGCCGTCAAACGCCCTGCGTCCACAGGTCGCGGCAATGCTGAGCGATTTTGAAAAGCGTGCGGAACGTTACCGCTTCAACCCGAAGATCATACAGGTTTCAAAATTTGCATTGGCCGCGTTTGTTGACGAAACGGTGCTGACAAATAATTTCCCGTTGCGTGCCGAATGGGAAAAATATGCTTTGCAGCTCGAATATTTCGGCGAGCAGCTTGCCGGCAACAAATTTTTCGACAAGCTCGAGGCAATGCTGAACCAGATCGAGGTAACGCAGGACGCGGTCGAGATCTATTACGTCTGCATGCTGCTCGGGTTTAAAGGCCGCTACGCCGTTTACGACCAGGAAAAGCTGCTTGCAATAATGCAGAACACCGCGAACGCTCTGGTCAAGATCGGTAAAATAAAGCCCGTCGAACTCGCGCCCAACTGGGTGGCAAACGACCAGCCGAAGCCGCCGGAGAAACGCGGGATGCCGGTTTGGGCAAAAATCGGAGCATTGGCCGGTCTATGTTTAGCGGTCATTGTTTACGTCGTAATGTTCTTGTTGACGTCAAAGTTTTTGCAGGACACCATAGAAAACCTGCAATTGTAGCTAGGGTGTCGCCGGAGCGACTGGCGGAAAATATTCTCTCTTCGTGTAGTTGATTCACTAAGTATGTCCTCTTGGCAAACTCAGCAACTTAAATACGCTTTCGGTATCGGCTCGTTTATGTCGTTTTACGGCATTGTGGGACTGATCGTTTATATGCTGCCGACGTCGTCGGTTGGTAATTCGTCGAAGATCGTGATCATCGCCCTCGTTCTGCTTACGATACCCTTTGCGTTGCTTATTGCTTTTCTGGGTGCTCGCCGAAGCAAGAAAAAGGCGGCAAAAGCCGAGGCAGCGGCTGCGGCGACAGCTCCGGCGGCCCAGGCGTCCGAAACCGCGCCGTCCAATGGCACTCCGCAAAAGCTTGCCGCGCCGTCAGGAAACTATGCCGATCTGAGCGGAGGGGCCGAAGAGGTCGCACAATTCTTAAAATCTTCAAACCTGGGCGTCGGAAAAGACGCGATCTACGCTTTGCCGTGGTATCTTGTCGCTGGTGTGCCCAAATCCGGGAAAAGCTCGCTCGTTGTTAGCTCAAACCTGAATTTTCAAACGCTGCCGAGCCAGCGAGAGTCCGAGCAAAAGCTTGTCCGCCCGACGCGCGGCGTCGATTGGCGCGTGACGAGCGATGCGGTCTTTGTCGATACCGCGGGACGGTATCAAACCGAAGGCGTCGATTCGGATGAATGGGGAGCGTTGCTCGAAACCATCAAGAAATACCGTCCGAACCGCCCGCTAGACGGATTTTTGCTTGTCGTAGATGTCGGACGCGTCATTCAGGCGAACGAGCGCGACGCCGAGGAAATGGCAAAGGTCCTTCGGTCACGCCTGGACGAAGCGACGCAGCGGTTAAAAACGCGGTTTCCGGTTTATGTCGTATTTACGAACGCCGACGCGATCGAGGGTTTTCGCGACTCGTTTTCGAGCTCGAAGGGCGAGGACAAGTCGCTGGTTTGGGGTTCGACCATTCCGCTCGAAAAAAGCGATAACGCTCAGGCTCTGTTCGACGGTGAATTTGAGGTACTGCACAACTCGGTGATGAGACGCCGCCTGTTGCGGCTGTCGGCTCCGTTTCCGGCGGTACGGCAACTGCGTATCTTTAATTTTCCACTTCATTTCGGGTCGGCACGCCGCAAACTCGGAGCCTTCATTTCGACGCTGTTTCGGCCAAATCCGTTTAGTGAGAGTCCGTTTTTACGCGGGTTTTATTTTACGGCCGCACCTGCCGGGAAAGCTAGTTCGAACGGTCCACAGGCCGTTGGCGGATCGTATTTCACGGAACGCTTTTTCCGCGACGTCGTTCTCAGGGACAAGGACCTCGTAAAAACGTTTATTGCACAGCGTCAGCGTGCTCCGATCTTCGGCTGGTTTCTTACTATACTCGTTTCTTTTATTACGATCTTTCTGCTCGCGATGTCCGGTATCTCGCTGGCCAGCAACCGGGCGATGCTTAACGAGGCAAAAGACAAGGGCGAAAAGGTCCTGACCATCGTCCGATCCGACGCAGGAAAATCGACGCTCAACAAGACTCCGGACGAAGCGCGGCGCGAAATGAGTTCGATCGACGACCTGCGACAACTCATGGTGCGTCTCGACGATAATGAGCGAAACGGAGCGCCGCTGTACATGCGGTTCGGTTTGTATTCGGGCAATCGTGTTTATAAGGGACAGCTTTTGCCGATCTATATGAACGCGATCGAGCAGCGATTCAAAAACCCGACGATCGCGCGCGTCGAGGCTGAATTGCAGAAATTTGCGTCTGCCCCGCCGGTTGCGAACACCGCAAAGCTGACCGATCAGGAAGAACAAACGCTTGGCAAAAATTACGATCTGCTCAAGGCGTATCTGATGCTGACTGGTACATATAAGGACAAGGCAGAAGCGACACACATCGTAGCGACACTTAAGGATTACTGGTTTCAGGAATCGAAGCTTCCAAAAGACCTCGAACTGACCGCACAGCAGCAACTTGAATTTTGGGCAAAACAGGTTGACCGTGATGACGACGAATACCGGTTTCCACGCATCGATGCAAAGGACAAGCTGGTTGCGGACGTGCGGCAAAAACTGCAGGCTTTTCCGGCGGCGAACCGATATTACAAGCGTAAGGTGACGGAAATATCGAAGGACCTCGACGATAAGTACGGACCGACGAACGTTACGACAATTCTGACCCGGAACGGTGCAGATACAAGCCTAATGGACGGAAACTATGCCGTGCCGAACGCCTACACGCGGGCCGGTTACGAGCAGATGAAGATCGCGATCGCTGAGGCTGACATCAAGCTTAGCGAAGGCGATTGGGTCATGGGTGAAACCGGCAAGCGTGACATCGCCCAAACGACTGATTCGAGCAAGATTCAGGATATGTATTACCGCGATTACTCGGACCAGTGGCGCGGGTTTATCAAGACCGTCAACGTCAAACCGTACAAGAATAAAGACGAGGCCACCAACGCATTCGCCATACTTTCATCGGCCAGCTCACCGATGAAGATACTTCTGACCGAGGTTTCAAAGAATACCAATTTGTCTGCTCCTATTGAGGAAGGCGGGCTTTGGAACTGGATCAAGAGTTGGTTCCAATCGAAGAAAGCCACAGATACTGGCGGAAATACGCAGCCTGAGAAGGATTTCAGGCCGTTATTTACATTTATCGGCAAGAAAGACCAGGCCGAAGCCCCGCCCGTCGAGAAATATCAGGCGGAGATGGGCAACGTGTACAAGGAGATCAACGGGCGCTCGGCGGACGAGCTTCGCGGTATCGCGCAGGAGATGGCGAACGATAAAGACCCGCTGAAACTCCGTTCGCGCGATACGGCGATCGCAAATCTGACCAAAGCGTTTAGCGAAACGCCGGCTTCGCAGGAGATAGCGCAGCTGCTGCAGGAACCTCTGAGCAATCTTAAGGAATTGCTGGGAGCCGACCAGAAGACACAGCTTGCCAAAATGTGGACGGATCAGATAGCGCCGGCCGCTAAAGAAGTCGAGACCGGATATCCGTTCGACGACAGCCAGAACGAGGTCGATCTGACGAAATTGACAGCATATCTCAACCCGTCCGACGGCAAGCTGTCGAAGTTCTATGACGAGCGTCTGAAGAAGTATTTTGAGGAGTCGAACGGCCAGCTTAAGGTCAAGGCCGACAGCGAGGTTAAATTCAGCGACGAGTTCGTGGCATATCTGAACTCGGCGTTCGCTCTCCGAAAGGCGTTGTTCGGAACAAATCCGACGCCCAAGTTCGATTACGAGTTCACGCTGCAGCCATCCAAGGACGGCGTTGTACAGGTCACGATAGACGGCCAGCAGATCTCGTCGAACGGCACCGGTGCGTTCAAGGGAACATTCCCGGCGGCGACCGGATCCGAAACCGGTGTGCTGATGAGTTTCAGCGGAGCGTCGAGTTCGCCAAGTGCGCCTGCGGCCAATACCGCCAACACTAATACCGCCGCCAAGCCGGCGGAGCAACCCGCCGCTTCGTCATCCGGTTCGGAACCCAGATTCCCGGGAACCTGGGGGCTGTTCAAGTTCGTCGATGCCGGGAAGGCGCTAAAGCAATCGGGCGGCGATTATCTGCTGACCTACAACGTCGGCGGAAAAACGGTGACGGCGGTGATAAAGCCGAGCGGGGGCGATCTGTTCGACAAGAGTATATTTAAGGGCTTTAAGGCTCCGCAAAACTTCTTAGCGGCGGAGAAATAAATTCGCGGACATCACTTGTTTCATTTAGGCGAAGCAAGGCTGACTGGACCTTTACGGGCGGCAAGGGGCCGCTGTCAATAACGATATGAATGAAGCCAAAACACAGTTGGATGCAGGAAATTTAGGCGGCGCGGTCGCATCCGCGCTGGATTTTGTAAAAACCAACCCCACAAATTCGTCGGCCCGTACATTTCTGTTTGAGCTCTCGTGTTTTTCGGGCGACTGGGACCGGGCCGAAAAGCAGCTTGACGTCATCGGTCATCAGGACGTCAACGCGATGGTGGGTTCGATGATGTTTCGCCAGAATTTTAAGGCCGAGCGCGACCGAATGAAATATTTCTCGGATGGCGTTAAGCCGGAATTCATGACGCAGTCTTACCCTTATGTGGACGATCTTCTGACGGCAAATAACCGAGTGCGAGAGGGCAATGCCGCCGAGGCGCGCGAAATGCTGGACAAGATCGAAGAAGAGCGGCCTGCTTTTCCGTGTATGGTAAACGGTGAGGAATTCAGCGATTTCCGCGACTACAACGACCTGACGATGTGCGTTTTCGAGGTCATTCACAAGGATTTGTACCTCTGGCTGCCGTTCGAACAGATCGTCAAAATCGAATTTACAAAGCCGGCTTCGCTTCGCGATCTTTATTGGCTGCAGGGTCAGGTCGAGCTTAAGAACGGCAGCAACGGAGAAGTGTTTTTCCCGACACTCTACTCCGGCACATGGAAGAGTGAAAACGATCAGGTTCGGCTGGGGCGTATGACCGATTGGCGTGACCTCGGAAACGACCTTTTTGTCGGCGAGGGAACAAAACTTTTCTGGATGGATGGGAAAGACAAGTCGATCCTGGACATCGAAACTATCGAATTTAAGGCCGAAGATGCGGCCGAATGAAAATTTTTAGTGATTTATAAGCGGTTTTCGTTTATTATATAGCCGATTCAAAGCAATTTGAGGCCGGTTCACTGTTGTTCCTAAAAAATTAAGGAGCCTTTTGATGAGTGGCGAACTACAAAAACCACCCGTAGTTGATCTCGAACTTTTGCTTCAACCTATCTCCGAAGAAAATCCTTCGGGTGAGAGCCTGCGCTATTCGGGCATTTACGATGAGATCTCCGAAGCACGGCGGGCCGATGATAATCTCAGTCTCGGCGAATGGCAGACCGAGCTGAAGGTCGCTGATTATCGCAAGGTCATCGATCTGGCCGTACCCGCGCTATCTACCAAATCCAAAGACCTTCAGATATCCGCATGGCTTCTGGAATCACTTATTAAGCAACACGGATTTGCCGGCTTTCGCGACGGCGTAAAACTCGCCGCCGGTTTGCAGGAGAAGTTTTGGGAAACGCTTTACCCTGAGATCGATGAGGGTGACATGGAAGCGCGCGCAAACGCCATTTCGTGGATCGATACCAACGTTTCGATTGCAATAAAGGATGTTGCAATTACCGGCGGCGAGAGATATAGCTTTAACGATTTTGAAGATTCAAAGACTTTCGACATCCCGGACAGTATAGACGCGGTGCCGTATGAGGACCAGCAAAGGGTCAGAGAGCTTAAAGCGCAGGCAGAACGCGAGCGTCGAGTAACCACCGAACTTTGGAGAAAGAACCTTTTACAAACGCGGCGGGCCGACTGTGAGGAAATAAACTTTACCATCGATGAGTGCTGGGCTGCGATCAAGGACCTCGAAACGGTGATCGAGGCGAAATTCGAACGAAATCAGATGCCGGGCTTGTCGGGTTTGAAGAAGACCCTCGAAACGGTTCACAACCAGGCGAAGAAAATACTCGAAGCGAAACGTATCGAGGAGCCCGACGAAGTCGAGGCTGACGGGGAAGGAACCGGCGAGATCGGCGAAGACGGAGTTGCCGTTGCACGAGCCGGCGGCACAGCCGGCGCGATCCAGGGCAGGCGAGACGCTTTGAAACGCCTGGGCGACATCGCGGATTTCTTTCAAAAGACCGAACCGCACAGCCCTGTATCATACCTGGTGCAGCGCGCGGTGAAGTGGGGCAATATGCCTCTTGAAAATTGGTTACAGGATGTTATCAAGGATGAATCGATCCTCGCACAACTTCGTCAAACCCTCGGTTTTTATACGGGGAACGACGAATCAGCCGGTTAGATCCGATCTGCCGGTGGCACGGATATGTTCTAAAGATCCAAAAAATGAATTTCGAATACGAAAGGAGAAAAACTAATGCCAAAGAAAGAAAGTATACAACACAAAATTGACCGTATCCGGCCACCGCGTGTTCAGATCACTTATGACGTGGAAACGGGCGGAGCGATCGAATTGAAGGAATTACCGTTTGTAGTCGGCGTCATGGGCGACTTTAGCGGAAAACCCGAAGAAGCCTTGCCGGCGATGAAGAACAGAAAATTTGTCGAGATCGACCGGGACAACTTCGACCAGGTCCTCGCGGGTATGAAGCCTCGTCTCGCGTTCACGACCGACAACAAGTTGCAGGACGACGGAAGCAAGGTCGGCGTCGAGCTGAAATTCAACAAGATGGAGGATTTCCATCCTGACAGCGTCGTTCAGCAGGTTGAGCCGCTTCGAAAATTGGTCGAAGCGCGGCAAAAACTTTCTGATCTACTTTCAAAAATGGACGGAAACGACAAGCTTGAGAGTCTACTCGAGGGCGTAATAGCGGATTCCGGTCAACAAAAAGAGTTAAGCAGTGCTCTCGGCATCGAGGCCAAGGAGGAATAATCACATGGCAAATCAGAAAGAAAAGGAAGCCGCCGTCCAAACGGTTGAAGAAACCGGGGAAGTTAACCTTCTTGACAAGATTTTAACCGAAGGAAAAATGGGGCGTGACGAGTTTCAGAAGGAACGCGCCAAGGATATGATCGCCGAGTTTGTCAACCAGGTAATGGCGGGCGAACTTACGATGTCTAAAAACATGGATCTCGCGATCAACTCGCGCATCGCTGAGATCGACCGCCTGTTGAGCTCGCAGCTTAACGAGATAATGCACCACGAGGATTTTCAAAAACTCGAAGGATCATGGCGTGGGCTCAATCAGCTTGTAATGAACAGCGAGACCAGCACGCAGCTCAAGATCCGCGTGTTGAACGTTAACAAAAAGGACCTGCTCAAGGACTTGGAACGCGCTCTGGAATTCGACCAATCCACACTCTTCAAAAAGATCTACGAAGAAGAGTACGGAACGTTCGGCGGTGCGCCGTACGGAGCATTGATCGGCGATTACGAATTCGGCAACCACCCGCAGGATATGGCGTTGCTCGAAAAGATCTCCGGCGTTGCGGCTGCGGCACATGCCCCGTTCCTGAGCGCGGCAAATCCGAGCATGTTCGGATGGGAAACATTTTCGGAAATGACCGAGGTCCGGGACGTCGCAAAGATCTTCGACCGGACGGAATACGCAAAATGGCGGAGCTTCCGCGAATCGGAGGATTCGCGTTATGTCGGCCTTACATTGCCGCACACGCTCGGCCGTGAGCCATACGGTGCAGCAACGCGTCCGACCGAAACATTCCGTTTCGAAGAGGATGTTGACGGTACCGACCACAAGAAATATTTGTGGACAAACGCGGCATTTTCGCTCGGCACGCGCCTGACCGAGGCATTTTCTATGTATGGCTGGTGCGTGGCTATCCGCGGCGTCGAGGGCGGCGGTCTGGTTGACAGCCTTCCTACGCATACGTTCCAGACGGACGAAGGAGAAGTTGCGATGAAATGTCCAACCGAGGTCGCGATCACCGACCGTCGCGAAAAAGAGTTTTCCGACAACGGTTTCATCCCGCTCGTCCATTGCAAGGGTACTGACTATGCCGCATTTTTTGCGACGCAGTCGGCGAACAAAGCGAGAAAGTATGACACGGACGCAGCCAATGCAAACGCAAGACTGTCCACCCAATTGCAGTACATTTTCGCCACGTCGCGTTTTGCTCATTACCTGAAGGCGATGATGCGGGACAAGATCGGCAGCTTTATGGAACGCAAGGACGCCGAGCAGTTTTTGTCCAGGTGGATCTCGAATTATGTTACTTCCGACAGTTCGGCTTCGCCGGCGGTGAAGGCAAAGTATCCGCTTCGCGAGGCGCGTATCGAGGTGGCCGAAGTTCCGGGAAAACCGGGATGCTATCGCGCGGTTGCTTTTTTAAGGCCGCATTTTCAACTTGACGAGCTGTCCGTTTCGCTTCGTCTGGTCGCAGAGTTGCCGCCGCCCGCGAAGTAGTTTCCGTGCGGCATTAATTTCCTTTTGAGCACTTAGCAAAAAGAGTTTACGGCATCGTCCCTTAATTGTGAGTTTTGACAAACGTCCGAAATCGGCGTTAATCAATTAACTTAAACGGCCCGGCCGTTTTCGGGCATTAATTTGAATTAGAAAATATAAGGAGCGAAACAAATATATGGCAGAAGATGTTTTTTTGAAGATAGATGGTGTTGACGGCGAAAGTAAAGACGCGGCCCACCCCAGCGAATGTGAGTTGCTGAGCTGGAGTTGGCACGAATCGAACGCGGGATCCGCTGCCGCTGGTCAGGGTTTGGGTACCGAGAAAGTCACCATGGGCGACTTTACATTTACGATCGTTACAATGAAGGGCAGTCCGAAACTTGCTGAAAAGTGCGCAACCGGAGAGCATATCGCTTCGGCCACGCTGACGGTAAGAAAGGCTGGTGGAACGCCGGTTGACTTCCTTGTTTATAAGTTTACCGATCTGCTCATCAGTTCATTTAGTATTAGCGGAGGTGGCGGAGGACTTCCTATGGAAACGATTTCGTTCAACTTCGCAAAGGTCGAAGGCGACTACGGCGTACAGGACACCACTACGGGTCAAATCACCGATCACATTAAATGGGGCTACGACCTGAAATTAAACCAGAAAGTCTAGCCTGCATACATTGTTACCTTGTGGCCCGTCTTTCTATAGCGAGAGACGGGCACGTTTTTCATTTTTATGCCTCGTTCGGATCACGAAACCAGGATCACTCCGTCGGTCCTTGACCGCCTGCTCGATTTCGACCCGCGGTCATCGTCAGAAGGCCAGAAATCGCGGTCGCAAACGCTCCATGAGTTAAAAGCCTCGGTTGGGCGCGATCTCGAGTGGCTTTTGAATACGCGGCGGCTCGCATTCGAGCTGACGGACGATCTTTACGAGGCGAACAGGTCGGTTGTCGCGTACGGCATTCCAGATCTGACCACACTGAGCCCTGACAGCGCCCTTGACCAAAAAGCCCTTGTAAAGCAGATCGAAAATGCTATCGCGATCTTTGAGCCGCGTTTTCTGTCCGCCAAGGTAACGCTCGAGGCGATGGGAGGAACGGAGCGCTCGCTTCGCTTCCGCATCGACGCGCAGCTCGATATTGATCCGGCGCCTGAACCTGTATCATTCGATATGTCGCTGGAAGCAGGGAGCGGCGGCCACTTTGAGGTCGCTGCGGTTTAAGGGCATAGTACGTTTTTCACGTCGGTATTTTTTGAACAATGCGGGATGAGTTATTAGGTTATTACGAACGGGAACTGGTCTTTCTGCGAAGGATGGGCGCCGATTTTGCGCGCAAGTATCCTAAGATCGCGGCGCGGCTCCTTCTCGATGAAGAAAAGATCGAAGATCCGCACGTCGAGCGGATGATCGAATCGTTCGCCTTTCTAACGGGGCGCGTCGGCCTCAAGCTCGACGATGAGCTGCCCGAGATCACCGAATCGTTTCTCAACCTTCTTTATCCGCATTATCTCGCGCCTATACCGTCCGCTGCCATCGCTCAGCTTTCGTTCGGTTCGCCGAACGACAAACTGACGGCGGTCCAATTGCTGGAGCGCGGCGCGCGGCTTAATTCGCGGCCGGTTGACGGGACGCCCTGCCAGTTCAGGACGGCATACGATATTCAACTGGCGCCCGTTGAGATGCTGTCCGCCGATCTCGAATCGAACGCGCCGAAGGACGCCCGCGGAAAATATGCAAATTGCAATATCCGCATGAGCCTTCGCTGCTACGGCAATGCGAATTTACATGAAATGAAGATCGGCGCGACGCAGGACCGCCCGGAGTTTTTGCGATTTTACATCGACGGCGATCCGCAGCTTGTCTTTCCGCTTTACGAAATAATTTTCAATCACGCCACAAAGGTCGAATTTCGTCCGAAAGAGCCTCCGATCGGCGACAAGACGATGAAGACGCTTACAAATCTTCAGGTAAAATTGCCCGATCCTGTGATCTTGCCTGCAAGTGAGGCAATAAAGGCAGTCGGTTTTGACGAGCGCGAAGCGTTGCTGCCTTATACGAAACGCTCGTTTGCGGGGTATCGGTTGCTGACCGAATACTTCACGTTCCCGTACAAATTTCTGTTCTTCGACATTCACGGCCTCGACAAGGCGATCGCCGGAAAGTTCCCGAGCCATTTCGATATTATTATTCATCTTGAGGATGTTACGCCGCCGATAGCCCCTGTGACCGTCGATACGTTCCGGCTTGGCTGTACGCCGATAGTTAACCTGTTTTCGCGGCTTGCCGATCCGATCTATCTGTCGCAGCAAAAATACGAGTATCACCTCATACCGGACGTTCACCGCCAGGCGAATACCGAGATCTATTCGGTCGATCAGGTTTACACGACCGATCTGAACACGAATGTGACCCGAGAATTTTCGCCGTTCTATTCGCTGCGGCACGCCTACGGCGAGGAAGCTGAAAAATCGTTTTGGTATGCCACGCGTAGGCAGTCACAGCGCCCCGACGACGAAGGCACCGAAATATTTTTGTCGCTCGTCGATATGAAGTTTAACCCGCGTGTTCCGGCCGTTGAGGTGTTGAACGTCAAAGCTACATGCACCAACCGCGACCTTCCCGCGCGTTTGCCGTTCGGCGGCAAGGAAAACGATTTTGAGGTCGAGGGGGCCGCATTGTTATCACGCGTTCGGTGCATCACGAAGCCGACGGAAACGATACGTCCGCCGCAGCGACGCGCGGCGCAGTGGCGTTTGATCTCGCATCTGAATTTGAATTACCTGTCGCTCGTCAATAACGAAGACGGAACGCCAGAGGCGTTGCAGGAGATACTTCAGCTTTACAATTTCAACGATTCGACCGTTACGCGAAAACAGATACTTGGAGTCACTGATATCGAAGCAAAAAAAGCGGTTCGCCAGATCGGCAGCCGCGTCGGGACCGGATTTGTCCGCGGTATCGAAACTACGCTTACCTTTGACGAAGAACAGTTCGTCGGCAGCGGCCTTTATCTTTTTGCATGCGTGCTGGACCGGTTTTTAGGGCTATATGCGTCGCTCAATTCGTTCAACCAGTTGAGCATTCGGACCAAGCAGCGCGAAGAGATCATTAAAAAGTTTCCGCCCAGGGCCGGTGAGCAGGAGTTGATGTAATTTTACGTTCGGCCGTCGGACCAAAAAAAGTAATTTGCACCACGCGGAGCTTTGCAAGGCGCGAAAACAGTCTGCACGCGAATCAACAAAATGTCTGAGAAACCGTTAAATCAAGTTTTGTTCGATGAGGCCTACCGCTTTGATTTTTTTCAGGCGGTACGGTTGTTCGAGAAACTTTATCCCGAACAGAAAACGGTCGGCGGTGCCGCGTTGCCGAACGAAGAACCGGTTCGGTTTCGCTCGCGCGTCACACTTGATTTCCCCGCCAGCGAGGTTCATGAAATACGCGAGACGGTCGACGAAAAAACAGATGAACGTCGGGTCGAAATGCTCATTAATTTTATGGGCGTCATTGGCGTTAGCGGCGTTCTTCCGACGCAGTACTCGGAACTTGCGCTCGACCGCATAAGACATCGCGACACCGCGATGTGGGCGTTCCTCGATATTTTTACGCATCGTGCGGTTTCGCTGTTTTTTCGGGCATGGGTTAAATACCGGTTCCCTATAGCTTACGAACGCGGAGACGACGAATTTACCTCGTACCTTTTCGATTTTGCAGGCCTCGGCACGCGCGGCCTGCGCGGGCGCATGAGCGTCGAGGACGAATCGCTGCTGCCTTACACAGGCCTTATTTCGCAGCGGCCGCATTCGACCAATGCACTCGAAAATGTGCTGAGCGATTACTTCGAAACGCGAGCTAAGGTCGATCAGTTTTTTGGCCAGTGGCTGTCGTTGAACGAAGAGGACGTTACAAGCCTCGGAGTAAGGAATCACTCGCTCGGGACACGGGCGATCGTCGGCACGCGCATCTGGGACCAGCAATCGAAATTTCGCGTTCGGATGGGGCCGATGTCGTTCAAACAATATCAGGCGTTCCTGCCTAACGGTTCGGCTCACAAGCCGCTGCGTTCGATCATGACGTTCATGGTCGGCCTGGAATTCGATTTTGACGTTCAGCTTGTCTTGAGCGCGAAACAGGTTCCGGGAATGATATTGACGACCCGTGCCATGCGCCGGCCGATGCTTGGCTGGACGACGTGGCTTAAAACAAAGCCTTTTAAGACAGACGACGATCAGGTGGTTTTGCGAATGGATAACTGATCGTCCGATTTTTTCGAGATGTTCGGCAAAGTCTTGAATTTTGATAGTTTCGGCGGCCGGCCGCGCGGCCGTGCCGTTCCGTCGGTATTCCTCGCGGGAGGGGCATTTGTCCTGAAGATCATTAATGGAGAAAAGTTATGAACGTAAATTTGAAATCCCTTGTAGGCAGACTAAATGACGTATGCCGGAACGCGCTCGAAGGCGCGGCGGGCTTATGCCTTTCACGAACGAATTATGACGTCGAGGTTGAGCATATTTTGGCCAAACTCCTCGAACAGGACGATACGGACCTGCACAAGATCTGTCATCACTTCGAAGTAAATGTGGACCGTCTCACAAAAGACGTGTCAACCGCACTCGACCGTTTAAAGAGCGGCAATTCGCGGACGCCCGGACTGAGTGACCGCATTCCGCGCTGGATTCAGGACGCGTGGCTGCTCGCGTCGGTCGATTTCGGCGCGGCTCGTGTACGCTCCGGGCACTTGACGCTGGCGCTCGTTGCCAACGACAGCTTTGCGCGGATCGCCCGTGAGATATCACGCGAATTCGACCACATCTCGGCTGAGGCATTGCAGTCGAAGCTGCCCGAGATAACAAAAGATTCGGCCGAAGAGCGCGACGCCGTAGCTCTCGGCGAAACGGCAGGCGTCTCAGGCGGTGCGCCCGTCGCCAGCGGCGTTCCCGGCAAAACAAAAGCCCTCGATCAATATACCGAAGACCTTACGGCAAAAGCTGCCGCGGGCAAGATCGATCCGGTTCTCGGACGCGATTTCGAGATTCGCCAGATCGTCGATATCCTAACTCGCCGTCGGCAGAACAACCCTATCCTGACCGGTGAGGCCGGCGTCGGTAAGACTGCCGTCGTTGAGGGTTTTGCGCTCCGCATTGCGCAGGGCGACGTGCCGGAACCGCTCAAGAATGTTGCACTTCGCAGCCTCGACCTCGGTTTGCTGCAGGCTGGTGCCGGCATAAAGGGCGAATTTGAAAATCGTCTTAAATCCGTGATCGACGAAGTGAAATCTTCGCCGCAGCCTATCATTATGTTCATCGACGAGGCCCACACGATGATCGGTGCGGGCGGCGCGGCCGGACAAAACGACGCGGCGAATTTGCTCAAGCCCGCACTCGCTCGAGGTGAGCTTCGAACCATCGCGGCGACAACCTGGGCTGAATACAAAAAATATTTCGAAAAGGACGCAGCGCTGGCACGGCGGTTCCAGGTCGTCAAGGTCGAGGAGCCTGACGAGGAAAAAGCAGTCGCGATGATGCGCGGCATCGCCGACAAAATGGAAGGGCACCACAACGTCCGCATTCTCGACGAAG
>Ga0068853_100001637_pt1 | contig 16375 bp, 14 predicted proteins | sample KBSCornC32_FD_65655 | JGI IMG/M metagenome (GOLD analysis project Ga0068853, IMG submission 65655) | Corn rhizosphere microbial communities from Kellogg Biological Station, Michigan, USA - KBS Corn C3-2 | ecosystem: Host-associated > Plants > Roots > Rhizosphere > Soil ...
TCGGCGACCCGCGCCGCCTGCTGCATGTTGTGGGTGACGATCACAATCGTGAAGCGCCCTTTGAGGCTGTGCATCAGATCCTCGATCGAGGCCGTGGCGATTGGGTCCAGCGCCGAGGCCGGCTCGTCGAGCAGCAGCACGTCGGGCTCGATTGCGATCGCGCGGGCGATGCAGAGCCGCTGCTGCTGGCCGCCGGAGAGACCGAGGGCGCTGTCCTTGAGCCGATCCTTCACCTCGTCCCAGAGCGCCGCTCCGCGCAGCGCTTTCTCAACCCGCTCGTCGAGACCCTGGCGCAGGCCGAGGTTGCGCGGCGCCCAGGCGACGTTGTCGTAGATCGACTTCGGGAAGGGGTTGGGCTTCTGGAAAACCATGCCGATTCGCCGCCGCACCTCGACCTGGTCGACGTTGCTCGCGTAGAGGTCGTGCCCGTGGTAGAGGACCTGGCCCTCGAGCCGGAAGGCGGGCACGGTGTCGTTCATCCGGTTGAGGCTGCGGAGGAAGGTCGACTTGCCACAGCCCGAGGGGCCGATCAGGGCCGTGATCCTGCTGCGCGGAATCCGTAGGCTGACGCCGGCAAGCGCCTTCTTGGCGCCGTAGAAGACCGAGACGTCGTTGACCTCGAAGACGGACTCGACCGGCACCCTCGGCCGGTAGCCGTTGATCCGCCCGACGGCGTCAGGTTCAGACTGAATACGGACGCGGGAGGGCACGGCCCGCGCCGGAACGCCGGGGTTGGCAGGGCGAGCTTGTTCGGCGAGGAGGGTTTGTTCAGAGGAATTCATGAGCTCATCTTTCTGAGGCTGCGGGCGTGCATCGCCCGGGCTCCGAGGCTTGCAAGGAGGATGAGGGCGATCAACACCAGTGACATCCCCCACGCCTGGGCGATGCCTTCGGGGCTCCCTTCTTCGGACAGTGTGAAGATTCTCACCGGCACGTTCGGTATCGCGTGGCTCATGTCCAAGAGCACTTCTTTGCCGTCGAACACCGAGGAAACCAGGATCAACGGCGCGGTCTCGCCGGCGGCACGCGCCACGGCGAGCACGGTCGCGGTGAGGATCCCGCCGAGCGCGCTGGGCAGGATCACGGTCAACACCGTGCGCCAGCGGCTGACTCCGAGCGCGTCCGCGCCTTCGCGCAGATTGCCGGGCACAAGGAGCAGTACCTCCTGGGCACCACGGGCGATCAACGGCAGCATGATGATCGCCAGCGCAACCGAGCCGGCAAAGCCGGACTGCTGGCGATGGTCGACAAGCAGGATGAAAATGAAGACACCGATGATGATCGAGGGCAGGCCGTTGATCAGGTCCAGGGTCAACTTGCTGAGGCGGACCATGCGCGGGGTGGCGAACTCGGTCAAAAAGAGTGCTGCCAAAACACCCAGCGGCATCGCAATCACCGTCGCCACAGCAACGATCAGAGCGGTGCCGACCAGCTCAGGCGCGATTCCCGTTGGCGCCCCGGTGACGAGGAATTCGAAGCTAAGGGCACTGGCACCGTGGACCAGCACCGTGTAGATGACTATCGCCAGCACTCCGACGGCGAACAGGGCGGCCGCGGTCGCGCCAAACTCCGTGAGTCGGCTGAACGCTCGGCGCCGACGCAGGTTGCCGCTTGCCGTTAGCGGCGCGGCAGGATCAAAGGCTGCGTCGGTCATTTCGTCGCCATTCGCCCGTAGTCGAAGCGAGAGCCGATCCACTGCGCACACAGGTTGGAGACCAGTCCGATCACGAGCAGAATCACTCCAAGGTAGAACAGCGCGGCTTTGTGCATTTCGGTGATTGCACCCGGTAGCTGGCTGGCGATCCGCGAGGCGAGTGTGTCGCCGGTCTGGAACAGAGAGGCGTTGATCGCCGCGCCGGCGCCAATCACCTGCGTGACGGCGATCGCCTCGCCCAATGCCCGCCCGAGACCGAGCAGCGAGGCCGCGACCACGCCCGAGGCGGTCGACGGCAGAACAACTCCGCGCACCACCTCCCACCGCGTTGCCCCTAGCGCGCTCGCGCCGTCCTGCACGTCTCGCGGGACGGCGAGGAAGAGATCGCGCGAGATCGAGGCGATGATCGGGACCACCATGATCGTCAGGATCAGACTCGCCGTGAAAACGCTGGCGCCGGTGGTCTGCGGGGCGCCGAAGATCGGGATGAAGCCGAGCCTGTCGTGCAACCAGGGCTCGAGGGTCCCTTGCACAAACGGGGCCAGGATCAGGATGCCCCAGAAGCCGAGGATGACGCTGGGGATCGCCGCCAGCATCTCGACCAGCGGGCCGATCACCCCCCGCACCCCGGCCGGCGCCAACAAACTCAGATAGAGCCCAATCGAGATCGCGATCGGTGCGCCGATCGCCAGCGCGGCGAAGGAGCTGACGATCGTCCCGAAGAGCAGCGAGCCGGCGCCGAAGACGCCGAAGTTGGGCTGCCAGGTCGTTTCGACGAGGAAGCCGAGGCCAAAAGCCGAGATCGCCGGCTCCGCCCCGACGACCACCTGGTAGCCAATCGCCAGAATCAGCACCAGGCCGAGCAGCGCGGCGAAGGCGCAGACGCCGAAGAGCAAACCATCGGCGAGCCGGTCAAACTGCTTGCGGCGCTGTCCTGAACGGGCCTGTTGGGCGACCTGCGAGGGCCCTGTCGCACTGGTGGCGGCGCTCATCGCGCGCAGCGTAGAGCAGTTCCAATCCGTTGCCCACCCGAACCCGGCAAATTTTCACAGAATTGACACAACTCCAGGATCGCTGTGCCTGGTTCACCACATTTCAACAACCTGCCGACTGTTACAACTTTTAAACACATTCCTTTTCACACGATTGAAACATATGTGCATTCTTTCGGGGCCATTCTGCGAGCCGCCAGGGGACGTTCTACGGCCTGTGGCAAGAGACGGAATACACAAGCCGAAAGGAATCCCTTTTGATTCGCAACAGGTTGTTTGGTTTCCTCATCGCGGTAACCGGGATGGTCGGATGCATGGCGACCATCTCGACCGCTGCTGCATCCGCAAACCTCAACGGCGCCGGCTCAACGCTGGTCGCGCCGCTGGAGGCCAACTGGGCCAACGGCTTCGAAGCCTCCGGCCACGGCAGTGTCAAAGTCACCTACGGCGCGGTCGGCTCGGGTGCGGGTATCGCCCAGATCACGGCCAGGACCGTTGACTTCGGTGCCTCCGACGCACCGCTCACCCCCGAACAGGCCGCTGCCTGCAATGGCTGCGTGCAGATCCCCTGGGCCCTCAGTGCCACCGGGCTCGGTTTCAGCATCCCAGGCGTGAAGAAACTGAACCTCACCGGGCCGATCCTCGCCGGCATCTACTTCGGCAAGATCACCAACTGGAGCGATCCGAAGATCAAGAAGATCAACCCGAAGGCCAAGCTGCCCAACCTGGCGATCACGCCGGTCTTCCGCAGCGATGGGTCGGGTGACACCTACGCCTTCACCAACTACCTCTCCAAGGTCAGCAAGTCCTGGAAGAACGAAGTTGGCTACGCGACCTCGGTCGGGTTCACCCACGGCGTCGGCGCCAAAGGCAACCTTGGCGTCACCAACACCGTCGCCACCACCGCTGGGGCGATCGGCTACATCTCCGCCTCGTACCTGATCGCGGCAGGGCTGCCGGTTGCGGCAGTCAAGAACGAAGCCGGCAACTACGAGCTGCCGAACCTGAAAAACATCGAAAACGCCGCTGCGATGGTGAAGAAGGTTCCGCCGAGCAACGAACTTCACATCGTCAACCCGCCGAAAAAGTTCACGGAAGCGTACCCAATCTCAACGTTCACCTACGCGATCGTTCCCCACAACGGTCCGCAGAAGGCCCTGGCCGGCCAGTTCATCAGCTACGCGATCACCGTTGGGAAGAAATACGGTCCGGCGCTCGACTTCGCGCCGATGCCGAAGGTCGTGGTTACGGCTGCGAAAGCAGCTATAGCGTCGCTTTAAGCATTAGCCACACAGCGACGATTTCGTCGCTGTCGCAACCGACCGGCCCCGGAATCGCCAAGATCCCGGGGCCGGTTTTTTGATGCCTGAAAGAAGCCCGGGCTGCTAGGCGAAGGCCTGAGCTGCGCGGCGGCGAAGGTCGGCGTTGAGCATGCCGGTGACCTCGCTCGGGCTGTCGCCCGCAGAGGGGATCGCGTCGCCGATCAAGCCGCTGGCGCGGAAGCCGAAGAGCGGGGCGTCAACGCCGAGGTCGCGGATCTGGCGGACCAGCCTGACCGCGCCGGCGGTGTCGGCGCGCGGACCGCAAAGCACGATTGCGGTCGCGTCCAGCGCCCGCAAGGCTCGCTCGAGCCGCTCGTCGCCGAGCTCGTTGGAGAGCATCAAGACGCGGAAGCCGGCGCGGCGCAGGGTCAGGTCGAGGGCCTGGGCGTGAACCGCCTCGGCATCGGAGCCGCGGCTGGAATCGAGCAGCAGGATGCCGGCCGGGCGAGAAGCGGCCGAGGCGAGACGGCGGGCGCCGTGCAGCCAGCCGGTCGCCCAACGCGAGGCGAATTCGAGCTCAGCCTCTCGGTCCGGGTCGACTGCAAGGCGGTCGATCGCAGGCAGCAGCAGCTCCTCGACGGTGCGCTCCAGCGGCCGCAGAGCCAGGCTCTCCTCGACCGCGCGGTCGGCGGCGTCCTCGTCGAAGCTCTGCAAGGCGGCAAGCAGGCCGTCGTCGCTTGCCGGCGCCGCTTGGCGCTGGCGGGCGAGCTCGATCGCGGAAGAGATGTTGCCGGTCTGGGCGAGCGCGTCGCGCAGCGTCTGCAGCTCGACCAGCTCGTAGTTGCGGTGGTTGCCCTGGGTGCGCTTAGGGGTGGGGAAGCCATAGCGGCGCTCCCAGCTGCGCAAAGTATTGGGACTGACTCCGAGAACTTCGGCGGCGGCGTTGGTTCGTATACCCGGCATCTGGCGGGCATTCTGGCACCGAAAATCCAGGTTTACGCAAGTTATGGACAGATTTACGAAATCTGTCAGCGATCTTGCAGAGCGCCGACGCCCACCGGCTGGCCCACGGCGCGGGCCCGCCACATCGCCTCGTCGGCCTTGCGCAGCAGCTCCTCGGCGTCGTGGCCGTGCTCCGGACAGGCGACGACCCCGGCGGAAATGGAGATCTTCAGACCGCCCGCGGCCTCGAGCTCGTCGAGCACGCGCAGGAGGCGCTCGGTCATCTGCACCCCTCCGACCGTCGACTGGTTCGGCGCCAGAACGCAGAGCGCACTCTCCTCGAGCCGGAATGTCTCGTCGACCAGGCGGACGCTGTCACGGAGGGCGGCGCCGACGACCGCCAGCATCGTCTCCTGGCTGTTGCCGTCGCGGGCTCCGGGTCCGTCGACGTCGAAGACGACGAGGCTGAAGGGGTGGTCATAGCGCTTGTTCTCTTCGATCAGCTGATCGAGCCGGCGGCGCATGTGGCCCGGCTGGAAGAGGCTCGCGTGCGTCTCAGTCTGGGGCAGGGGCGCTGATTGCGGTGCGGCCGTCGGCGCCTCCCGCACCGCCGCGACCGCCGTCGCGGTCACCGAGCCGAACTCTTCGGCCAGCTTCTGCGCCGCTTCCACAAAGGCCTCGCGGGCAACTTGGCCGATCGGCGAGCCCATGCTCCCTGCTTCTCTTGTCGGAGTTTCCGTTGCCACCCAGAAGACCTTCTCGAAAGCAACGGACGGCAGGCCCGCGAAATCTCGCTATTTGCGCACCGACAGATGTCTAGTCATTCTGTCCGCGACCGCAATGTTTTGTCACGGCCACATGGACGGAAAATCGACTCCGCCTAATCGAGGCTACGGCGACCGGCGAAGGCCTTGCCCAACGTCACCTCGTCGGCGTGCTCGAGATCTGCCCCGACCGGCAGGCCGCTGGCGAGGCGGGTAACCGAGACCTGGTCGCGCAGGCGCTCGGCGATATGCAGCGCCGTGGCCTCGCCGGTCGTCGTCGGATTGGTGGCAAGGACGACCTCCTGGACCCCGCCATTCCCGACCCGGCGCAGCAGCTCGGCGATCTTCAGGTCCTCGGCATCGATCCCGTCGATCGGGGAAAGGGCGCCGCCGAGCACGTGGTAGAGCCCCCGGTACTCGTGGGTGCGCTCGATCGGGATCACGTCGGCGGGCTCCTCGACCACGCAGATCGTCGTCTTGTCGCGGTTGGGATCGGCGCAGATCCGGCAGCGCGGGCCCTCGGCGAGGTTGAAGCACTCCTCGCAGAGCCCGACCTTCTGCTTCACCTCGACGATCGCCGCCGAGAGCGCCGCGGCCTCTTCGTCGGGGGCGCGAAGGATGTGGAAGGCGAGGCGCTGGGCGGTGCGCTGGCCGATTCCCGGCAGCCGCGAGAGCTCGGCGACGAGGCGCGCCAGTGGCGCCGGACCCTCGGCGCTCACATGCCAGGGAGACCGCCGAGGCCTCCCGTGATCCCGCCCATTTTCGACTCGGCGAGCTGCTGAGCGGCGCGCAGGCCCTCGTTGACGGCGGCTTGGACCATCTCGGCGAGCATCTCGACGTCCTCGGGGTCAACTGCCTCCGGGTCGATGGCGATCTCGCGCAGGGTCAGGTCGCCGCCCATCTTGACTTTGACCATGCCGCCGCCGGCACTGGCCTCGACCACCTCGTCCTTGAGCGACTCCTGCGCCTGCAGCATCTCGTCCTGCATCTTCTGCGCCTGCTTCATCAGCGCATTGACGTCGAAACCACCGGGTCCACCCCTGGCCATCAGCCAACCTCCTCAGCGTCGAACTCGCTCTTCAGCTTCTCCACCAGCGCATCGTGATCGATCTCGCGGTCGGAGGGTGCCTCCTCCGCCGCCGGAGCGGGCTCGTCGTCGAGCAATACGTAAGTGGGACGCAGCCTCTCCCCCAGAACGTCCTCGATCACGTCCGCCATCAGCTCCCGCTTCTCCGGCGTCTCCGCCTTGCGCTTGTTGAAGGTGAGCTCGGCTGGGAACCCGACGCGCAGACCCTCCTCGGCATCGAGCGATACAGGCCGAGCGCCGTCGAAAGTCGCGGCCAAAGCCGGGCTCGTCTCGCGCAGCTTGTCCAAAACCGAGGGCCATGTATTTACAACTTCCTCGAAGCCGACCCGGCCCGCGGGTCCTGTCACGGCAGGGGACCCCCCACCCCTTCCGGTCGCTAAAGCGTCCTCAGGGGTGGGCCCCCCTACCGTGCCACCCGCGGGAGGGTCGTCCTCGGAAGACGACTCGGTCTCGGCGTCTCTGAAGCTTTCAGACGGGTCGGGCTGCTCGGAGCTTTCAGCTGGCACAGGCTGCTCGGAGCTCACTGCTGACGCCTCGGGTACTTCAGAGCTAGCTGCTGGCGCTTCAGGTTCTTCGGAGCTATCTGCTGGCGCCTCGGGCTCAGTCTCTTGAGACGGGGAGGCCTCTGCCGCGGGTGGCGCCGTAGGGGGGCCCGCCGCCGAGGAAGCTTTAGCTACCGCAGGCGGTGGGGGGTCCCCTGCGGCGACAGGACCCGCGGCCCGAGGCGTACTCGTCCCGCCTTGCTCGAGCCTCTCTATGCGCCTGAGCAGTCCCCCCATGGATGGATCCAGATCCGGTCGCGCTGCCTTCAGCAGTGCGATCTCCACGGCCATGCGCGCATCGTCTCCCTCGCGCACCGAGGTCAGGGCGTTTGCCAGCTCGTCGATGGTCCTAACCAGGGTTGCCGCGCCGATCGCACCCGCTTGTGCGGAAAGTCGCTCGGCGTCGGTTGCCGTCACCACAAAGGTGTTCGGCACCTCGCCCACGGTCTGGGTCACCAACAGGTGGCGCAGGTGGGCGAGCAGGTCGCGGGCGAACTGGGCGGGGTCGCGGCCGGAGCGGGCCATCTTCTCCACGCCGAGCAGGACGCCCCTGGGGTCGGCAGCGATCACTGCGTCGACCGCGTCGAAGAGCAGCTCGGCGTCGGCAGCCCCGAGCAGCTCGAGCACGTCTTCGAGCTTGACCTGGTTGCCGCCGAAGGCGACCAACTGGTCGAGGGTGCCGAGCGCGTCGCGGAAGCTGCCCGAGGCGGAACGGGCGATCATCGCCACCGCGGCGTCCTCGGCTTCGATCTGCTCGGCCGCCGCAACGCGGGTCAGCACCTCGGAAATCTGCTCCAGCGAGGGGCGTTGGAAGTCGAAGCGCTGGCAGCGGTCGGCGATCGTCGGCATCACCTTGTGCGCCTCGGTGGTGGCGAGGACGAAGAGGGTGTTGGGCGGCGGCTCCTCGAGCGTCTTGAGGAAGGCGTTCCAGGCCTCCTTGGTCAGCATGTGCGCCTCGTCGAGGATGTAGACCTTCCAGCGGCCGCCGGTGGGCGCGTAGGCGACGCGCTCGCGCAGATCGCGCACGTCGTCGACCGAGCGGTTGGAGGCGGCGTCCATCTCGATCACGTCGATCGAGGAGCCGGAGGCGATCGTGGTGCACGATTCGCATTCGCCGCAGGGCGTCACCGTCGGGCCGCCGCGCTCGCAGTTGAGCGAGCGGGCGAGGATCTTCGCCATCGAGGTCTTGCCGGTTCCCCGCGAGCCGACGAAGAGGTAGGCGTGGTGGACCTTGCCCTGCTCGACCGCGTTGCGCAGCGTGCGCACGACGTGCTGCTGACCCACCACCTCGTCGAACGAACCGGGGCGGTGGCGACGGTAGAGAGAGATCGAATCGCTGGACGGCGGCACTCCGGCCAGTGTATCCGCGCCGCCTTCTCGCCCTGGCGCCTTAGTCGCAATATGTGCGACCAAGGCGCCATTACCGAGCGTGCAGTTGCATCTGTAGGTTGCGCCGGTGCGCTCGCGGGCCCGCAACTGGCTGACACCGGCCGCCTGGGTCGCCGCCATCGGCGCCCTCCTGCTGCTCCTCTTTCCCACCGGCTTCCCCAACTACGACACGATCTACGCCCTCGTCTGGGGCCGCGAACTGGCGCACGGGGTCAGTCCCGACTACGGCGCCGCCCTACCCCCCACGCCGCACCCGCTCGCCGACCTGCTTGGTGTCGTGACGACGCCGATAGGCGACGGCGCGATCACGGTGACGATGATCGTCGCCTACATCTCGCTTGGCCTGGTCGGCTACCTCGTCTACCGCCTCGGCTCGCTCTGGTTCGACCGCCCGATCGGCGCCGTGGCCGCATTGATCGTCCTCACCCGCGCCCCCTTCCTCTCCAACGGCCTGCGCGCCTACGTCGACGTGCCCTACATCGCCCTCGTCCTGGGTGCCCTAGTCGTAGAGACCAAGAAGCCTCGGGCTGGCTGGCCGGTCCTCTCGCTCCTGGCCCTCGCCGGCCTGCTCCGCCCCGAGGCGTGGGGCTTTTCGATCGCGTACCTGGCCTATTTCGTGCTGTGGCCTGAGCGATCTCCGGCCGGTCTGCGAGAGGAGACGAGGATGCCCCTCGAACGGGCGGATACTCAAAATGCCGGCCTAATTAGGCCGGCATTTGTCCGGGCGAGGGGCATCCTCGTCTCCCCCCGTGGCCTGAGCCTGATCGCACTGACCCTTGCCGCTCCAATCCTCTGGGTCCTCTTCGACGGGATCACCACCGGCAATTTCCTCTACTCCCTGACGGGCACACAGGAAACCGTCGACACGCTGCAGCGAAAGACGGGGCCGGTTGACCTGGTCCTCTACGGACCGCGGGCGCTCGGCGAAGTGATGCAGTGGCCAGGCATGGTCGGCGCCGCCGGGGGCATAGTGCTCGGTCTCGCTTTCCTGCGCCGCCGCTCCGCCCTGGGCATCGCCGCGGTGGTCCTCGCACTTGCCGCCTTCGCCCTGCTCGCCGCGGCCGGCCTGGCGATCATCGCCCGCTACACGATGCTCGGCGGCGCGATCCTGGCGATCTTCGTCGCCGTCGGCCTGCTCGGATGGCGACTGCTCGACGCCGGCCACCCCTGGCGCCGGCGCTGGCAGGCCTTCGCCGGCCTCGTGGCGCTGATGTTCGTGCTCTGGCTTCCCAACCAGTGGGACCTCGACTCGACCGTGCACAGTGACCTCGCCGACCAGGGCAAGATCGAGCGCGATCTCAGCGACCTCGCCGATTCCGGCGCCTTCGTCGAGCCACTCTGCGGAAGGGTCGCGGTGCCCAACCACCGCGCGATCCCGCGGCTTGCCTTCAACCTCGACGTCAAGCCCACCCAGATCGTCAGCGCCAGCGAGGAGGGCGTTCCGGCGCGCGGCTACTTCCTCAAGCCGGCCAATGCCTTCGTCATCCACAACTTCATCCTCGATCCCAACGATCCGACCCGCTTCAGGCTCGCGGTCCCGCACCGCTTCGAACGGGCCGGCGGCAACGACTCCTGGGTCCTCTACAGGCACTGCTGAGCACGGAGCGCCTCAGGGTTGCCGCTCGACCCGCTCGACCGCGGCGTGAGTCGCTGCGGCAAGTTCGGGATCGGCCAGCTCGACGCCCGCCGGCAGCTCGACGTGGAGGTCGCTGGAGGGATCGAGGCGCACACGCAGGCGCCCAGCGCCCCGTGAACCGAGCACGTGGCCCCCGCGGCTGCGGTCCTCACTGATGAAGTGGAGGTGGTAGCCGCTGACCTCGATTCCCTCGGTGTAGTCGGGGAAGCGAAAGCCGAGCATCGTCCCGACGACGTCGGCGAGCTCGAAGACGTGCTGCTCGGCGACGACCTCGGTTAGCGGCCGGTAGGGCGGACTCTGGCGCGGCACCGAGCGGGCGCGGACCAGCGCGAAGCGCCCGTCGATGCGGAGCGCACAGGAGGCGGAGCCGGCTGGGATCAAGCGGTCGATCGTGGCGAGCAGATCGTCGTGCTCGAGCGGGCCCTCGATCTCCCTGTCGAGTGAGGGCTGGAAGTTGGCAACGACGGCAAACGGCGTCTTCGCCTCGACAGCGATCTCCGTGACGCTTCCGTCCACGTCGGCGCGGTAGAAGCGGCCGTCGAGGGCGATCATCTCGCCGTCGAGCGCGTCCAGCGTTCCTAGTCCCAGGTCGCCGTGCTCGGCCAGCTCGACGAAGGAGAGATCGCCCTCGTAGGCGCCCTCGAGCAGCGCCGCGATCGTCGAGGCCTGGAAGAGCACGTGCGGTTCCCGCCCGGCGTGCAGTTCCTCCTCGCGCAGCGTCTCGACGTGGAGCGATCGGATCCAGCGCTCGTCCAGCACAGTCGTCAGTCTTCCAGCATGCTGAGACGAGCCACCGAGACGACGCTGCGGCGCGTCACTCTCCTGGTCTCGGCCGTGGTGCTGGTGCTCCTCGGCAGCGCCGCGATCGCCCACTACGCGCTCGGCCAGTTCGGCGATTTCGGCGACGCCCTCTGGTCAGCGGTCCTGCATGTGCTCGATCCCTCCAGCCTGCACGACGACAGCGACGCGGCCGAAAGGACGGTCGGCATCTTCCAGGTGGTGACCGGGCTCGTCCTGCTCGTCGGCCTGCTCTTCACCTTCGTCGCCGAGGTCGTCGCCAACTCCCTGGAACGGCTCGGGCAGACGGACAAGCCGGTGCGCTGCCGCGACCACCTGCTCGTCATCGGCGGCGTCGATTTCGCCTCGCTGGCCGCCTCGGCGGCCTCCGAGTCCCAGCTCGAGACCGCCCTGAGCCGGCTCGTCGTGCTGGCGCCCGAGTCCGCCCGCGACTCGCGGGCGCAGATCCTCGACGACCTCGAAGAGGCCGGCGGGCAGGAGCTCAAGATCGACCTGCTCTTTGGCGACACCGCTGGCGACTCCGGCTTCGAGCTGGCCGGCGCCGAGCGGGCGCGGGCGATCCTGCTGATGCCGTCGACCAGCGGGCCGATCGCCGCCGAGGCGGCTGACGTCGAGGTGACCCAGGCTGGCCTCGCCCTGCTCGACTACCTCAAAGAGCAGGAAGCGAGCCCGCTGGTGCGCCTGCTCTTCCGGCGCGGCCGCAACGTCGACGCCAGCTGGGAGCTCTTTCCGCCCGAGTGGGACGCGGTGGTCGGCGACCGCACCGTCTCCGCCCTGCTGCGGCTGGCGATCACGCGGCCGCCGGCGCTGGAGAAGCTGCCCGGCTGGGTCGCCGAGCACGGTTCCGTCGAGCCGTTCACCAAGCTGGTTGACGCGTCCTGGAAGGCCTCGGTAAGGGCGGAAGGGCCGCTGCGGTTGACGATCGTCGGCTGCGGGATCAACGCCCCGGCCTTGATGGAGGACCTGGCCGAGGTCGGCACCGAGACCTTCGCGGTGACGATGATCGCCCCGCGCGAGGCCTTCGAACGCTACCTCGGCAGCGCCGAACCCTCGGGAGTGAAGATCCACTTCATCGAGGCGCGGCCGACCGAACCCGATCACCTGCCGCGCAACCTGATCGAGTCGCGGCCGCACATAGTGATCGTCACCCCGAGCCCCTCGAGCTGGGACCAGCGCGCCTCCGACGCCAGCGCCACCCTCTCGGTCCTCCACGTTCTGCGCACCGCCGGCGGCCGCGACCTGCCGGTGCTGGCGGAGCTCTTCCTCTCCGAGTCGGCCAAGCGACTGCCCAACGATCCCCGCCTGCTCGCCGTCTCGACGCTGCGCTCGACCGCGATCGCGGTCGCGCTCAGCCTCTTCGATCCCGAGCGCGCCGCCGAGCTGGAGCGTCAGCTCGCCGCCGGCGCAGCCGATCATTGAGAATCGACGCATGGCGGCGATAGAGCTCCGCGGCGTGGTCAAGCGCTTCGGTCCGATCACGGCGGTGGACGGGCTGGACCTCGACGTGCCCGAGGGCATCTGCCTCGGCCTGCTGGGGCCCAACGGCGCCGGCAAGTCGACGACGATGCGGCTGCTGACCGGCCAGGCGATCGCCGACGAGGGCGAGCTGCGCGTGCTCGGCCATGAGCTGCCCGCCGATGCCAAGGCGGCGCGGGCCGAGATGGGCGTGGTGCCGCAGCTCGACAACCTCGACGTCGACGTGACGGTCGAGGACAACCTCGCCGTCTTCGCCCGCCTCTACCGCGTGCCCGACGTCGGCTCCGCGGTAGACAAAGCGCTCGACCTGGCCCGCCTGCGCAGGCGCCGCGGCGACGCCGTCGACGAGCTCTCCGGCGGCATGCGCCGGCGCCTGCTGCTCGCCCGCGGCCTCGTCCACGAGCCGAGGCTGATCTTGCTCGACGAGCCGACCGTCGGGCTCGACCCGCAGATCCGCACCGAGCTCTGGACCCTGATCGACAACCTGCGCTCGCGCGGCACGACGATCCTGATGTCGACTCACTACATCGAGGAGGCCGAGCGGCTCGCCGATGAGGTCGCCGTGGTCAACAAGGGCAAGGTCATCGCCCGCGCGACACCGGCGGAGCTGATCGCCGCCCACGCCGGCACCCACACGGCCGAGGTCTATGGCCCGCCGGAACGGCTGACCGAAGTACGGGCGATCGCCGAGCGGCAGGGCCTGCCGGTGCGACCGGCCGGTCCCGCGATCGCGATCGTAGGCTCCGAGCGGGCCGGCAACGGCGGCGTGCCCGAGGACGCGATCGTCCGCGCCGCCTCGCTCGAGGACGTCTTCGTGCTGCTCACCGGAGCCGAGGCGGAATGAGGCGGCTGGAACCGGCGGCGATCGCCGGGATCATGAGCCGCGAGGTCGCCAACTTCCGCACCTACTGGAAGGGGACGACCTTCTCCAGCGTCCTCGAACCGATCGTCTACCTGCTCGCCTTCGGCCTCGGCCTGAGCGCGACGCTGGTCGACGAAGTCAACGGCGTCCCCTACATCGAGTTCGTCGGCACCGGCATGGTCGCCACCGCGGTGATCTTCTCCAGCGCCCTGCCGGCGATGTTCGGCACCTTCGTCAAGCACCGCTTCCAGAACACCTACGACGCGATCCTCGCCGCGCCGGTCGACGTCGAGGAGCTGGTCACCGCCGAGATGCTCTGGATCGCCCTGCGCTCCGGCACCTACGGCTGCGTGCCGCTGCTGGTCACGATCGGCTTCGGCCTCGACCCGGCCTGGGGCATGCTGCTGGTGCCGTTCTTCTGCTTCACCACGGCACTCGGCTTCGCCGGCTTCGGCATCGCGATGGCAGCGACCGTAGCCAAGATCGACCAGTTCAACTACGTCACCGCGCTCTTCGTCACGCCGCTCTTCCTCGTCGCCGGCACCTTCTTCCCGATCGAAGGTCTGCCCGAGGGCTTTCAGGTCGTCGCCCAGGTCAACCCCCTGCACCAGCTGGTCGAACTGGTCCGCGGCGGCGCCTTCGGCTTCGAGACGGTCGACATCGCCCGCTTCGCCTTCCTGGTCGCCTTCGCCCTGCTGACCTGGCGCATCGCGATCAACCGCATGCAGGCGCGCCTGATCGACTGAGCGCTGAAATGGACCGTGCGCCCCGTTCTCCGAGACAAGGCCACCGGGCGTGTCCGTCGCGGTTGGCTCGAGCCGGGCTCTCCTGCGGCACCCGCGGCTTCCGCTTAAGGCTGCTTCCTTCCGGACCTGACCTGGTTCGCGTGCCTACGTCGCGCAGGACCCGGCCGTCAACACCTTCCGCGACGCACTGACCCCGACGGTCAGCCCCTCGGAACGGGATTCGGCCCCGCTAAGCGGATTTCGGGTGACAGGGCACCGCTGATTCCCCACCTAGCACGGTCCATGGGCATCGTATCCGCATCCGCGCCTCGGTCGGAGGGCGAATGCGGATACGAGTGGCAGACGCGGCGAGGTCAGCGGCGAATCAGCCGTCGGCTCTTGGTCACGATTGCCGTCACCTTGCCGGCGCGGACCTTCTCCTGCACGAGCAGACGCTTGCGCTTGGCGACCTTCCTTCGAGCCTTCGGCTTGACCCGCAGCACGATCAGCCGCGACTTGCCGCTGCGCAGGGGCACGGTGCTCTTGCCGGTCGCCGGGCGGTGCTTGCGCAGCAGGCCCTGAGCGGTGGTCCGGCAGGCGTGGCCGACCTTGCGCGGGCACTTGACGCGGACGAAGAGCCGCTTTCCGCGCAGCATCGCGGTCCCGGGAGTCGCCTGACGCAGCAAGTCCTCGAGCCGCTGTTGGCTGAGGACGCCGGCCCCGGCCCCACTCCCGGTGCCTTTTCCTTTGCCTTTGCCACTGCCACCCGTACCGTCGGAGGCGGTGAGCACGACGTTGTCGTAGTCGGCGCTGCCGCTGACGAGCACGCTGGTGCCGGTCGTGTAGCTGCTCGTCACCTGGATCCGGTAGTCGTGGCCGGCGGTGAGGCTTGCCGGGTCGACCGAGTCGCGGGAGACGGTCGTCCAGGAATGCGCGCCGGCCAGAGTGGCGGGTGGGAGCAGGGTCAGCGCCTCGCCGCCTTCGCTGAGATCGATCAGCCGGACCGTGTATTCGGCCGAGTTCCCGGCCACGGCGAGGAGCTGGTCGACGCTGGCGCGGCGATCGATCGCGAAGCTGATCGCTTTGGCCTCTTTTCCGCCTGCACCCCTATAGGCGAAGCGCGGGCTTTCCCATATCCCGCTGGTCGTGCCGCCGACCGCGGTGGCACCCACGGCACCGGTGTAGGCGCTGCGGATGAAGCCGCCGCCGTCCGCGCCGTCCGCGCCCTGGTAGCTGTTTTCCACGCTGGCGCAGAGCAGCGGCGCCAGGCAGGCCCCTTCGTTGCTCGACGAGGAGGTCCAGCCCGCGGCGCTGCCGCTGAAGCCTCGCGCGGCGGCTGTTGGTGGGTAGCTGCTGGTTGCGGCGCCGGCGGATTGAGGAAGCGCCAGCGCCAGACTTGCGAGAGCCGCGACTACGGTGGCAAGGCGAGGCGGTAAAGAAGGCATCGGTCCTTCCCTTCGAATTGTGTGCCCAAATGGCATTACGCCGTCCGGTACCCGGCGAAAATGTCGCTCGTCCGGCCGTGGACGAACGTAGGATCGGCGTTACGTGATCGACGTCGACACAGGCTCCTTCTTCGCGATCGTCCTGGTGGCGGCGATCGCCGCCACCACCGTCGCGATCGTGCCAAGGGGGCTGGCGCCCCCGGTGGTGGTGCTCGAGCTGATGCTCGGGATCGTGATCGGGCCGGAAGTGCTCGACCTCGCCCGCTCCTCCGCCTTCATCGAATTCTTCGCCAACCTCGGTCTGGGGATGCTCTTCTACTTCGCCGGCTACGAGATCGACTTCGAGCGCATCGAGGGAGCGCCGATGAAGCTCGGTGCGATCGGCTGGGCGATGTCGGTCGCCCTCGCCTACGGCATCGGCGGCATCCTCGCCGCCGCCGGCATAGTCGTCTCCTTCCTCTACACCGGCTCTGCCCTGGCGACGACTGCAATCGGCACGCTGATCCCGATCCTCAAGGACAACGGCAGCCTGAAAACGCGCTCCGGCACCTACCTGCTGGCGGCGGGCGGCGCCGGCGAGTTCGGTCCGATCCTGCTCGTCACGCTCGTCCTCACCACGGCCAGCCCCCTGCGCGAGGCGGCGATCCTGGTCGGCTTCATCTTCCTCGCGCTTGGAGTTGCGCTCGCATCCGTGCGCCTCGCCTGGCGCGGATGGCCGGCGTTCGAAAAAACCTTCGAGGCGAGCAGCCAGCTGGCGGTGCGGATTACCGTCGTCCTCGTCTTCGGCCTGGTGCTGCTGGC
>Ga0068853_100001639_pt1 | contig 16366 bp, 8 predicted proteins | sample KBSCornC32_FD_65655 | JGI IMG/M metagenome (GOLD analysis project Ga0068853, IMG submission 65655) | Corn rhizosphere microbial communities from Kellogg Biological Station, Michigan, USA - KBS Corn C3-2 | ecosystem: Host-associated > Plants > Roots > Rhizosphere > Soil ...
CGCGCAGGCCGTCAGGACCAGCCGATCCATCACGAAGCCGGGGTTCACGCCGGCTCCCAGCACCACGATCCCGGCCGCCCGTGCGATGGTGTCGATCCGGTGCGCCAGCTCCGGCGTGGCCAGGCGGGCGAACGCGAGATCCTCGCAGCTCGACACCACGTGGGTCCCGCGCGCCGCCGCCGCCGAGACGATGGGCAGCATGGCGGCCGTATCCGAGGTGGTGAGCGCCACGACCACGTCGGTCGGCTCGGCCAGCGCCTCCTCGACCGTCGCCAGCACGGGCAAGCCCAGCGGCCCCACCCCCGCCAGCACGCCCGCGTCGTGCCCGGCGAACGCTGGATCGACGACCGCCTCGAGCTGCACCGAACGCTTGCCGGCCAGCGCCCGCAGGACCTCCCGCCCGATGGCCCCCAGTCCCAACACCGCCACCCGATACCGGGTCGAACGGTTGAGCGGGGGCGCCGCCGTCATTTGGCGAACTCGCCCAGGTCTTCGCCGATCTCTTCCAGCATCGACGCGAGAGCCCCGGGCGGCAACGTGTCGAGGCGCCGCCGGAAGCCTTCGAGCTCGTCGCGCAGGCGCGCGGCCCGACGCCGGATGTTCGCCAGCGTCGAGTGCATGAGGACGAGCTGCGCGTTCATGCCCTGCTCGCCCCCCGACTCCCCGCCGCGCGCGTTCAGCTTGGTCCGCAGATCGGCGATCTGATTCTCCAGCTGAAGCCGGGTCGACTCGCTCTCGCGACGGACGCGCGCCAGCTCGAGGCGCCCCTCGACGAGCTGCGCGTCTCTCCCGACGATCGCGCGCTCCAGCTCCGCGCGATCGTCGAAGGCCGGCGGGCGGGCCGTCAGGGCCTCGGCCCGCTCCAGCGTCGCCTCGATCTTGCCCAGCGTTCGCACCTCGTCCCGCAGGCGTGCCTCGGCGTCCTCGATGGCCGATCGCATGTGGCGCACCTCGACGGCCGGCAGGTCGCCTCGGTGCGCGCCGTTGCCGGCGCCGTTGCCGTGGCCCCCGCCGAACGGTATCGCGCGCGGGTCGATCACCGCCGCCCGCTCCTCGGCCATGGTGGCGCGCAAGAGCGCCGCCGCAGCGGTCTCGTCGGCCTCGGCCGCGCGACGCTCGAGCAGCCTCAGTCGATCCGCGAGCTCGCCGGCGCGCTGCTCCGCGACGCCCAGCGCCTCGTCGGTAGCGGCCGCTCGGGCGCTCGCTTCCCGCGCCGTCTGCTCGCTCGTTTGCGCACGTTGCTCGGCAGCTCCCAGCGCCTCCTCGGCGGAGGCTGCCCGGGCCGTGGCCAGAGCGCGGGCCTCCTCGCTCGCCTGGGCCCGTTTCTCGGCGTCGCCCAGCGCCTGCTCCGCCGACGCGGCCCGCGCCGCCGCCGCCCGCGCGGCCTCCTCGCTGGCCTGCGCGCGCTGCTCGGCGGCCGTGACTCGCTGCTCGCTCGCCTGCAAGCGGCTCTGCAGCTCGGCGGTCGCGGGCCCAGCACCCTCGCCCCGCGCCGCGGCCTCCGCCGCCAGCGCGCGCTCGCGCTCGAGGCGCAAGAGCTTCCCCTCCAGCTCCGACAAGCGTCCACGCCGGGCTCGATCGGACTCCTCGAGCTCCTTGGCGTTTCTCCGCAAGGTGGTCGCCTCGCGGTCGGCGGCCACCGCGCGCGCCTCTGCCACGCGCAGCGCGTCCTCCAGCTCGGCGACGAGCGCGGCGTGCTCGGAGACCGACGCTTGTAGCCGGTTGACCTCGTTCACGTGCGCCGCCGCCGCGCGATGGAACTCCTCGATCGCCCGATCGCGCGAGGCCCGCGCGATCGTGATCTCCTCGGGCGTTTCCCGCCCCGCGGTCGCGCGCTGCGCGTCCTGCTCGGCGAAGCGCAGCTTCTCTTCCAGCTCGGCCACCCGCCAGAGCAAGTCTTGCTTGTCGCCCTCCAGCCGGGCGATCCGCTCGTCCCGGGACGCGACCTCTCCCGCCGCGCGCTTGAGCGTCCGCAGCTCGTCGTCCGCCGTGCGCAGACGCTCGGCGAACGCAGCCACGTCCGCCTCTCCTCGCGCGGCCGCCTCCTCCGCGCGCCGCAGCTTGGCTTCCAGCTCGGCCGTCGCCGCCGCCGTCGCCGCGGTGGCGGCGGCGGGCGCCGCGGGGGGTGAGGCCGCCGCGCTTCCGAGCCCCGTCACGAGCCTCTGCGCCACGACCGCCATCTCCTCGGCCGTCCGGCGCGTGAGCGTCAGGACCGAGTCGTCGGCCTCCGTCACCGCTCGCCGCAGCTTCGCGATCTCGGAGTCGGCCAGCTCGCGATCTTCCGCCGCTCGCCGCAGCCGCGCCCGGAGCTCGTCGATTTCATCGCTCTGAGCGCGTGACACGCGCACCGCGGACTCGGAAGCGACCAGCGCGTCTTCGAGCTTCCGGCGCAGATCCGTCACGCGCCCGTCGAGCTCGTCGGTCCGCGCGCGCGCGCGGCGCTCGATCTCTTCCAGCCGGCGCTCGGCCAGATCGGCCCGCGTGGCGGCCGCCGTCAGCTCGACCGTGCTGACCGTCCCCTGCCGCGCCGTCCGCGCGTCGTCCAGCTCGGCGCGCAGACGCGAGAGCTCGCGTTCGGCCTCGGCGGCGCCGGAGCCGGCGCCCCCTTGTTCCGCTCGGGCGGCCGCCTCGGCCAGATCCTCGACGGGCGCGAACGGGACCTGAATCAGCGCCTGCCCGAGCGGCGGCGAAGGAACGTCACCGGCGATCGCGACATAGTGGCTCGGTTGCTCGGTGCCGCCCGCCAGCAACGAGACGTCGACCCGCAACCCCTCGGACCCCGTATCGAACTCGATGAGGCCAAATCCCAGGAAGGGCGTCTGACCCAGCATCCGGACGGCGCGGAAGTCCCGCGTCAGCGCGTCGGAGAGGTCGTAATAGCCGACGCCGCCGTCGAAGAACGGGCTCTGCCGCTCGCTGGCCGTCACGGCGACGATCAAGACTCCCTCCGGGCCCAGCAGGTTCTTGATCCGCGACACCAGGCCGGGATCGGCGAGGACCGCCTCGCCTTCCGGTAGAAGGATGACGTCGAACCGATGCGCCAGCGCGCCGATCTGCTGGATGCTGTCCAGGAGCAGGTAATGGATCCCTGGGCGCGCGTGCTGGGCGCGGGCGCTCTCGATGCGACCCGAATCCACGTCCAGCGAGACCACGTCGGCGGCGCCATGCACAGCCAGGTACGCGGCCGAGGTGCCGTCGCCGCACCCTATCTCCAGCACGCGCCGGTTGCGCCACAAGGCGCTCGTGTAGGCATAGAGCGGAAGGCGGACGTTCAGGGTATCGGGGGCGGTTCGGTCTGCCATGTCGCGGGGCGCACTATACCCGATTGGCAAGGCGAACCCGCAGCGCCGTGGCATACTTCGTGGCTCGTGGCACGAAAACGTTCCATGAACGCGCCCCTGCCGGACTCGCGGAATCGCCCGCAGCGGCGCACGCGAGGCGATGCGGCCCGGTCAGAGTCGCAAGCGGCGCCCCTCGGAGACGTGGCCCTCGTGTTCGGACAGGACGAGCACGGGACTCACATCCTGCGGCGCCGGTCCGAGGAGGCGCCGCTCGAGGCCGGCCTCCTCCGTCCCCTGCGCGAGGGCAAGCCGATCGACGGGGAGGTCATCCGCCTGACGCCCCGGCGCGAGGAGCCGCTGCTGTTCGACGTGAAGACCGAGCTGCCGGACCCGCGAACCCCGCGCGCCACGACCGAAGGACCGGCCCAGGTGGCGACCGACGCTTACCGTCGAGGGTGGGACGCCGTCTGGGGCAGCCGGCGACGCGGAAGCCACACCCTCAATTGACGCGGCGGACCTAGCGGGGCCATCGCGCCCGATTTGTCCTGTCGCGGCGCGGCCGCACGCCACGTGAGCGAACTTGCTCGCGGCACGAATGAGTCTAGTATTCGCGCCCGTCCAAGGTGACCCGCGGGGAGAGCGACGACTCGCGCCACGCATCTTCAAGAAAACGTAACTTGCCGTCGATGACGACGTACCTTGAACGCGACGGCGAACTGAGCGACCCATGATCTCACAAACTCGGACGACCAGAGAAGCGATCGGAACGCGCGTGGACGACGTGGCGAGTGGCCCGGTGGCATCCGGCGCACCCTTGCATACCAGCGCGACGACGATGGACGAGAAGAAGGTGAGTGAGAAGGTGCAGATCGACGACGTCAGCGTCGCGCACGGGGAGCGCCTCCGGAACGTGCTGCTCTGGCTCCGGACCGCCAAGGAGAACCTCCCTGATCTGAACAACGGCCAGGTGCCGGCCGATCGGGTGGCCTCCGCCTCGGGGCTGATCGATCGACTGCACCGCCTGGCTCTCGAGGCGGTCGCTCACGGAACCGCGCGCGGGCGCCGCCAGCACCGCGCCGCCTGAGCGCCGGCTGCCGTCCCGCGGCCGGGAGCGCTCTCGAAAGATCCGGCTATTATTGGAGGGTTCCACCCGGAGGCCTCGCGCGAGAATTTCACCTCGGCGGCCTCGGCTGGTATAGGTTCGAATCTTGGCATCCCCCTCGGAACGATGTGCGAATAGCCGGAGGTCGGTCGCTCACGGACCTCTCTCGCGCCGACCCGCTTCGGAGGAGCGCGGCCCTGGGCAAGTCACTGTCCGTTCGCGGAGCTTGGCCCTGGCCTGCGTCCTCGTCGGCGCCGGGCCTCTCTTTTCCGCCTGCTCGGGCAGCCCCGCTGGTCCCGGCAGCCCCAGCTCTCCGGGCGCCGCCTCCGGCGGACCCCCGAACAGCGGGACCACCCACCCCGTGGCCGATGGTGCCGCCCCGGCGGGCACGCCTCCCGCCGGGAGCACGCCGGGCAACGCGCAGCCGGCGGCGGCCGCCGAGCCCGGCCGGGTCCTCCTCGTCACGAACGGCGAGGAGAAGTGGATGGACGTGCGCGCGGCCGTCGAAGGTGGTTACACCATCGTCGATCTGAGCGACGAATGGACGCCCACGATCTTCAGCGAGCAACACGACGAAGCGGGCAAGCCGCTTCCGAACCGGTATCGGCGCGTGTTCATGGGCCTCGCCAACGATCAGCTCGACAGCGACGGCATTCCGCTGCCCCCCGGCGAGAAGAACTACCTCGAGCTCTACGGCATCTTCCCATCCTTCTCCGTGCTTCGGTCCCGCATGCTCACCTCGGAGACGAAGACCTGCACCGACCCCGAAGGGCAGCCCGCGCTCGAGGCCGTGGAGACCGTCAGCTACGTCTCGCCCCAGGACCTGAAGAAGGACGAGCGGAAGCTCGCCAAGATCCGCGAGGAGCTGGAGAAGGCGCGCAAGAAAGCGCACCTCAAGACCATCGAGGATCTCGTCGCGCAGGATCCCGCGGCCGAGGCCAAGCAGAAGCTGCTCGACAGGCGGGCCGCCGAGAAGCTGGCCATGGCCGAGGTCGAGAAGCGCCTCTTCTGCGAGACCCTGCTGGCGAAGCACCACAAGCACCAGACCGGCATCTATGACGAGCCGATGCGGCTGGCCGTCCGACGGTTCCAGCAGAAGAACATGATCTACGAGGCGAACTATCTGCGCCGAAAGACCATGGACGCCCTGGCGCGGCCTTCGCTGGACAACGATCAGGACGCGGTCTTGCGCGCCCTGCGCGAGCGCGTCACCGACGCCGCCGGCGTGATCGAGGATGGCAGCACGGAAGGGTCGAAGGGCCCTGTCCAGGTGCCGGGCGCCGGCGGAGGCAAGGAGCCGCTGCGCAACCTGGTCGACGAGTACACCAAGACGGCCGCCGCCCAGCTGGGCATCGACACCGCCGCCGGAGCGCTCGCGTTCTTCAAGCGGCATCCGGCCGAGGAGTTCCGGCACCTGCGCGTGGCCGTCAAGCTGCCGCCGCGGCCGGCGTACTACAGCTCGAACATGGATCTCTCGATCGTCGTGGACCGCGGCGACGTCTGGTACGACCCGCCGTTCGACGAGAACGACCACTGGCACCCCCACCCGCGCAAGAAGTTCCCGTCGCTGACGCTGGTCGCGAACGTCAACGGCCAGCGTGTCTCCCTGGTCCGATGGCGGACCACGATCGGGAGCTGGCGGGCCGAGCAGGCGCCGAACGGGTACGAGTACTACCGCTACAAGGGCTCCGACGTCGGGCCGCGCGTGATCCGTCACGTGGTCTCGGGCCCCGTGTGGATCGCGCCCGAGTCGACGCCCATCCGCAGCCTGGTGAAGGGCAAGCTCATCAACAACCACTGGGAGTCGGTCGTGAACTACGACGAGCTGGGCCCCGGCTATCTGTCGGCGTACGGCGTGGTGGCCGGCTACTTCGTCATCCCGGGCAAGGATGGCCGTCCCGACTTCGACAACGGGATCCGCGCCCACGGCTCGTCGGACTACCTGTCGATCTACAGCAACATGGGCTACTCGCACGGGTGCCATCGCTTGCCCAATCACCTGGCCATCCGCCTCTACGACTTCCTCTTGCGCCACCGTCCGGTCAAGGTGGAGGGTGATTCGAGCATGGGGTTCGCGCGGCAGTTCCTGTGGAAGGACAGCGTCTACGAGGTGCGGCTTCCGTCCCGCGGCTTCGTGTTCACGCTGGATCCGCCCCTGCCCGTGAACGTCCTCGAGGGCGAGATCAAGGGCAACGCGCAGAAGCCGATCCTCGGCTATGTCCCCAAGCCGGGCGTGAAGTATCCGCCCGGCCCGCCCCCTCCCGCTCCGAACTCTCCCGAGGCGCGCAGCGGGGGTACCGCGGCGGCCGTGGAGGAGAGCCCGTGACTCGGGGATCGATGACCGTCTACGGCGGCCTCGCGATCGCAGCGCTCGCGACGACGATCGGCGTCTTCGCCCTGGGGCGCGCCGAGAGCGCACCGGCCCCGGCCAGCCCCCCCACCCCACCACCGTCCGCCGCGCCGGGAGCGCCCAACGCGCCCACCGGGCAGGTCGAGGTGCAGAACGACGCGCCGACGACGTCGCCCAACGTGAAGATCGTGTTCCGGGTGCTCCCGTCCACGATCACCACCACGATCAAGTGGGGCAACAAGAAGCTCGGCATCATCAAGCCGAAGACGTCGTTGACGGTCGAGCGGCCGCGCGACAGCGGACCGCTCGATCTCGTGCTGACGTCGCAGGGGTACATTCCGGTTCATACGCGGGCGTACACCTTCACGAACAGCGTGGTCCTGGTGAAGATGACTCCCGTCGACAAGAAGAACACCATCTACGGGTACCGCGAAGAGATCCCGCCCGAGACTGACGCGGGCGCGCCGGGCGGCGCCGACGCCGGAACCATCGGCACCCCGTAGGCCCGCCAAGACAGCACCCCGGCTGTCGAGACTTCGCCACGGCGGCGGGCACCCTTCGACACCGGCGTGCCCCTCTCTGGCCGCCAGTCGCGTGAATCTCGTGTCACGGCTCGCTCCGTAGGACGTTTTCGTCCCGGCACGTCGGTTGCTCGGGTCGGCCCGCGTGAGCGCCCCTCCCAGTCGTCGCGTGGCGTCGGTCTTCCGTTCGCGCTGGACCATCGCTCCGGCTCTCTTGCTGGTGCTGCCGGCCCCTCGAGGGACGGCATGGGCGCAGGGCGCGCCCGTGGATCCACGACGGCCGCCTGCCCTCGGCGCGATCCCGTCGGACAGTCCGGCGGTGCCTCTGAGCGTCGCGGCGATGAGCGCGCTGTGGGGCCTGCCTCCCGCCGCCCCGAGGAGATGGGTCGAGCGCTCGCGAGCGCGCGCGGGGATGGCCTGCCCGCCCGATTGCCGGCGCGGTCTGCGCGACACCCCCGTCCCGGCGACGATGAACCTGGTGTTCGACTCGGCCGACCGCTTGCGAGGCGCGTCCTGGGTCGGCGACGCGGTCCCGCGATCCTACGAGGAGGGCGAGCGGATCTTCATGGCGTGGGAGGCGTGGATCTCGGCGGCGCTGAAGGCGGGGCCCCTGCGCGTGCCATTGCCTCCCCGCTTCTTCAGCGTCGATGCGGCAACGCGCCTGGAGGGGATCCGGGCGGGCCGGTTCGCGCTGGAGGCGGGTTGGGCCGCCTATGACGGATGGGTGCGGCTGCGCTGGAGCGGCCGAGGCGCGCCGACGGCGCGTGTGGAAATCTCGCCACAGGTGTGCGACGCCCCGATCCTTGCGCAGGCGGCGTTCGCGCTTTTTCCCCCTACCCCGGCGCCCGATCGCGCCGAGGCGGCGGCGCGGCTGGCGGCGTGCCAGGACACCCGAGCGACCGGCGCGCTGACCGAGCAGGCCGGCACCGATCCCGAGGAGAGCGTGCGAAGGACCTCCGTGCGCAGCCTCGGCAGCCTGCCCGGCGCGGGGGCGCGGGACGCCGTGGCCGCCATCGCCTCCGATGCCCGCACGCCTCGGTCGGTGCGGGCCGAAGGGGTGACGGTGTTGGCGGAGGTCGGGGATCTGACGGCGCTCCGCCGGCTGGCCCTGGACGATCAGACACCGGCCGACATCTGGGCGGCGACGGCGCGGGCGCTGGAGCCAACGGCGGCCCGCCTGGATCAAGAGACTCTCAGGCGTTTGCGCCCGAAGCGCGCTCACGAGATCGATGCCCTGCGGGCGGAGCGCGAGGTCGCGGCCCGCCGCACAGCCGCCGGGGCGGAGAGCCCGCCGGGCCGCAAGGCCGAGCTCGCCCAGACGACGCCTGAAAACGACGAGACCGACGACGGGACGAAAGACGACCGGAGCGACGCCGCCAGAGCCGCGACCGACCCGTCGCACGAGGCGATGACCGCCGAACCGTCGCCCACGCCAGGGCGGCCCGAGGCCCGGCCGCCGCCGCAGTCACCGGCCTTGCCCCATCTGACGCTCGCGCGCCCGCGGGTGCTTGGACCCACCGACGGTACGCCGCTGGCGATCGGGGCCGCCACCGTCGGCGGTGCGGCGCTGATGCGCAACCTCTCGCGGCTCGGGCTCGACAGCACCTCGTCGCAGGTGCTGCTCGGCAGCGCGGGGGCCATCATCGGCTTCGGCACGGCGTTCGGCCTGGCGCGCTTCGGCCTGCGCCCCGATCTCAGCCAGGCCGCGTGGTTCACCAACGTCAGCGCCTGGGGGACCTTGGCGGGCCTCACGACCTGGGCGGCGCTGGCCGGCGAGGACGAGAAGCTGCGCTACGGCTCGCTGGTGATCGGCGAGCTGGCGGGCATGATCGCAGGGGCTGCGACGGCCAAGGCCTACCGGTGGACGCCCGGGCAGATCGTCTTCGCCGACAGCCTGGTCCTCGCGACCGGCCTCGGCTCGGCCGGCTTCACCCGCCTCACCGGCCGGCAGCCCTCGTACACCCCCATCGCGCTCGCGTCGGTGCCGGTGATGACGGCCTCGGCGCTCGTCGCCCACAACCTCACGCTGACGAACGACGACGTGTGGTTGCTGGCGTCGAGCGCGCTGGCGGGCGGATGGAGCGGAGGGCTCATCGCCTCGGGCGCGAGCGGGAGCAAAGGCGTGCTGGCCAGCCGCCAGGGCCAGGGCGGGGCTCTCATGGGCCTGGGGGGCGGCTATCTGGCGGCGACGCTGGCCGCGCCGTTCGCGGAGGTGAGCCGGTCGAACCTCGACTGGGCGCTCGGCGGGGTCGTCCTCGGCAACATGATGGGCGGAGGCTTCGCGCATCTTTGGGTTGGCGCCCGGAACGACCACGACGGCGGCCAACTGGGCGACGGCGAGGGTGAGCGCTGGAAGCTGGGCGCCGGCGTGGGCGGCGTCGGGCTCGGCCTGGCGGCCGGCGCGCTGGGGCCGCACCTCCACCCGCGGCGGTCGGCGTTCGGCATGTCGGCGCTGGGGCTCACGCTGGGCCTGAGCGCGCCGCTGTTTGCGTCGTGGGCCTCGGCGGGCGGCGAACGAACGCCCGCCGAGACGGCGGTGCGCACGGGGACGCTGTGGTTCACGCCCTCGCTGGCGGCCACCGCCGGGCTGGTCGCGTCCCGGTGGTGGTCGCCGACGGCGGCGGATGAGATGACGGTGCTCCTCACCTCCGCGCTCGGCGCCACCGCCGGTCTTGGTCTGGCCCGGACGCTGTCACCGCTCGGCGAACGCGGCTGGCGCGACACTGCGGGCGTCTACGCGGGCACGGCGGTCGGGCTGGGCGCGGGCGCGCTGTTCACGCACGCGCACGCGCTGACCGCGCCCCAGGTGGGTGGCATGGTCTCGGGCGCGGCGTGGGGCGCCTTCCTCGGGCGGCTCGCGCCCACGCTCACGCTGCGCGATTTTCAGGACGATCGAGGGACCTCGGGCGGCACGTGGCTCGGCCTGGGCGTGACCGGCGCCGCCGGAGCGACCCTGGCCGGGCTCACGCACGCGACGGGCGCTCAGGTGGCGGTCCCCACGGTCGCCGCCGCCTTTGGAACGGGCGTGGGCGCGGGCGCGGGGCTCATGGTGTCGGGGACGTCCTCGCGGCCGGTGCGGATCGGGATCTTCGCCGGCGCGCTGGGCACCGCTGTCGCGTCCGTGGCGACGGAGCCCTGGCTGCGCCTCTCGCAGGGCCTCGGCCCCTCGGCGCCGTCGCTCGGCCTGACGCTCGGGTCACTCGGGGCGGGCTACGGCCTCTTGCTGGCGGGCGCGATTGATCCGTCCGGCCTCGTGTCGGAGACGCCCGAGCGCCAGCGCGTCGGCGGCCTGCTCCTCGGGGGCACGGCCGGCCTCGGCACCGGGCTCGTGCTGTCGCGCTGGCTGGCGCCGAGCCCCCTCGACGACGCCACGTTGTGGAGCGCGTCGGCGTTCGGAGCCAGCGCCGCCTTCGGCGTGATGCACCTGAGCCGGTCCGAGGAAGACGGGGCCACCACCTGGGCGACGCTGGGCGGTGCGGGTCTTGGGACGCTGGGCTCGGCGTTGTTCCTCAGGAGCCACGGCCTGACGACGGAGGCGGCCGAGGCGGGTTTGCTCGGCGCCGCCTGGGGCGCGGTCGCGGGCCGCCTGGCGCCCGCCTTCACCCCCGCGCACGACGACGCCCGCCGGCGCGACGGCGCGCTGGCCCTGGGCGCGAGCGTGGGCGCCCTCGGCGCCGCGACGCTCGCGCAAAACCTGGGAGCCCAAGGCGGCGACCTGAAGGTCGGCGCGCAGGCGAGCGCGTGGGGCCTGGCCCTCGGCGCGGGCGCGGGATGGCTCCTCTCGCCTGGCGACGATCGCGGCGCGCGGGCAGGCGCCGCCGCGACGTCGCTCGGGGCGATCGCCGCGGGCGCGCTGCTCGGGCGTCGCCTCCACCTGGTCGACGCTCTGCCCGGCGGGACCGCCGCCCTGCCCCTGTCGGGCGCCGGCATCGGCGTCTTTGACGGCCTGCTCGTCGCCTCGCTCGCCGATCCCGACGGCGATCCGAGCGATGCGCGGCTGCGCGGGGGCGCGCTGTTCGGCGCAGCGGTGGGGCTGGGAAGCGGCTGGCTCGCGGCGCACCTCACCAGCGTTCCTCGCCCCGTCCTCGTCAGCGCCTGGGCCGCCACCGGGCTCGGCGCGCTCGCCGGCTTCGGCGTCGGGAGGTTGGCCACGACCTCCGAGGCCAGGCACGGACAGGACGCGGGCGCGCTGGCGGGCTCGCTGGCCGGCACCACCCTCGCGCTGGTGGCCGGCCGCACGCACACGCCCGACGCCAAGGATCTCCCGGCGGCCGCGCTCGGGAGCGCCCTCGGCGGCCTCACCGGCGCGCTCGTCCCCACGCTCGCGCTCGCGCGATGGGACGGCGGCGCGCGCCGGAACCAGGGCGGCCTCGCGCTGGGCCTGGGCGCGGGCGCGTTCGCGGGCACGGCGGCGCGCCGCTTGACCGACGCCGAGGACCGCACGCTAGCGCTGATCACCGCCGGCAGCGCCGACGGCCTGTTGACGGGCCTCGGCGCGGGCCTCGCCATCACCGGCGACCCCCGCGACGCGTCCGGAAGCCAGCCGATCCGCATGGGGCTCCTCGGCGGCGCGCTCGGCGGCGCCCTGCTGGGCGGCCTCGGATCGCGGCTGGCGTGGCAGGAAAATGCCGGAGGCGCGATCGCGGGCGCCGGCCTGGTCGCCGGCTGGACCGGCTACTGGGCCGGCGCGCTCGGTCACGCGCGCGACCTCGACATCGATCCGTACCGCCGCGCCGGGATCGATCTGGCCGCGACGGGCGGCGCCATCCTGATCGCGTCGTTCGCGACCACGGAGCTGGCCGTGGACCCCGATCTCGTGCGCGGCGCGCTGGCGCTCGAGGCAGTGTTCTCGGCGGCCGGCGGCGGCGTGGCGGCCACGATGAGCGAGCGCGCCGACGCAATCCCGGCCGGCGTCGTCGCCGCGGGCACCGGAGGCCTGCTGCTCGGCGGGCTCCTGCACGAGCGGTTGAAGTGGAGCCGAGCGGAGGCTCCGCAGCTGCTGTTCGGCACCGCGGTCGGCGCGTGGGCCGGGACACTCTTGCCCTATCTGATCAAGGACGCGGATCCCGTGGATTCGCGGGCACAGGCCGGTGGGCTCCTGGGCGGAGCGGCGGCCGGCTTCGGGGTCGCGAGCCTGCTGTCCGTCAACGGCGCGCTCACCGGCGAAAAGACCGCCATCCTGGCCGACGCCACCGCGGCGGGGGCGGCGCTGGGCGGTGGCCTCGGGCTCCTCGACGAGAACGCCAGCCCACGCCTGCGCGCCGAGCTGGCAGCCGGGGGCACGATCCTCGGTCTCGGGTTCGGCGCGCTCGCGGCGCCGCACGTGGTGCCCCAGCGCGTGGCGGCGGGCAGCGCCCTCTGCCTCACGCTCGGCACCTCGGAGGCGCTGCTGTTCGCGTGGTCGTCGAATCCTGGACCCAGCTCGGGCCGCCGCTACGGTGGCGCGGCGCTGGCGGGCGCCGGCATCGGGACCGCCTTCGGGATCGCGGGCGCGTCGCTGTTGCACGATGACTTCACATCGATCGCGCCGCCCGCGGCCGGCTTCGGCGCGTGGGGCGGCTGGATCGGCGCGTTCGGCAGCGCCTTCCAGAATCGCAATCGGTTCACGGTCACCGGTGGCGGCGTCATCGGCACCGACCTCGGCTTCGCCGCCGGCTACGCCCTGGTGCGCTCGGGGCTGGTCGACTCCAGCGACTTCGGGTGGCTCAGCCTGTTCGCCGCCGGCGGCACCGTGCTCGGCGCGGGGGTGGGCGCGCCTCTCTCCAGCTCGACCGATCCACGACCGGTCCTGGCCGGCCTGGCTCTCGGACCGCTGGTCGGTATGGGCGTCGGCGCGTGGGCGCTGCCCCGCCTGCGAGCCTTGCGCACGCGCGACGCGCGCCCGCCGTCGCAGGAGACCGACGACGCGGACGAGGGCGATCCACGCGGGCACGCCGCCCGCGCCGCCCGCCGTCGCGTCGAGGAAACCCAAGGCGCTCAGTCGTCCTTCCAGCGGCGCCTCGCCGCCGTGGTCGAGGTCACCGACTGGTCCCCGCTCGTCGGCGCGCTGCCGGCGCCCACCGACGCTAGCGTCCCGTCCCCCTTCCTCTTCGGCGTGCTCGGACATCTGCGTTGAAGCGCCGATCCCCGGGCCTCCGGGTTTCGGACTTCGGGCCGTGGGAACGACCGCTCGCTCTCGACGGACGCTGCCGCGAGGAAGGCGGCATGCCCGCGCGCGCCCCGAATCTCGCCCGTCAGCCTGTCGGTCCCGCGGGTGTTAGCGTGGGGTGATGGCGCTTCCGCCCGACGAAGAGCTTCGGACCCTCGTGGATCCCTCTTTTCGCGCTCTGCGGCGGACCGAGGCGCTGCAGACGAGCTCCCTTCGATTCACCCTGCCGTTGCCCGAGCCGTGGCCCCATCCGCGTGGCGCGGTCTTCTTCGCCTACGGCACGGCGTTGCCCATGGCTTCGCGCGACGGGCGCCTCGTCTTCACCGCCATGGACGCGGCGCTGGTGTCGCATCCGTTTGCGGCTGTCTGGGTGCTTCGCGGGGCGCCGCCGGTGACGCGCCTGCTGTCGAACGAGCTCACGTTGGCCGGGACCCAAGGGATCGGCCCCGCCGGCCCGCAGGAACGCGAGCTCTCGAGCCGCTCGGCGGAGGTGCTGGCCGAGCTGGAGGCACGAGTGGCAGGAGGGGAAGAGCTGTCCGACGTCGCGCGAAGGTTCTTCGCCCAATGGGGCCGCAGCAACGGTGTGATCGCTCGCTGCCTGCCCGATGACCAGCGCGCCTTCTTGGCCTGGACGGCCTCGCCCCTGAGCTGACGCCGCGGGCGCAGCTCGCCCGATCTCGGGCCTGGCTTTCGGAGCGCCATCGGGCGCATAATGGTCGTCTGGCGTCGGGCCCGGTGGCTCGAGCGGGATGGAACGTGTCGGTTCAACAGCGGAAGCCAGAGGCGTCTTCACCTCTCGACGGCGTCGGCGAGCGCATCACGAGCCCGCGCTCCGATCGCCTGGAGCGGCTGACCGCCCGCGCGCAGGCGCTCGCAGAGGCGAGCCGGGCCTTCTCCGAGGCAGCGCACGACGTGGAAGCCGCCCTTCGAGTGGTGGCTCGCAAGACGGCCGAGCTGGTCGGTGACGGCTGCACGATCTCCCTCCTGTCGGAAGACCGTCGCACGCTGAAGATGGTCGCGTACCACCACGTCGACCCCGCCGAGCTCGAAGTGACGCGGACGCTGCTGGCGAATGTCGAGCTGCCCGTGACCGAGAGCATCGTCGGGAAAGTGGTGACGACCGGTCAGCCGTTCTGGCTCGAGGACGCGAGCGACGCCGAGCTTCGCGGCCTCATCCATCCGCGGTTTCACGGCTTCCTCGACAGGGTTCGCTTTCGGAGCATGCTGGCCGTTCCCCTGCGCGTCCGCGAGGAGATCATCGGGACCCTCACGATGTCCCGCGGGTCGGCCCGACGAGGCTACACGTCGGAGGACCAGGACTTCCTCGAGGATCTCGCGGTCCGCGCCGCCCTGAGCATCGCCAACGCCCGTACGCTGCGCCGCTTGCAGGCCGAGCTGGAGGAGCGCGCGCGCGCCGAGGCGGCGCTGCGGCAGACGGAGGAGAAGCTCCGGCAGTCCCAGAAGATGGAGGCGGTGGGACGTCTGGCGGGCGGGATCGCTCACGACTTCAACAACGCGCTGACGGCCATCCTCAGCGCCGCCGAGCTGGCCCGTGGGAACCTGAACGCGCCGGAGCAGGTGGCCAGCGATCTGGACGTGATCGCGCAGGCGGGGCACCACGCCGCCGCCCTGACCCGGCAGCTGTTGCTCTTCAGCCGCCATCGCGTCTCGCAAACCAAGACCCTCGACCTCAACGCCGTGGTGCGGGGGCTCGATCCCATGTTGCGGCGTCTCCTGCCGGAGAACATCGAGATCACCGCGACGCTGGCCTCGAACCTGGGCTCCATCGAGGCCGACGAGGGTCAGATCGAGCAGATCGTGGTCAACCTCGCCGTCAACGCGCGCGACGCCATGTCGGAGGGAGAGGGAGGCCGCCTGGCGATCGAGACCGAGGACGTCACGCTCGATGACGCCTATGTGCGAGAGCACATGTCCGGGCGAGTGGGCCGGCACGTGATGCTGGCCGTCCGGGACTCGGGGCACGGCATGGACGCCGAGACCCTGTCGCATGTCTTCGAGCCGTTCTTCACGACGAAGAAGGTCGGAGACGGCACCGGTCTGGGTCTCGCGACCGTCTACGGGATCGTCGAGCAGAGCGGCGGCCACGTGCGCGTCACGAGCGAGCCCGGTCGCGGCACGACGTTCCGGGTGTATTTCCCGGCCGTCGTCGCGACGTCTTCCGCCGCGACCGCGGAGTCGCGAGCCACGCGCGCGGCGGCCGGGGTCCGCACCATCCTCCTGGTCGAAGACGAGCCTCTCGTGAGGAAGGTCGCCCGACGGATCCTGGAAGGCGCCTCTCTCCAGGTGCTCGAAGCCGACGGCGCCGACGAGGCCGAGGCGGTGTGCCGGCACCACGTCGGCCCCATCGATCTCCTGCTGACCGACATCGTCCTCCGGAACGCGAATGGCCGCGACCTGGCCGACCAGCTCCGCGCGCTCCGGCCGGACATGAAGGTGCTCTTCATGTCCGGCTACACCGGTCACGTCATGGTTCGCCGCCACATCCCCGCGCCCGAGATGCTGCTCCTCGAGAAGCCCTTCACCCCCGAGTCCCTGCTCGAAAAGATCGCCGAAGCGATCGAGCGGCGCTGACGCCGGGAGGGGGGCTGCTCACACCTCGCAGTCGATGACGACCGTGGCCCCGGCGGCGGCGTAGGGGACCAGGTTCCCCGTGATGGCCTTGCCGTCCACCTTCAGCTTCGCGGTCCCTGCACCGCCGCTGTTCTTGATGTTGATCTTGTACTCGGCGCCGCGGCACTTGCGGGTGATGCTGAAGCTCGGCACGTCCTTGCCGATGCAGGGCTGAATCCGCAGGCCCTCGTAGTCGGGGCGCACCCCCAGCAGGTACTGCGAGATGGCCACGAAGTTCCAGGCCGCCGTGCCGGTCAGCCACGAGTTCTTGGCTTCGCCGTGGCGGACCGCGTCCTTGCCCGCGATCATCTGGGCGTAGACGTAGGGCTCCAG
>Ga0068853_100001641_pt1 | contig 16348 bp, 16 predicted proteins | sample KBSCornC32_FD_65655 | JGI IMG/M metagenome (GOLD analysis project Ga0068853, IMG submission 65655) | Corn rhizosphere microbial communities from Kellogg Biological Station, Michigan, USA - KBS Corn C3-2 | ecosystem: Host-associated > Plants > Roots > Rhizosphere > Soil ...
GGTTTAATTCTTCAAGCTCCTTAAGATATGTTTTGCGGCCACCGTATGCATAACTACCATCAGACATTCTCTCAAACCGGTCATTCATTATATCAAGGTGAGCTCTCAGGAAAATATCCCAGCTGTGTGCTTCTGCAGCAAGGATAGCGATATTACGTGCATGCTCTCTTGGAGATTGGTCCATACTGCATTGACCCACAACCCGGCGATGCCTCTTTAGATCAAGTGCAGTTTCTTTAGAAACAAACGTCCCTATAAGTTCTTCTAATGCATCATTACTTTTCCTGGTTTCCTCACACTTATCGGCTACTGTTTCTATAAGCGTAATAAAGCGATTATCATCCTTAAGATACTCTTTTGCATATTGAAGCTTTTTATAGGAGATATAACTATATTCCCAATCCTCTTTCCCTTTCTTCTTCAGCTTCATGGCTGTATTGATATAATCGTTTACCTGGCTATACGTTACATTAGAATTAGCTTCTGAGTAAGAAGGCATATCAAACTTATCTGTCAGGTAGATATAAGCAGCGGTATCGATCATACAATCTACATACTGGATCAGCTTTGCATAAGCCTCTGGTATTGGACTGGAAGTAAATTCATCCGGAAAAAAATAACAATCAAGGGAATACTCTTTTGAATAGGTTTGTTTTGGATAGTAAGTATATGTCCATTTGTTTTTTATACCGTTACTGTTAAACTTTTTTTCATCCGTCAGGCTGATCTGGCTATAACCACTTCCGGGTGTACCGGATAAATAGTAGTCTTTACCGGACTTAATAACCGGTAGCGAACTGTCTGTTGAAGAAATAAGAGCTGCATATTTTAAAAGAAGCTCCCGGTAGGTAATCTTATTCTCCAGGTCAGCTATTATTTTTTTCAAATCATCGCTTTCGCTTCTAAAGGAGATGGCCATAACACTTGTTTGGGGCTGCGAATAGAATTGCTTGCTTAGATCACATGTTTTAAAGCGAAGGTTAAGTGAATCGACAATGAAACGAAGCGTTTTCATATCGTTATCATTGTACATCAACCCATTCGGATTGTTTCTGAATTCTCCGTTTGAAGAATCTACCTGGGAGTGACAGGAAACGAAAAATAATAGCGGAGCCGCTAAAGTAAATAGACGTCTCATAATAGTATGGTTTGTACTATAAAGACGCGGGAGGCATAAATATTACATACAATTTTATAAAATTTTGTTAACCGCAAGACTGGCTTTTGCCAACCGCTCACTGTAAGAACCACTTATATCCACCCATGGCACAGTTTGGTTGATCATAATGTCTTTATAGATCCGGTACAACTGCTTGCGGCTTTCAAGATCCGGGTATTCCCGCAGTTCATCTTTTACCCAGGGAATATCAATATTGCACAAAAGGTAGAGATCGTATTTACGTTTGATGATCTCATCAAGAATAAAGCGGTGGCATTTTTCATAAACAAACTCACACCAAACTTTCATTACATACATATCGGTATCAATAAACAAAGGGAGGTGGCCACCATTTTCCAGCATGGGTAATGATTGCTCTTCGAGACGGCTGTAATATTCATCTTCTAATGCGACCTGGCCTTTAGCAATGGTCAACAGATCATCATAATCATAATTTTTTCCATTGCTCATTAAAAACTCCCTGGCATACTCCGGACACCAGGCTGTTTCATATTGTTCCGCCAATTGTTCGCTAAGTATACTCTTACCCGTGCTCTCGGGGCCGATGATGACGATTTTTTTAAGCATGTTTTTCTTTTGCCCGTTTTATCCATTCTGTTAAACCAAATACAGCCATAACCAATAATACTAAATAATATACACTGGTAAACATCAACCCTTTTACAAAATACAAAGGAATAGAAGCAATATTAGTAGCGATCCACCAATGCCAGCTTTCTACTTTTTTCCTGGTCATCAGCCACATACCGGTAAATGCTGTAGCCGACGCAAATGCATCAGCCCACGGAATAGCTCCTTCAAAGAAATTTTCTTTCAGGTAAACCAAACAAAAATAAATGACGACGTAAAAAAATGCAAAGAATAGAAATTGATAGAGCAACATTCGCGTATCAGAAAATGTTACATGCAAGATCTTTTCCTGCTGTGTGTCTTTTTTGAGCCACATATACCACCCGTATAAACTCATTATGGTATAATAAAAATTTACACTGGCCTCGCCAGGTAAATGATATTTATAACTAAGCCATATATAAATAACAGTATTAAGAAGACCTACCGGATAAACAAGAATATTTTCTTTGCGGCTAAACCAGACACTGGCGATACCGGCAAATACAGCTATATATTCCAGCAATGTGGTGTGTTGCATACCGTCTACGAAGCGCTGAAATATTTCCTGAAAGGTCATAAGCAAAGTTAGCCGTACAGAATCAGATGTGTGAAACAAGAACTCCGGAATGCTTACTTCGCACTTGCATTTTTATACTTCTTCCAGCTCCTCAGATATTTAATGCCCTTCGATGTTTGAAATCTTGTAGCTATCTGCTGCCATTGGCCGTTCTTATTGGTCCATACTAAAAAATGAAGATGTGGAACTGCAGCATAGCCTGTTTTTCCACTAAGTGCAATCAACTGACCCGCCTTTACCGTATCACCAACATTTACCAATGCGCCATTATGTTGCAGATGCCAGTAGCCTGCCCTGGTTCCATCAGCATGTTGTATCACAATATTATTTCCATCAGGACGGTATTTTTTATTTAGCCCGCCTTTTGTTCCGTCTTCCTTTACCCGGACAACAACACCTTCCCTGGCAGCGGTGATATTGGTTCCCCGGTTCATATTGAAATCAAGCGCGGCTCTTTCCTTATGAGTAAAATGACTGAAATAACCCTGGATCACCCGGAATGTTTTTCCTTCTTCAAAAGGTAAAGCATACACATAACTCGTGTCATCTTTGATGATCCCTTTTTGCAAAAGCTTTACTTCTTTGCGCATAGGATTCTTACTGACAGAACAACCCGCAGCAACAATCAATAAAGCGGATAGATAATAATAGAGTTTCATGTGTAGAACAGCATCTTCAGCGTAAATTTATGCTCATCCGAAAATATCAACGTTTATATTTAATTAATTGTTTGCCAAAAAGAAACATCGTAGCCTTATGTCCATTTTTAAAACAAAACCTTACGATTATGACTACACAGGAAGTAGCCGATCGGTTCAATGAACTGGCACAAACAGGACGATTTGATTTAATACAGGATGAGCTGTTTTCTGAAGATGCTGAAAGCATTGAACCTCCCGGTATACCAGGTTTAAAATCCGTAAAAGGAATTGATGCTATCAGGCAAAAAGAAAAAGACTTTAATGAGACGGTTGAAGAGATGCATGGAGGATATGCAACAGCACCGGTTGTTGGTGGCAACTTATTCAGCGTTGGTATGGGCATGGATTGCACTTTCAAAGATATGGGCCGCTTTAATATGCAGGAGATTGCAGTGTATGAAGTGAAAGGGGGAAAGATTGTGAAAGAGCAGTTCTTTTATACGATGTAGTGACTTTAGGGGAATCTTCTTTTTTGTTTTTACTTTGCGCTATGCATAAAAAAATATTACTACTTGGCAGCGGGGAACTCGGCAAAGAATTAGTGATCTCCTTAAAAAGATTGGGACAAACTGTAATAGCAACAGATAGTTATGCCGGAGCCCCTGCAATGCAAGTGGCAGATGAGTTTGAAGTAATTGATATGCTCAATGGAAATGACCTGGATACGGTTGTTGCCAAACATCAACCCGACCTTATTGTTCCCGAAATTGAAGCAATAAGAACTGAACGTTTTTATGATTATGAAAAACAAGGGATGCAGGTAGTACCAAGTGCAAAAGCGGCCAACTTTACGATGAACCGTAAGTTGATAAGAGACCTTGCAAGCAAAGAACTCGGTTTGCGAACAGCTAAATATTTTTATGCAACCACGTTTGAAGAATTTACCGCAGCAGTAAAAGAAACCGGTTTACCCTGTGTAGTAAAACCATTGATGTCCTCCTCGGGTAAAGGACAAAGCGTATTAAAAAACGAAGCTGACCAGCAGACGGTATTTGAGTATGCGATCAATAATTCAAGAGGCGATATAAAAGAAGTCATTATTGAAGAGTTTATTTCTTTTCATACAGAAATTACATTATTAACCGTTACACAAAAGAACGGCAAAACATTATTCTGTCCGCCAATTGGTCACCGGCAGGAAAGAGGCGATTACCAGGAAAGCTGGCAACCAGTAGCCATTAGCGCCAAAGATTATAACGATGCCTGTGAAATGGCAGAGAAGGTAACTACTGCATTAACAGGCGCAGGTTTATGGGGTGTAGAATTTTTCCTGACAGATAAAGGAGTTTACTTTTCTGAGCTAAGCCCACGACCACATGATACCGGGATGGTAACACTGGCCGGAACACAAAACCTTTCTGAATTTGAATTGCATGCAAGAACGATCCTGGGATTACCGATCCCGGAAATAAAATTGGAAAGAGCTGGTGCAAGTGCTGTGGTATTGGCGGATAAAACATTGGAACAATTTGCCATTACCGGGGTTGAAAAGGCATTGGAGCAGAACAATACAGATATAAGAGTGTTTGGCAAACCAACAACAAGACCGTTTCGGAGAATGGCAGTTGCGTTAACCTATGGTTCTGTAGATGCAGATGTAAACGAATTAAGAGCAAAGGCTAAATTAGCAGCAGATAAGATTTCCATTCAATAAATTAATTTATGGAAAAAGTAAACATAGCGGAAAAACTATCAACCTTTCAAGATTACTTCAACCCGAGGGTTGCAGGCGAATTGAACGGGCAACAGGTAAAGCTGGTAAAATTCCAGGGTGAATTTGTGTGGCATCACCATGACAACGAAGACGAATTGTTCTATGTGGTGAAAGGTAGTTTTGATATGCACATGAGAGACAGGATAGTTACAATCAATGCCGGAGAGTTTTTAATAATGCCAAGAGGCGTAGAACATAAACCTGTTGCAAAGGAAGAAGTGGAGATCATGTTGTTCGAACCGGCAACAACATTAAACACAGGAAATGTCACAGACAGCGGTTTAACAAGAACAGAATTAGAGAAAATATAATTATTAAAAGCAAGTCAGCTTAGGAGACCCGATTAAACAATATCCGATCAACTAATTTCCTTCTACCATCTTCTTTAAATTAAGCAACCCTTGTTCAAACTGTTTGTTCAGTGTCTTAACGATCATCGGTCCCATCAGGCTTGCAATTGGCCAGGGAAACTGACCGCTGTTTTGCCAGGTTACTTTTGTTTCACTTCCATCACCCCATGATTCAAATAGCCAATTGTCTTTTGCTTTTGACTTCCAGGGTTTCAAAAAATCAAGATCAAAGTGAATGTGCCTATCATCGATATTGTTAAGCGTTAAACTTCCCATTCCTACTTTCTTTCCTTCCCATGCATATTTGTGTCCAGGAGTCTTTGCAATACCGGTAATGGTGTTTTTGGCAGTAGGATCTGATTGCTGCCAAGGATTCCATTTACTGTAATGATTGAGGTCGCCGACATAATTCATTACATCTGCCGAAGGTTTAGTAATAACTATAGTTTTTTCTACATTAAAGACCTTTGGCAATAATGCGGAAATAATAAGTAATAAAACGATAAGTCCAACAAGGATATATAGAACTATCATAAATGATGTTTTAAGACAGTTAAGTTAATGCTTTGCAATGGAGAAGGCAAACCGTTTATCATTCATGTATGGACTTATAAAATTTTCCGGGCCACAGATACATAACGCCTTGTTTGGTATAAAATCGTGTTGGCAATTGTCCGTACCTGCCAGTTGAATCATATCCTCTTACTTCAAAGTGCAGATGCGGGAATGCCGAATAACCAGTATTACCACTAAGTCCGATCAATTGTCCTGCTTTTACCGTATCACCTACCTGCACCAGTACTCCATCTTTTTTAAAATGCCAGTAGTTTGCTTCGCTGCCATCATCATGTTTTATAAAAATATAATTACCATCGCTTAAATTCTCTGTCTTCAACCCCCGCTTATCAGAATCTTCTCTTGTAGCAATCACCACACCACCCCTGGCCGCACAAACTTTTGTTCCAACCTTTACCTTAAAGTCCAGCGCCTTTTCTCCTTTATGGCTGAATTTACTTTCATAACCCTGTATCAGAAATACTTTCTTCTTATGTTCAAAAGGTAGGGTATAGATATAACTGCTGTCGTCTTTGAATTTTCCATTCTTCAGATCAACTGTCGAATATTGTTGCTGGGCGAAGACAATGGAAGGAAGGAGAATAATAAAAAACAAAAACTGTTTCATCATTGAACGTTTAATAACTCCGCTTTAGGAGTTGGGGTACAAACTCATCAATACCTTCTCGGCCGTCATTGGCGCATCAAAAGGAATATTCGCAGATGGATTAAATGCTTTGACTGCATTGTGTAAGGCAAAATATGCACCAATGCCATACATCAACGGGGGCTCACCAACTGCTTTGCTTCTGAAAATGGCAAGATTCTCCTTTTCTGTTTCTAAAAAATGGATCGCAATTTCTTTTGGTACAGAATATATGTCCGGTACTTTGTAAGTACTCAAAGCGTTCGATTTTAACTTACCCTCTTTATCATAGATCATTTCTTCCATCGTCATCCACCCGATACCCTGTACCAGCGCACCTTCACACTGACCAATATCAATGACAGGGTTCATGCTTTTGCCAAAGTCGTGTACGATCTTTACTGAATCAACTTCATAAATACCACGAAGGCAATCAATCGTTACTGTTGTGATAGAAGTACCATATACATGATAAGTAAACGGATGACCTTTTTCTTTTGTTGCATCGAACCAGATACCGGGTGGTGCATAGTGTGCATGTTCAGAAAGACTGACCCTTTTTACAAAAGCCGTTTGTACTAATTTGTTCCATGTCCAATCTGTTTTCTTTCCATCAATACAAACCAGGCCATCTTTTACTTCGACCAAGTTTATATCTACTTTCAATTCTTCACCAGCTACTTCTTTCAATCGTTGTAAAATAGCAAGACAGGCAAGCTCTGTCGCTTTACCATTCAGATCAGAAGATGCGCTTGCAGCAGTCGGTGAAGTATTGGCAACACGATATGTATTGGTGGTGTTTACTTTTATTCTCTGCGGATCAATTGAAAAAACCGATGCCGCTACTTGCAATATTTTTGTATTCAATCCCTGCCCCATTTCTACTCCGGCAGTACTTACACCCACACTACCGTCTGTATACACATGTACCAATGCTCTTGCCTGGTTCATCAATGTTTTGGTAAATGAAATCCCAAAACATATCGGCATCAGCGCCAGGCCTTTTTTAGAAAATTCATTCTTGCTGTTATAATTATCAAGGTCTTGTTGTATTTTTTTCAGATCATATAGGTCAACAGCTTTATCCCAACATTCATTTGCTTCGCTTTGTGCAATTTGCCCATACGGAAATTCATCACCTGTCTTCAACAGGTTCTTTTGCTGGATAACTATCGGAGAGATATTTAATTGTTCCGCTGCTTTTGCTATTGCTGCTTCTATAACAAACATTCCCTGCGGGCCACCAAAACCACGGAAGGCCGTATTGGGTGGTAAGTGTGTTCTGCAACTATATGCTGTTGCTTTTACATTGGGAACAAAATAAGAATTAGTACAATGAAACAAAGTTCTTTCCATTACAGCCGGAGACAGATCAGCGGCCGCTCCTGCATTCTGATAGAACGTCACCTCATATGCAATGATTTTATATTCTTTATCTAACCCGATCTTAAAATCAGATGAATAAGGATGACGCTTGCCCGTCATCCGCATATCTTCCATGCGATGCAATGAATATTTAACAGGCTTCTTTAAATGATAGGTCGCTAATGCACACAGTACTCCCCATGTTGTTGCCTGGTCTTCTTTACCACCAAAACCACCACCAAGTCTTGTAGTATCTACTTCAATAAAATTCATCGGAACGTTCAGCACCCGGGCTGTTGTTCGCTGTACCTGCGTTGGTCCTTGTGTGGAGGAATAGATCCTGATAGCAGCGTTTTCCTGCGGCACAGCATAAGCACCATGCGTTTCGATGTATAGATGCTCTTGCCCGTTTGTTTCTGTATTCCCTTCAAAGATATATTCGCATTTAGCCCAGGTAGTAGTTGTATCACCCAGCTGAAATGTTCTCGGCGGAATGATCAATTCATTTTTTTCTTTCGCTTCTCTCGGATCAGTAATAACAGGTAGTGGCTCAACTTCCATTTTTACTTTCTTTACCGCAGCTTTAGCGGCTTCATCTGAGGTTGCAACTACCAATGCAACAGGCATTCCACAAAAATGAACATGGGTCGATGCCAGCAATTCCTCATCCGGAATAATACCACCTATCTGGTTTTCACCGGGAATATCTTTTGCAGTAAAGATCCTGACAACACCCGGCATTGCCATCGCTTCATCAATGTTCAGCGATTTAATTCTTCCATGAGCCACCGGCGAATCAAATACAGATGCAAACAGCGTTCCGTTCACCAATGGAATATCATCGAGGTAAACCGACTCGCCACGAACATGGGTGTATGAATCTATATTTTTCATTTTTGAATGGAACGCAGATTGTTATGATCATGATGATTAGCGCTGGGCATAATAAATCTTGATATCTTAAAAATCAGCGTTCAGAAAATGTGCTTTTATCAATTGTCCTAACAACAGTGTTTTATATTCGCTTGTTCCTCTCGCATCACTCATTGGCGAAATTTCTGTTTTCATTACTTCAATTGCTCCTTCTATTATGTCATTACTGATTTTTTTGCCAACTAAATAGTCAGACATTTTCAGCAAGAACATTGGCACCGGGCCAACACCGCCAGCAGAAATACCTGCCCGATCAATTATATCGCCTTTCATTTCTAAAAGAATAGCGGTATTTACACTTGCAATATCCAGGTGTGTTCGCTTACTCACTTTTTCAAAATGGAAATAACTATTCTTGCCGGGTAGCTCAAACCATATCTTTTCGATCTGCTCTTCAGGTTTTTTATCCAATGATTTATAGCCTTTGTATAATTGCCTCAACGGCAACTCTCTTTTTGTTTTGCCATCAGTCAATATCAATTGTGCATCCAATGCTAAAAAGAAAATAGTAAAATCTCCAATTGGTGAGGCATTGATAAAATTGCCGGCTATCGTCGCCATATTGCGAATAGGAGTAGAAGAAACCAATTTTGCGATCTGTTGAAAATCCGGGATCGCTTCATTAATGATGGGCGATGCTTTCAGATCACTGACAGTAACAGCAGCACCGAGAAAACATTTATTACCTTCTTTGGTAATGCCATTCAACTCAGCCCGGTCGAATACAAAATGAATATCAGCATTCGTCATTGTATCATGCTTCTGTACATATAGGTCGGTACCTCCACCTACAACATGTGGTCTTTCTTTTAACGCTGCAAGGTCTGGAAGCAACCTGGACCTTTCCACCTGGTTCATTTCTTGTAACCGTTCTTTTATACCTGTAAAATATTCGGGCAGTATTTTTTTTCTTGCAACAAACGATGTTACCTCTTCTTCATTTCTTTCTTTCATTATCGCTGCTACTTTTCCTGCTGCTCTTTCAATTGGTTTGTACCCCGTGCAACGACAGATATTTCCATCGATCGCAGCAATCGCCGATTGCTGATTAGCTGCTGCATTGCTTAAACAATACCCGGCAAGCGACATCACAAAACCTGGTGTACAAAAACCACATTGCGTTGCACCCTCATCGGCCATAGCCTGTTGAATCGGATTTAATGTGTCTGCAAAATTTATTCCTTCAATGCTCACAATATGTTTTCCAAGGGCGTTACCAATTGGCATCAGGCAGCTCGTCATGGATTGATACTGCATTTCTCCATTCACAATTTCGCCAACCAATACGGTACAGGCACCGCAATCGCCTTCACGGCAACCGATCTTTGTTCCGGTTAGATGTTGATGATAACGGATAAAGTCGAGTATGACCATGCCAGGAGGCAGGTCTGTCGCAATCGTTTTTTCGTTTAGAATGAATCGTATCAAGCGGTGATATAATTGTCTTTTAAAGTTAATGTAAATTCTCAATCCTGATGATCTAAATAGAATTAAAGTAACTTCAATAATGAATATTAACGATTGATGAAAGAAATAAAAGATATCGTAAAAGCATACGAGGAAGCCGTACATCAAAACAAACATGCCGCTTTGGCAACTGTAGTGCATGTAGAGGGTTCATCTTATCGCAGACCCGGTGCAAGAATGTTGATAACAGAAGACGGATCATTAACAGGAGCGATCAGCGGCGGCTGTCTCGAAGGAGATGCTTTGCGAAAAGCGTTGCTGGTAATGGCAGAAAACAGAACTATGCTGGTAACGTATGATACCAATGACGAGGACGATGCAAAACTTGGTTTGGGTCTTGGTTGCAACGGAATCATACAGGTACTGATTGAGCCAATCAATAAACAAGATCCTATCAATCCAATTCAATTACTAAAAGCATCAACAGAAAAAAGACAACAAACAGTTTTAATCACATTGTTTTCTTTAGAAGACAGAAAAGCACAGCAACCTGGCACTTGTCTCTTGTTTTATAAGAACGGGATCTTTATTGCAAATCATCCCACATTGCAAGATGTTCTGTTAACAGATGCAAAGAATGCACTGGAGAACAAAACCACTTCTTTTAAGAATTACATTACATCGACAGAGAACATTACCGCTTTTATCGAACATATAAAACCCGCTATTTCATTAGTGATCGTTGGTGCCGGAAACGATGTAATGCCATTGGCAGAAATGGCCGCCATTCTTGGTTGGGAAATAACGATCGTTGATGGCAGGGCCAATTATGCAAAAACAGAGCGATTTCCTTCGGCTTGCCAGGTACTCGTATCAAAGCCGGAAGATGTCTTGAAGCAACTAACAATTGATGAACAAACTGTTTTTGCTTTAATGACACATAACTATAATTACGACATGGCAATGCTGAAAGAACTTGTCAGCAGAAATGTTGTGTACATCGGATTACTTGGTCCAAAGAAAAAACGGGACCGTATCATTGATGAATTAAAGGATAACGGATTGACATTGACAGAAGAACAACTGGCAACGATTCACGGACCGGTTGGCTTAGACATAGGCGCAGAAACATCCGAAGAGATCGCATTATCTATCGTTGCTGAAATAAAAACCGTGTTATCTGGTAAAAAGGGAGAACAATTAAAAGATAGTAGGGACACGATTCATTCAAGAACTGCCATAGTAGTTGAAAAGACCACAATTGACAAAAATGAGTGAATCTATAGATGCAACAACTTCGCATTCCCCTTTAAGGGTTAGTGCTATCTATTACCGCCTCATCGCACTATGGGTTCTCTGCGAAGCAATGCTCGGCGGTATCATTCATGGATTTAAAATTCCTGTATCTGGTTTAGTCGTTGGAAGCTGCGCCATTGTTTGTATCTGCCTGATCGCCTGGTATGTACCTAAAAAAGGAGCCATCATCAAAGCCACCATCATCGTTGCTGTCTTTAAAATGATGCTGAGTCCGCAGGCCCCTCCACCAGCTTATATTGCTGTCTTCTTTCAGGGGTTATTGGGAGAATTATTATTCTGGAATAAAAGAACCTTCAGGCTCTCCTGCATTCTATTATCTGTACTTGGATTATTAGAATCAGGATTACAACGCATTCTTGTACTCACTATCGTTTATGGAAACGATCTCTGGAAAGTGATCAACAACTTCATCAACGGGCTCACTAAACAAAGAACGACCACCAATTATAGTTTATGGATCGGTGCGGGATATGTGGCTCTTCATTTTATCACCGGTCTGTTTATTGGCTGGTGGTCATCGCTGTTACCAAAGCGCATAGAAAGATGGCGCAGTGAAAAAATATATAATATCAGCGTAGAAGACAGGACAACCTTTTCTCCCAGAGGCAAAAAGAAACGAAAACGATTAAAAAAAGCCCTGCTCATCATCTGGATATTGCTGATCGCTTTATATGTGCAATCTTATTTTAAGATCGGTACACCATTATTACCGTCTCATATTTCATTAAAAATATTATTACGCTCCATCATCATTGTACTCGGTTGGATATTTATCATCGGACCACTATTAACCCGGCTTCTGCATTCGTGGTTACAAAAGAAACAATCACAATCGCAGCAGGAGATACAAGAAGTGTTGCGACTATTACCAGTAACACAACAATTAATTGCACAAAGCTGGAAGCGATCGTCCTGCTACAAAGGATGGAAGAGAATTAACACCTGGAGTAAAATAGTTCTGGTTAATGCTCTTCCCGTCTCAAGGCAAAAGATATTCATACTTACCGCGCCCATTCAAACAGGCAAAACAACCTCGCTTATGACCTGGTCGGCCAATAGAAACGATATTTACGGTATACTTACACCTGTTATAAATGGCAAAAGAGTTTTCATGAACGTTCAAACCAAAGAACAATTCCCCATGGAAGCCAACGAAAGTGAAACAGACGTATTAACTGTAGGACGATTTACTTTCAGTAAAAATAGTTTCAACAAAGCCATTCAGATAATTCGTGAAGCTATTAATAAAGATGGCTGGTTAATAATAGATGAGGTCGGCCCGATGGAGTTAAGAGGCGAAGGGTTTCATGACCTGCTAATAGAAGTAATGAAAGAAAGAAAAGAAAAGGTAGTACTGGTTATAAGAGAAGGTCTTGCTCAGCAAGCAATCAACTTTTTCGATCTGCAAAACGCCATTCGTGTAAATAACGCCTCAGCAATCGGGGACCAGGATCAAAAAGCATGACTTATATATCAGAATTTCACTGCAATAGCTTCGTGGCACTATCGTTGTAACACAACTGAAAAATATGATAATGCAAACACTGACCGGCCAAAAGGAGTATACCTGGAACAAGATTCCCGAACTAACCCTATTGTTCTGGATCATGAAGATAACTGCTACGACTTTAGGTGAAACTGGTGGCGATCTGCTGGCACAAACATTAAATGTTGGCTATGCTACAAGTACCCTGATCTTTTTTGCATTCTTTCTTATAATGTTGGTTTGTCAGTTAGCAGCTAAGCGATATATACCACCAATCTATTGGGCCGTCATCGTTGCCACCAGTACTGCAGGTACTACTATGTCAGATTATATGGATCGGACATTAGAATTGGGCTATGCACTTGGCTCACTCATTCTTGTTTCTATTCTTATTATTATTTTAATAACCTGGCGTATCAGCGAAAAAACACTATCCGTTACTCATGTAAGATCATTTAAGGGAGAAATGTTCTACTGGATAGCAATCTTATTCTCCAATACACTCGGTACGGCATTGGGAGATTTTTTAGCAGATGATTCCGGATTAGGATTTGGCGGCAGCGCTCTTTTAATATCCGCTGTATTGGCTGTAATAATTCTGGCTTATTACTTCACAAAGATCTCACGGATACTTCTCTTCTGGATCGCATTTATTTTAACCCGGCCATTCGGTGCCACATTCGGCGATCTGCTTACCAAATCAAAGGAAAAAGGCGGAATGGATTACGGGACAAAAGGCTCTACACTAATTCTATTAACCCTGCTTATTGTTCTGATCATTTACGAAGTAATAAAACTTAAAAAGAAAAGAGCATTACTGGAAAAGTAATGCTCTTTTATAAAACACTTCCAAAATTTGAAGGATTAATAATCCCGGGTAATTATTGCACTGGAACAACGCTGAACACAAATCCGGGAACTCCGAACTTTTTAAAGAGTTGCCATATCGATCACAAACCGATACCGCACATCACCCTTCAACATTCTTTCATACGCCTCATTAATGTCTGCCATCTTGATTAATTCAATATCGGATACAATATTATGTTCAGCACAAAAATCAAGCATCTCCTGTGTTTCAGGAAGACCACCGATCAATGAACCGGCTAAACTCTTACGACCAAAAATGATAGTAAAAGCAGGAATCTGTGCCGGAGTTGCAGGTACACCTACACATACCATTGTACCATTGGTGCGAAGTAGACCCATGTAAAAATTATAATCATGATCTGCAGAAACAGTATCAAGAATAAAATCAAAATAGCCGGTCACCTCTTTTACCTTGGCTTCATCACTTGTTAATACAAACTTGTGTGCACCTAATCGTTGCGCATCTTTTTCTTTGGCCGGGGAATGACTGAGCATGGTAACTTCAGCTCCCATAGCAACTGCAATTTTTACCCCCATGTGGCCAAGACCGCCCAATCCCAATACACCGACCCTTGTTCCCTTACCAACTTTCCAATGTTTCAGGGGAGAGTAAGTGGTAATGCCGGCACATAGCAAAGGTGCCGCAGCATCTAATGGAAGTTTATCGGAAATATGCAACACAAAATCTTCGTGTGTTACAATAGACTGGCTATACCCACCATGGGTAATGCCACTGCCATCTCTTTCCGGGCTACCATAACTGAATGTAGGACCCGTAGCACAAAACTGCTCTAACCCATCTTTACAATTATCACAATCACGGCAACTATCTACCAGGCAACCAACACCGGCCCTGTCACCAACTTTAAATTTTTTTACATGGCTTCCAACAGCAGTTACTATCCCAACAATTTCATGTCCGGGAACGCAGGGGTATACAGCATTGCCCCATTCGTTGCGGGCAGTATGCAGATCACTATGGCATACACCACAGTAACGGATCTCTATTTCTACATCATGTGGTTTAGGCGCTCTTCTTTCAATAGTAAGCGGGGCGATAGGAGATGTGGCGCTTTGTGCACCGTAGGCTTTTGTAGCTGGCATAATTGGTTAATTTATCAGTGAATAACAAGAACGGGTCAATAAAGTTTATTGGTTGACCCAATTAATGATAGCCTGAAATTAACCTAAATGAAGCGATAAGCCTGAACAGAAATTTATTTAATCATTAAATAACCGCTGCAATTTTTTTGTCAATATACTTTTTGCCCACAGCTACTTCCTTGATCGCATCAATGATCTCACGGTATGTAGAGGCTTTAGTAAGATAACCGTAAGCACCGAGGCTCATCATGCTTTTGCAAAAAGAGATATCTGAATGCATAGAAAGGCCAATGATCTTAATGCCGGGGTTTTTCTCAAGGATCTGCTTGGTAGCTTCAAGACCGTTGACCGGCGACATATTAATATCCATTAACATAACATCCGGACGCAATTCATTGGCTATAGAAATTGCTTCTTCTCCGCTATGAGCTTCTCCGGCAACCCTTATATCCTTGAGGGGATAAATGAGCATCTTAAAACTTTCATGTATATGCCGGTTATTGTCAGCAAGAATAACAGTGATGGGGTTCATCATAATAAAAACGGTTTTCTTATTTCTCTTTTTGAAAGAGAATAATATAGGGTTCGGAAAAAAGGGGTCGAATTGTTTCAACAGCAAAAATATCCGGTAAACGACAAGAAGCGTATCCGAAGAAGGTCAAACTTGAGTCATTAAGTACTTAATACTAGACTATTCAATATAAAACTGGTAGTATTAAAGCGACAGATCTGTTTTATTGATGAAGTTGATCAGCGAAGCAGTATTTTTTAAACCTAGTTTTTTTAAAATATTATGGCGGTGTACTTCTGCTGTTCGTACGGAGATATTCAATACCGAAGCAATTTCTTTCGAAGAGTTACCTTCTTTAATAAGCTTAATGATCTCTATTTCGCGTATAGAAAGTTCTTTGATGCTGGGTGATGATGGCTCATCCTGTAATGCCTGTTCAGAAAGTATATTCCTGATCTCCATACATACATATGTTTTGCCGGCCATTACTGCATCGATCGCCCCGAAAATTTCTTCATGTGATGAATTTTTGGTAACATAACCTTTTGCGCCAAGCTGCAACATCTTCTTTGCATAAGCTGGCTGACTATGCATTGATACAGCGATGATGCGGGTTCCCGGGGCATATTTTCTTATCAATGGTACAGCATCCATTCCGGAGGCTCCGGGCAAGTTAATATCCAGCAATACGATATCGGGACGTTTTGTTTTGATCATTTCTATCGCTGGTTCAAATTCACCAATATCACCAATCACTTCAGTACCTGGTTTTCCCTGGAACAACCGGACCCACATCTCCCGTACCAACTGATGATCGTCAACAACAACAACAGTAATTTTTTCCATACCGGTAATAGTTTATAATAAAGGAATGCTGATCTCACATTACATCCCTGTCCTGGTGCTGAAAAGGTCTTCACTTCACCAGCATACAAATCAACACGGCTGCTAATATTTTTCAGGCCTGTTCCATTAGTTCTCTTATTCGTGTAGAAACCGGAACCGTTATCAGAAATAGAG
>Ga0068853_100001645_pt1 | contig 16333 bp, 15 predicted proteins | sample KBSCornC32_FD_65655 | JGI IMG/M metagenome (GOLD analysis project Ga0068853, IMG submission 65655) | Corn rhizosphere microbial communities from Kellogg Biological Station, Michigan, USA - KBS Corn C3-2 | ecosystem: Host-associated > Plants > Roots > Rhizosphere > Soil ...
GATGTTCGTCAACTTTCCGGTGACCGACCTGGACCGCGCCAAGGCGTTCTACACCGCCATCGGTTTCACCATCAACCCGCTGTTCACCGATCACAACGCGACCTGCATCGTGGTCGAAGACGGGCACAGCTACTTCATGATCGAGACGCGCGAGTTCTACCAGTCGATGACCGAGTTGGTCATCGGCGATCCGAAGGAGCACCCCACGGCGGGCACCTCGATCTTCCTCGACAGCCGTGAGGCCGTCGACGCCGCGGTGGCCGCCGGGGTCGCCGCGGGAGGCGCCCTGGTCGGCGAGCCGGCCGACTACGGCTTCATGTACCAGCGCGGCCTGACCGACCCCGACGGCAACACCGTCGACTTCGGCTGGATGGATCCGAAGGCGGCCGAGGTCGGCCCCGAGGCCTTCGCGAACCAGCAGGCCTGAGCCGCAAGGCAGCGCAGCCATGGCCGCCCGCGACTACGGGGAGTACGGCGGCGTCACGCGCGCCCTCGAACTCGTCGGCGAGCGCTGGGCGCTGCTGATCGTGCGCGACCTGCTGGTCGGGCCGCGCCGCTACGGGGAGCTGGCCGCGGGGCTTCCCCGCATCCCGAGCAACATCCTGGCGGCGCGGCTGAAAGAACTGCAGGGGGCAGGCGTGATCCGCCGGGCGCCGCGCTCGCGCGTCATCGTCTACGAGCTCACCCCATACGGCCGCGAGCTGGAGCCCGTCGTGCTCGCCTTCGGGGCGTGGGGATTCAAGGCGATGGGCGAACCCCGCGATGAGCAGATCATCACCCCCGACTCGATGACCATGGATCTGCGCGCCGCCTTCCGGGCCTCCGTGGCGGCCGAGCTGCCGCCGACGGCCTATGGCGCGCGGGTCGGAGGGGTCGAGCTGCTCGTGCGCGTCGAGGGAGCTGCGCTGCAGGTGACGCGCGGTGACGGGCCGGTCGACCTCGCGTTCTCGGCCGGCCCCGGCATCCACCGGCTCATCTCGGGCGAGCTCACGCCCGACCGCGCGGTCGCCAGCGGAGCGGTCGAACTGTTGCGCGGGCGCGGGGAGTTGCTCAGCCGATTCGCCAGCACCTTCCACCTGGCCGCGTGAGGCCGCGCCGACAGCCCCAGGGACGCCGCGCTCGCCGCCCGCGACTCAGGTGGTGCGTGGCTTGCGCAGAGCGACAGCCGTGGTGATCGCCAGCACGACGATGCCGATCGCATCGACGACGACCGTCTGCGGGACGAGCGTGAATGTCCACACCTCTCGGATGCCGAACAAGCCGACGGTCAGCGCCAGCAGCAGCGCGGTCAGGCTGGCGAGCATGAACAGGAGGCTCAGCACGGTGGCGAGTTTCAGCAGCGTGCCGCGCAGGGCGAGCATGGCGATCGCCAGCACGATTGCGGCGATGCCATTGAGCACGAACATCACGCCGAGCGGGCCGCCGGTTCCGTCGAAGCGGAGGAAGAGGTGGATGCCGCCCACGGCAAGCAGGAGGATCGCACTGAGGATTCGCAGGAAGGTCATGGCGAGTACACGAGAGAACGCCGTGCAGGGTTCATTCGGATCAGCCAGATGACGTCACGCCCGAACGATTCGATGAGCAGACCGAGCGCGGTCGCGCCGACCAGCACGTCGACCGGCGAGGGCAGGAGTCGGGAGGCGATCAGCAGCAGGGCGATGCCGCAGGCGGCCGCGACCACTTTGCGCCAGTACCGGAACGGCACGCGGGCGCGCAGCCACGGGAACGCCCATCCGGCCGCGGCGAACGCGTAGCGCATCAGGCCAATGGCCAGGATCCAGGGCCCGACGATCCGAACGTCGGCGATGCTGAGCACCAGGATGAGGAAGGCATCGGCCTCCATGTCGAAGCGCGCGCCGACCGCGCTCTCGCCGCCGGTGCGGCGCGCGACCTGGCCGTCGACAGCATCCAGGGCCAGCGTCACGGCGGTCAGGGTCACCAGGAAGACCACCGAGATCCGCTGGGTGAACGACGTGACGACCAGGGCGGTGACGACGCAGATCAGCATCGAGCGGGTGGCCGTGACCGCGTTCGCTGCACCGAACCGCTCCGCGCCGCTCCGGCGCAAGGCGATCGAGATCAGGACGGCCAACCCGATCAGGCAGACGACCCCGGCCGCCCACCCGGCCGCGGACAGCGGCGAGATCAGGGTCGTCGCCGCGAGCGCGATCCCTCCGCCGGCTGCCCACCACCATGCGCGCATCTGAACCGATGCCATGTCGCCTCCGTTGTTCCTTCGTGACCTACCCCGTTGACACGACGCCGGAGCAGTGGATGGTTCACCCCCCGATGGCCGAGCCGCCGGTCGCCTTCTGGATGACAGGCCCGGGACGCGGAGAGCTGCGCGCCGAGTCGCTGCCCGTGCCCGCAGACGACGAGGTGCTGGTGCGGACCGCGTGGACGGGCATCAGTCGCGGCACCGAGGGCCTCGTGCTCCGCGGCGAAGTGCCCGAGGCGGAGCACCAGAGGATGCGGGCGCCCTTCCAGGCCGGCTCGTTCTCCTTCCCCCTGAAGTACGGCTACCTCAACGTCGGTGTGGTCGAGCGCGGTCCGCAACGGCTGGTCGGATCGACCGTCTTCACGCTGTTCCCCCACCAGTCGGCGTTCGTCGTGCCCGCGGAGGCCGTCACCGTGGTGCCCGACGCGGTACCGCCTCGGCGTGCCGTGCTCGCGGGCGCGGTGGAGACCGCGGTCAACGTGCTGTGGGATGCGCGTCCCGCGCTCGGCGACCGCGTCACGGTGATCGGCGCGGGCATGATCGGGTGCTGCATCGCGCGCCTGGCTCACGGGATCCTGGGTGCCGAGGTGACCCTCGTCGACGTGGACGCCGCGAAGGCTCCGGTCGCCCGCCTGCTGGGGGTCGACTTCGCATCGCCGGACGGCGCCGCCCCCGACCGCGACATCGTGATCGAGGCGAGCGGCACCGCCGCCGGTCTGGGTCGCGCGCTCGAACTGGCCGCGACCGACGGCTCGGTGATCGTCGCCAGTTGGTACGGCAGCCGACCGGTCGCACTCGAGCTGGGCGCCGACTTCCATTCCCGGCGCCTGACCCTGGTGTCCAGCCAGGTGGGTGCGGTCGCGGCGTCGCAGCGCGATCGGCGCAGCACCCGCCAGCGGCTCGAGCTGGCACTCCGATTGCTGGAGGATCCGGCGTTCGATGTGCTGCTCACCGGCTCGTCGCCGTGGGCCGAATTGCCGGCCGTGATGGCATCCCTGGCCGGCGCGACGGACCGCGCGGGCGAGGGTGCCGTCGGCGGCCTGTGCCACACGATCGACTGGAGGCCATGATGACCTTCTCGGTGACGGTCCGCGACCACATCATGATCGCTCACAGCCTGCGCGGCGAGGTCTTCGGCCCGGCCCAGCAGCTGCACGGCGCGACCTTCCTCGTCGATGCGACCTTCCGCGCCGCCGAGCTGGATGCCGACGGCATCGTCGTCGACATCGGCCTCGCCTCGCGCGCGGTCGCGTCGATCACGGGGTCGCTCTCGTACCGCAATCTCGACGACGACCCCGCCCTGGCCGGGGTGAACACCACCACGGAGCGACTGTGCCAGGTGATCGGTGATCGGCTGGCCGACGCAGCGCGCGCCGGCGGGCTGGGCCGGGCGCGGCTGACCGGGATCACCGTGACCCTGCACGAGTCCCACATCGCCTGGGCCTCCTACGAGGTCGAGCTGTGAGCGATGTGCGCCTGCTGACCTTCGTCGTGCCCGAGGGGGTCGATGACCCGCAGCGGGTCAGCGGGGGCAACGTGTACGACCGCCGGGTGCGCGACGGCCTGCTAGCCAGGGGGTGGCGCGTCACGACGACCGAGGTCGCCGACGCGGCCGCGGTCGAGGCCGCCGTCGCCGGGGTCCCCGAGGGAGGCACCGTGCTGCTCGACGGCCTGGTCGCCGCCTGGGCGCCGGAGGCCATCGCGACGACGTCGGCCCCGGCCCGCGTGGTGGTCCTCGCGCACATGGTGCGGGCCGCCTTCGCCGGGGCGGATCCCGCGTTGGTGGACCGCGAGCGTCGTGCGCTCGGTTCCGCCGATCTGGTCATCGCGACGAGCCGATGGACGGCGGCTGAACTGGTCGCCCGCGGGATCGTGGACGAGCGGCGCGTGGCGGTGGCGATGCCCGGCGCCACCGACGGGCCACCGGTGATCGGACGTGCCGACCGGCTGCTCTGCGTCGGAGCGATCGCCCCGCACAAGGGGCAGGACCTGCTCCTGGAAGCGCTCGGCCGGCTGCGCCACCTCGAGTGGACGTGCACCATCGCGGGTTCGGGCGCCGCCGATCCGCGGTTCGCCGATCGGATCGCCGAGACGGCGGCGGAGTTCGGACCGCGCATCCGGATGGCCGGAGTTCTGGATGACGCGGCGCTCGCCGCCGCCTATCGACGCTCCGGGCTGCTGGTCGCGCCCTCGCGCGCCGAGAGCTTCGGCATGGTGATCGCCGACGCGCGCGCCCGCGGTCTTCCCGTCATCGCCGCGGCGGTCGGCGGCATCCCGGAATCCGTCGCGGGAGGCGGCGCGGTGCTCGTTGCGGCCGACGAGCCGGGGGCTCTGGCATCCGCTCTCGAGCAGTGGATGACCGACCCGGCGCTGCGTCGGCGCCTGCGTTCCGAGGCCGCCGAATCCCGCCTGCGGACGCCGCGCTGGTCGACCACGGTCGATCGGATCCACCGGATGCTGGTGGCGGGATGACGGCGGTCGCCCTGCCGGTGGCGGATCAGCCGGCGGCACTCGCGCCGAGGCGGAGGTCTCGAATCCGGCGCGCCGCCGCCCTGGTGTTCGGCGCCGCGGTCGCGGTCGGCACAGTGGCAGTGGTCGGCAGCGGACCGCTGCTGCGCGGCGTGCTGGCGGTCTCGCCCGCTGCCCTCCTGGCGGCAGTGCTGCTGACGGGAGTGGCGACCTGGGCAGCGGTGTGGCGGTGGCGCACCGTGTCATCCGCTCTCGGGCTGCCCATGCCCTGGCTTGCTGCGGTCGGGGCGTACTACCGCTCCCAGTTCGTCAACACGGTTCTCCCCGGCGGGGTGGTCGGTGACGTCCACCGGGCCTATCGCCAGGGCCGCCGCAGCGGAGACCTGCCGATCGCCGCGCGAGCGGTCGCGACCGAGCGCGTGGCCGGGCAGTTGGTGCAGGCGATCACGACCGTCGTCGTTCTCGCGACGCTCGGCCTCACGGCACCGGTGGACGGGTCATCCGTCGCATCTCCGATCGGATCGCCGGTGCCCTGGCTGCCGGCGCTGGGCCGGCTCGGAGTGGCCCTCGCGGTCGTCATCGGGCTCGCTGTCACGATCGTTGTGGCAAGCAGCCGGGCTCGAGGGATGCTGCGGCGCGAGGTCTCGCTGTTGCAGACGGTGTTCCGCCGGCCCCGGGCCTCGCTTTCGATCGTGACGGCCTCCCTGGTCGTGGTCGGGGCCCATGCCACAACCTTCGTCGTCGCATGCCTCGCGGTCGGCATCCACGGGTCGCCGCGCGAGTTGGTCGCACTCGCTCTGGTCGCGCTCGCCGCGGCGTCGCTGCCGCTCAACGTCGGCGGATGGGGGCCGCGTGAGGCGGCCTCGGCAGCCGCGTTCGCCATGGTCGGATGGGGTGCCGGAGCGGGGCTCGCCGCGTCGACCGCGTTCGGCATCCTGACACTGGCGGCCGTCCTGCCGGGCGGGTTCGTGCTGATCGCCGACCCGATCGCCGTCGCGCTCGCCGCCCGAACTGCGCGTCGAATCGCGCCCCGTGCCGCCTCCCGCACCGCCCCCCAACTCCCTTACGAAGGAATCGCATGAGCGAGCGCCCCTACGTCACCCTGAGCTGCGCCATGTCGATCGACGGCTACCTGGACGGCGCCGAGGCCGGTCGGCTGGCGATGTCGAACGCCGCGGATCTCGACCGCGTCGACGCCGTGCGCGCCGAGAACGACGCGATCATGGTCGGGGCGTCGACCGTGCGCCGCGACGATCCGCGCCTGCTGGTGAAGAGCGCGGAGCGGCGGCGGCAGCGCGAGTTGTCCGGGCTGACGGCTTCGCCCACCAAGGTGACCGTGACCTCCACCGGAGATCTTCCGGTCGACGCCGAGTTCTTCACCACCGGCGACGTGCGGCGGCTGGTCTACTGCCCGCAGCCCAGGGCGCGCCGACTTCGATCGCGGATCGGAGGCAGGGCGGACGTCGTCGGTTTGGGCGACCGAGTGACGATGGATCGGGTGCTCGACGACCTCGGCCAGGAGCGCGGCGTCCGCCGGCTCATGGTGGAGGGCGGTGGCAGGTTGCTCACCCAGTTCCTCGCCGACGACCTGGTCGACGAGCTGCACCTGGTGGTCGCACCGTTCTTCGTCGGGGAGGCGCGAGCGCCCCGGATCGTCTCGCCTGCCCGCTTCCCGTGGACCGCCGCTCGCCGAGCCGAGCTGGTCGACACCCGGCAGATCGGCGATGTGGTGCTGCTGCGCTATGCGCTCTCCAGCCGCTTCGGAGGCGTCGGCGCGGCCGCACTCTCGGCATCGCGACGGGCGGGGGCGCGGTGAGCAGGCCGTGGTTCCGCCGCGCCGGGCTGGTTCTCGCCGTCCTGCTGCTGCTCGCGCTGCCGCTGGCCCCCGGCGTGATCGCCGAGCACTCGGCCGCGGCGCTGGTGCGGCTGCCGGTCGAGTCGATCCTGGTGATCCTGTTGCTCGCCCTGCTGCCGTGGCGCGCGGGTCGTCGTGCGGTGGCCCTGGTGTTCGGCGCGTTCGTGGTGGTCGCGCTGCTGTTCGCCGGACTGGATGCCGCCTTCGAATACGCCCTGTCGACCCACTTCGATGCGAGCGACTGGCAGCAGGTGGGCGATGGATTCGGCGTCGTGCGGGACTCGATCGGCACGCCCGCCACGATCGCCGTGCTCATCGGCCTCGTGCTGATCGCCGCAGCGACCGTGGCGGGGCTCGCCTGGGCGGCACTGCGCGTGGATGCGGCGATCCGGCGCGCCGGCCGTGCCGCGTCGTGGACCGTCGCCTCGGTGACCGCGGCCTGGGTGGTCGCGGCGCTGGTCGGATCGCAGCTGGTCGCGGGGCAGCCGGCCGCCGCCGCGTCGTCGATCGACGCCATCGCCTCGGCCAGCTCGCGCGCGTCGGCCGCCCTGAGCGCCCAGGCGGCGTTGCCGCACGAGATCGCGACCGATCGTTATGCGGCGATGCCGTCATCCCAACTGCTGACCGCGCTCAAGGGCAAGGATGTCGTGATCGCCTTCATCGAGAGCTACGGGCAGGTGGCCGTGCAGGGCACGAGCTTCTCGTCCGGCGTGGACCAGGTGCTGCGCGACGGTGGCGCGCAACTCGCGGCCGACGGCTACACCGCTCAGAGCGCCTTCCTCACCTCGCCCACCTTCGGCGGGGTGAGCTGGCTCGCGCACTCCACCCTGCAATCGGGTCTGTGGATCGACAAGCAGCAGGTCTACAACAAGCTTCTCAAGAGCAGCCGGTTCACTCTGAGCGACGCCTTCGCCAACGCGGGCTGGAAGACGGTGAGCGACATCCCCTCGGACACCCACCCGTGGAGCTACGGCAGTTCGTTCTACCACTACGGCACACTGCTCGACACCAACAACGTCGGTTACCTTGGCCCGACGTTCGGCTACGCCAGGATCCCGGATCAGTACACCTGGAAGTACTTCCAGGACCACGAGCTCGCCGGCCCGCACCAGCCGGTCATGGCCGAGATCGACTTCGTCTCGTCGCACACACCGTGGGCGCCCCTGCCGCAACTGGTCCCGTGGTCGAAGATCGGCGACGGCACCGTCTACGCGCCGCAACCGGCCCAGGGCCAGTCGACCAACACGGTCTGGGCCGACCCGAAGCGCGTGCAGGCCGCATACGGGCAGTCGATCCAGTACTCGCTGGGCGCGATGTTCTCGTTCCTGCACAACTACGACGACCCCAATCTGGTGATCATCGCGCTCGGCGACCACCAGCCGGCGACCGTGGTCAGTGGCGCGGGGGCCAACCACGAGGTGCCGATCAGCATCATCTCGAAGGATCCGTCGGTGTTCCGGGCGATCTCGGGATGGCACTGGCAGAGCGGGGTGCTGCCGACGCCCGACGCTCCGCTGTGGAGGATGAGTGCGTTCCGCGATCGCTTCCTGGGCGCGTTCAGTCCCGACCGCTGACTCGCGGGGGCGCCATGCACCCGATCCGATCCGGAAGGATGGAGGGGTGGCGAACCTGAATCCGTTCCTGTACCTGCAGAGCAATGCCGATGCGAATCCCCACGGCGTGTTCTCGCGCTCGGTCGACGAGACCATGACGAATGCCGAGGCCGTGGTCTGGGTCAAGAAGCTGGCGTTCGAGTTCCGCCGGTTGGGGATGCGGGCGGGGGATGTCGTCGCGCTCGAACTTCCGGATCAGCTCGCCATCCTGTTCACCGAGGCGGCCTATCACGAAGGCGCGATCACCACGATCCTCCCCGCCGGATACGCGGCCGATGGCTCGGTCCCGGTGGATTGGACCTTCTCGCGGCGCCCTGTGCAGCCAGCCGACGGTGAACGCGTCATCCCGGTGACGCCGCGCTTCTTGCAGCGGGTCGAAGAGAATCCCTACGGGATCAGCCCGACCGACAATTCGCCGGACACCGTGCGCATCGTATTCTCGAGCGGCACGACGGGAACGCCCAACGCCATCCCCCTGAGCCGTCGGGCGATGCAGTCATTCGACGATGCCTTGGAGACCTGGTTCCAAGGGGATCCCTTCCTGGTCATGATGGACTTCGCCACTCCCTGGGGTTTCGGCGGCTTCTATCTCAGTGTCAAAGGCGGGCGTCCCTTCCTGTGCGTCGGCGGCGCGGACGCGGCCGCTCTCATCCGGCTGGCGGATGACAACTCGGTGACCTCCTTGAAGGGATCGCCGGCGCAGATCGCGGGCCTCGTGGACGAGCTGGAGACCCAGGGACGCACTCTGCCGAGCGTCGAGACCGTGTTCGTCGGTGGAACGGTGATGCCGCCGGGCGTGGCCGACCGGACTCGGCGCGCGATGGCGGGCTGCGAGATCTACAGCATGTACGGGTCGACCGAGGCGACCATCGCGACGAGCAGGCGGTACGACTCGGATGATCCGTCGAACGCCGGCGAGATCCTTCCTGGCTCGACGATCGAGATCGTCGACGATGACGATCAGCCGGTGCCGCCCGGCACGGCGGGACGGATCCGGCACAAGAGCCCTGGCATGATCCACGAGTACCTCGGCAATGCGGAGGCCAGCGCACGAGCGTTCCGCGACGGCTGGTTCTACTCGGGTGATCTGGGATTCATCCGGCCGGACGGGGGACTGACCCTGACGGGGCGGGAGTCGGAAGTCCTCAATGCGGGCGGTGTGAAGGTCGACCCGAATCGGATCGATCACGCGGCACTGCGGCAACCGCAGGTGACGGATGCCTGCAGCTTCGAGTACGAGACGGCATCCGGCCTCAAGCAGATCGGCATCGCAATCGTGGCCGAGGACGGCATCGAGGTCGAGAAGTTCATCGCCGCGCTCGCGGCGGAGTTCGGCCCCGCGGCCCCCAAGCTCGTGGCGCGGGTCGACGAGGTCCCGCGCAACGCGATGGGCAAGCCCATGCGCCGAACCCTCGCCGAGCGGTACCGGGAGCTCTAGCTCTAGCTCTAGCTCTAGCTCTAGTTCTCGCGCCGGCGACGGCGAGCGAGCACGATGAGCGCCGCACCCACGATCAGCGCGCCGGCCGAGAGCGTGATCACCGTCGGATTCAGCTCGACGCCGGTCGCGGAGAGCACCGGAGTCCACTTGGCGAAGAAGGTGGTCGGGGCGAGGAGTCCGGCCGAGAAGTCGGCGGGAGTCGTCAGGCTGGCGTCGGTGAACCAGCCCCCGAAGGCGAAGCCCTCCGCGGTGGGGTCTGCAGGCTTGGTCGGCGCGGTCCCGGCTGCAACGATCTGCGTTGCCGGAGCCGTCCCGTGCCCGTTGGCATCGAAGGTGAGCGGCACGGTCACGGCGTTCCAGCGGATGACCACGACGCCGTCTGCGCCCTGGCGAAGAGCGAGAGCTTGTGGCGAGTCGATCCCGCCGCCCCCGCCGCCACTGTTGGCGACGGGCGCCGTCAGTGCTGTGGAGGTCGCGTCGGACGGAGCGCCTCCGCCGCAGGTAGCGGTGCCCTGAATCGGCGGCGCCACCGTGGTGACACCCGAGGCGCCTCCGCCTCCGTAGCAGTTGGTGTCGCCCGTGAAAAGGGACGAAGCCGACACCAGGGTGTTGACCACGACTCCCGCCCCTCCATTGGGGCCGCCTGTGGCGCCACCCGCGCCCCCGCCGCCGCCGTTGCCGCTGTTGGCGATGCCGAGTGCCCCGGTGTTCCCGTTGCCGCTCGATCCGCCCTGCGACGGGGTGCCGGAGCCACCCGGCGTGCCGTTGCCTCCGCTGGCAACAGTCGCAGTGGTGGTGCCATCGGTGACTGTTCCCGACGTTCCGGGCGTGGACACGGTGACGGTCATGGCCGACGTGGTGCCGCTGAAGTCGACAACCTTCACGTCACCGCCGCCGCCGGCAGCCGCATAGCCGGAGCTGGTCACCGGCTGATCGGCTCCGGTTCCGCCGGCTCCGACCAGCAGAACCTCGATCTTGGTCATCGAGGCAGTCGGAGTGAAGGTCGACGTTCCCGAGGTGAACGTCTGCTCGCAGATGTTGCCCGAGATGAGGGCACCGGTGGCACCGCAGGCCGGCGTCGCCGCCATGGCGGGAGCTGCTCCGAGGAAGACGCTCGAGATGCCCCCGGTAACAACGGCCACGATTGCAGCGGAGGTCGTCCGGATGGTCGGTTTCATCGTCTCCCCGAGGGTCCAGCGTTGATCAGAGTTCGAGGGAGCGCGCCCACTCGGCAGAAGTCAGACTATCGCAGGGCCTTCCGCCGCGTCACCGCCCCACAAGGAGGTTCGACAGACCGCGCGGGCATTTGACCGTCTCCCTCGCCTCTGGCAACATGGCGTCTGGCCACATTACCGTCCGAACGGTCGGTAATTAGTCCCAACGAAGGGTTCGTCGGCGATGCCTGAAGCCTTTCTGGTCGGCGGGGTTCGAACGCCGGTCGGGCGGTACGGAGGGGCGCTCGCCGGCGTGCGCCCCGACGATCTGGCTGCCCTGGTGGTCCGGGAGGCGGTCACCCGGGCCGGCGTCGATCCGGCGTTGATCGACGAGGTGATCCTCGGTGGCGCCAACCAGGCCGGTGAGGACAACCGCAACGTCGCGCGGATGTCGGTGCTGTTGGCGGGGCTTCCGGATCACGTGCCCGGCATCACGGTCAACCGGCTGTGCGGGTCGGGACTATCGGCGATCACCATGGCGGCCCAGGCGATCCGCGCCGGCGACGCCGATCTGATCGTCGCGGGCGGGGTGGAGTCGATGACCCGTGCCCCGTGGGTGCAGGCCAAGCCCGAGAAGCCGTTCGCCAAGCCGGGCGCCCAGTTCGACACCTCCATCGGCTGGCGGTTCGTCAATCCGGCGCTCGCTGCACGCGACAAGGCGACGTTCTCGATGCCCGAGACCGGGGAAGAGGTGGCGCGGGTCTACGGCGTCACCCGCGCGGACGCGGACGCCTTCGCGCTACGCAGCCACCAGCGGGCGCTCGCGGCCGTCGACGCCGGTCGCTTCGATGCCGAGATCGTCGGGGTCGAGACCGCCGCCGGGATCGTGCTGCGGGATGAGGGTCCGCGCCGGGACACGACCGCCGAGGCCCTGGCGGCGCTCCGCCCGGTCGTCGCGGGGGGAACCGTCGTCACTGCCGGCAACTCGAGCGCGCTCAACGACGGAGCCTCGGCGATCGTCGTCGCCAGCGGCGAGGCGGTCGAGAAGTACGGGCTGGTTGCGCGTGCGCGCGTCGTCGTGGGCGCCAGCGTCGGCGTCGCCCCCGAGGTGATGGGCATCGGCCCGGTCCCTGCCACCCGCAAGGCCCTCGAGCGGGCCGGGCTGACCATCGCCGAGCTGGGCTCGATCGAGCTCAACGAGGCGTTCGCGACGCAGTCCCTGGCGGTCATGCGCGAACTGGGACTGGATGACGAGATCGTCAACGCCGACGGCGGCGCGATCGCACTCGGGCATCCGCTCGGCTCGAGCGGGTCGCGCCTGGTCGTCACGCTGCTCGGCCGCCTGGAGCGCGAGGGTTCGCGCTACGGGCTCGCCACCATGTGCGTGGGCGTCGGGCAGGGCAGCGCGCTGATCGTCGAGCGGGTCGAATGATGGAGCAGACGATCGAGGTCACCCGATCGGACGACCGGGTCGTGGTGCAGCTGAATCGTCCGGAGGCGCGCAACGCGATCAACCAGCAGATGGTCGACGAGCTGCATCGGGTCTGCGCCGAGCTGGAGGTCGAGCCGCGCATCCTGATCATCACCGGATCCGATGGCGTGTTCGCCTCGGGCGCCGACATCGCGGAACTGCGCGAGCGCACCTCGGTGGACGCGCGCAAGGGCATCAACACGATGCTGCTGCTGCGCATCGCCGACCTGGCGATGCCGGTGATCGCCGCGATCGACGGCTCCGCGCTCGGCGCCGGTGCCGAGCTGGCCTACGCGGCCGACTTCCGGATCGGCACGCCGCGCGCCCGGATCGGAAACCCCGAGACCGGGCTGGGGATCATCGCGGCGGCCGGCGCTCTGTGGCGGCTGCCCGAGCTGGTGGGCGAGCCGCTCGCCAAGCAAATGCTGCTCGCAGGCCGCATCCTGGATGCCGACGAGGCGGTCGCCGCCCGCCTGCTGACCGAGATCGTCGAGCCCGATGAGTTGCTCGGGGCCGCGCACGCCCTTGCCGACGAGATCGCGACAAAGAGCGTGGCGGCCACCATCCGCACCAAGGCGCTGCTGCGCGGGGACCGCGGCCGGCATCCCCAAGCCGATCTCGATGCGCAGGCGGTGCTCTTCGACTCCGACGACAAGCGCGAGCGCATGACCGCGTTCCTGAACCGGAAGAAGAAGACGTGATGACCGACTTGCCCGCGCGCGTCGGCGTGCTCGGCGGCGGCCGGATGGGTGCCGGCATCGCGCACGCCTTCCTGGTCTCGGGCTCGGTCGTCGCCGTGGTGGAGCGAGACGACGAGCAGGTCGCCGCCGCCCGTGACCGCGTGATGTCCGCGGCGCAGGTCAGTATCGACCGGGGCTCGACGTCCGAGTCGCTCGACCTGCTGGCCGCGCGCCTCGAGCTCGGCACCGACGACGCCCTGTTCGACGAATGCGAGCTGGTCATCGAGGCGGTGCCCGAGGATTACGCGCTCAAGGCGGCCTCCCTGCGCCGCATCGAGGATCGGGTGGGCGCCGAGGTGCCGATCGCCAGCAACACCTCGTCGATCTCGATCGACTCGCTCGCCGCCGAGCTGCGCTTTCCGCAGCGCTTTCTGGGCCTGCATTTCTTCAACCCGGTGCCCGCCTCGCAGCTGGTCGAGATCGTGGTGGGCGCCGTGACCGAGCCGGGCATCGTCGACGCGGCGCAGGGCTGGGTGGCCGGGCTGGGCAAGACCGCGGTGACGGTCCGCGATTCGCCGGGTTTCGCCTCGTCGCGGCTGGGGCTGGTGATCGGACTCGAAGCGATCCGGATGCTCGAAGAGGGCGTCGCGTCTGCCGACGACATCGACGCGGCGATGGTGCTCGGCTACCGGTACCCGGTGGGGCCGCTGCGCCTCGCCGACATCGTCGGCCTCGACGTGCGGCTCGGCATCGCCGAGTACCTGCACGCCCAACTGGGGGAGCGCTTCGCGCCGCCGCAGCTGCTGCGCGACAAGGTCGCGGCCGGCGAACTGGGCCGCAAGACCGGGCAGGGGTTCTTCAGCTGGACGGAGAGTGGGCAGGCATGACCGAGATCCTGGCGAGCTACATCACGGGCGGGTGGTGGACGCCCGAGTCCGACGCGGGAGCCGCGGTCGTGCGCGACGCGTCCACCGGAGAGGTCGTGACCAGGGTCAGCTCCGCCGGCCTCGACCTCGCCGGGGCGCTGGAGTATGCGCGCACCGGGGGGCAGGCATCCCTCGGCCGGCTGAGCTTCCACCAGCGCGCCCTGCTGCTCAAGGAGTTCGCGCAGCTCCTTACGGCGCGCAAGGACGAGCTTTACGCGCTCTCGTCGCGCACCGGAGCCACCAAGACCGACTCGATGGTCGACATCGACGGCGGCATCGGCGTGCTGTTCACCTACGCGTCGAAGGGGCGGCGCGAGCTGCCCAACACCCAGGTCTACGTGGATGGAGCCGTCGAGTCGCTGTCGAAGGACGGCACCTTCCTGGGCCGCCACATCTACTCGCGCCTGCCCGGAGTCGCCGTGCAGATCAACGCCTTCAACTTCCCGGTGTGGGGCTCGCTCGAGAAGTTCGCGCCGGCCTTCCTGGCCGGCGTGCCCAGCCTGGTCAAGCCGGCCACGCCCAGCGGGTACCTGGCCGAGGCCTTCGTGCGCATCCTGGTCGAATCGGGCCGGCTGCCGGAGGGCTCGCTGCAACTGGTCTCGGGCGGCGTCCCCGACTTGTTCGAGCACCTGCGACTCGGCGATCTGGTCGCCTTCACCGGCTCGGCGTCGACCGCCGAGCGGTTGCGCCAGAGCGAGTCGGTGCGCACCGGCGGCGTGCGGTTCACCAACGAGACCGACTCGATCAACGCATCCGTGCTGGGTGAGGCCGCGGTCGAGGGAACGCCGGAGTTCGATGCCTTCGTGCGCGGGGTGGTCACCGAGATGACGGTCAAGGCCGGGCAGAAGTGCACGAGCATCCGGCGGGTGATCGTGCCGCGCAACGCGGCCGATGCGGTGACCGCCGCCATCCAGGAGCGCATCGCCCAGCGCGTGGTGATCGGCGACCCGCGGGCCGAGGGCGTCACCATGGGCCCGCTGGCCTCGCTCGAGCAGCGCGACGAGGTCCGCCGCCAGGTCGCCAAGCTGATGGATGCCGGTGGCCGCATCGTCGTCGGCAGCAGCGAGCCGCCCGCTGTCACGCACGCCGACGGCTCGGTCTCGCCGAGTGCCGAGGGAGCGTTCGTCTCACCGGTGCTGCTGCGCTTCGACGACACCTCGACAGCCGCGGTGCACGAGGTGGAGGCCTTCGGACCGGTCGCCAGCCTGCTGGTCTACGACCGCCTCGACGAGGCGATCGCGCTGGTCGGCAAGGGCGGCGGATCGCTGGTGACCAGCATCGCCACGCATGACCCGGCCGAGGCGGTCGCGCTGATGACCGGCATCGCGCCGTTCAACGGACGCGTGCTCGTGCTCGACCGCGATGACGCGCGGGCGTCCACCGGGCACGGCTCGCCCGTTCCGCACCTGGTGCACGGCGGTCCGGGCCGGGCCGGCGGCGGCGAGGAGCTGGGCGGCATCCGGGCCGTGCTGCACCACATGCAGCGCACGGCGATCCAGGGTTCGCCCGAGATGCTCACGGCGATCACGGGCATCTGGCATGCCGGAGCGGTGTCGAACCACGAGGGCCGGCATCCCTTCCGCAAGTCGCTCGATGAGCTGCGGCTCGGCGACAGCGTGGTCTCCGGTAGCCGCGAGGTGACGTTGGCCGACATCGAGCAGTTCGCCGCGTTCACCGGAGACACCTTCTACGCCCACATGAACGAGGAGGCCGCCGCGGCCAACCCGTTCTTCCCGGGCCGGGTCGCGCACGGCTACCTGCTGGTGTCGTGGGCGGCGGGATTGTTCGTCGATCCCGAGCCGGGGCCGGTGCTGGCGAACTACGGGCTCGAGAACCTGCGGTTCGTGACGCCCGTGTCACCGGGAGACAGCATCCGGGTGGTGCTGACGGCGAAGCAGCTCACCCCGCGCGAGACCGAGCCGTACGGCGAGGTGCGCTGGGATGCCGTGCTCATCAACCAGAAGGACGAGGTGGTCGCGACGTACGACGTGCTGACGCTGGTCGCCAAGGACGGCTACGAGGCCGAGAGCCCTTCGAGCGCCACCGCGAGCACGTCGTTGGCGAGCTGATCGGCCGACTCCGGGCCCTCGGGCCGGTACCACTCGACGATCGAGTTGATCATGCCGAAGATCAGGCGGGTGACGACGCTCGGATCGATGTCGGCGCGCACCGAGCCCTCGTTGCGCGCCTCGATCACGAGGGCGGTCACGGCGCGGTCGAAGTCGCGGCGCCTGCGCAGTGCCTCGCGCTCGACCTCGGAGTTGCCCCGCACCCGGAGCAGCAGGGTCACGTAGGGCAGCTGCGCGATCAGCACGTGCACCGCCCCACTGAGCACGTGGGCGAGGCGGGCCTCGGCGTTGCCCGTGGTCGCACCGGGCTCGTGCAGCACGCCCTCGAGGCCGCCGAGCGCTTCATCCAGCGCGGCGCGCAGCAGCTCGACCTTCGCCGGGAAGTGATGGTAGATCGCGGCCTTGCTGAGGCCGAGCCGGCTCGACAGCATCCCCATCGA
>Ga0068853_100001648_pt1 | contig 16328 bp, 16 predicted proteins | sample KBSCornC32_FD_65655 | JGI IMG/M metagenome (GOLD analysis project Ga0068853, IMG submission 65655) | Corn rhizosphere microbial communities from Kellogg Biological Station, Michigan, USA - KBS Corn C3-2 | ecosystem: Host-associated > Plants > Roots > Rhizosphere > Soil ...
CGCCGGACGCGAGGCGCGACGACGAGTAATACCCGGAGGTATTGTGAGGAGGAGCAACGAAGCGGCCGGCGCGGATCGTCGGCCGAACGTGACGCTACTTCGACGGCGGTGCACTAGGTCCCCCCCAGGTCGATGCGCAGGCCGGCGGCCGGCAGGCGCGGGTTTTCGATGTTGTTGGACTGCGCCACCGACTGCCAATCCGAGCCGGCGAGCTTCTGCACCGACGAGCCCTCGGGCACCGGGGTGGTGGGCTTGGTGCCCGGGGCTCGCTTCTGCGTCGGCCCGATGTCCTCGGGCGGGAACACCAGGATCTGCTGCTGGATCATCGAGATCCCGACGCTGGCCCGCAGCGGCTTACCCTCGGGCGAGAAGAACTCCAGCGACTCCTCGACGCCTTCCATGATTCCCTCGAAACGAAACGAGCCCCAGACGAAGGCGACCCCGGGCGGGACGAACTTCTTGCTGTCCTTCTTGTCCGGCTTGGGGGTGATGAAGTACGACACGCGCGCCGTCAGCCGGCGGACGTCGTCGACGACCTTGAAGTCGGGATCCGGCTGTTTCGGCTGCGGGGCGTTGACGTCGAACCAAAGCGTGCAGCTGAGCTTGGTGGTGCCGGCGCCGACGAACAGGTTCGACGGCGAGCCGCGCTTGTCGCCGCCCTCCGGCTGCTGAATCTGATTCTGGTAGGAAACCTTCAGCGTCTCCGGGTTGAACTGGACGACCGCGGTCAACTTCACGATGTCCGGCGTCTTGTCGTCGCCCTTGAAGTCGGTCTTCAGCTGTCGCAGCTCGGCCTTCGCGAGCTGGCTCTTGGCGGGTTCAGCCACGGTGCTCTCCTTCCCCCGGAGCGCTGCCCGTCGCTCCTCGCGCGGCGTCGTGACGGTTCGCTCGGTGATTCATTTCAGCCTCAATGACTCGTAGGCGATCTGCATCTCTTCGATGGCGATCAGGCCCTCCTTCGCGTTCAGGGCGGGCGCCTTCAGCTTCACCGGCACGCAGCCCTCGAGGAGGAAACGCTTCTTCACCTCGTACTTCCCCGCCTCCGACGAGAACATCACCACCTCGGCGTTGGCGCGCAGGGCGGGATCGTTGAAGGCGTCGGTGAACCAGGACCACAGGTCGGTGTCCTTCGTCATCCCGCGCTTGAGGACGAGCTGGCCGAACGAGATGGGGCCGCTCAGGCGGATCTGTCGGCCGTTGTTGCCCCCCTCGCGGATCGTCTTCACCTCCATGGTCATCTCCAGGCCGTCGCACTCGGAGAAGGACGCGCCGCAAAGGGGCGACGACACGCCCGGGAAGGTGATCTCCACGGCGAAGTTGAACGCGACGAACGGGGTGCGCGCATCGACGTCCTCGGACATCAGGCCCCCTCCGTGACGCGGCTCTGGCTGCCCGTCTGCACCAGCCGGACGGTCAGGAACGACAGCGGCACCGACGGCGCGACCTTCAGGTCGACCACCAAGCGCCCCAGCTCGGACTGCGCGCCGGCCTGGTCGTCGGGATCGACGGCGACCTGGTAGCTGCTGCCGGGGGTCGCGCCCGCGAACGCCCCATCCCGGAACAACCCGCCGAGCAGGGCCTCGAAGTGGCGCTCGACGGCGCGCCGGAAGCGCGGCGTGTGCGGCTCGAATACATACGTGGGACCTTCGCGCAGCGCGAGCCTTCGCAGCAGCGCCAGCAGGCGCCGAACGTTGATGGGCACCAGCGCCGGGTCGACCGCCAGGGTGTCCGCCGCCAGCGTCACGAAGCCGTGCGGCTCTGCGCGCAGCAGGTTGATCTGCGCCTCGTAGAGCCGCTGAGCCTGCTCGCGCTCCATGGGCGGCGTCAGGCCGAGCACGTCGGCGAAGGGCTCGTTCGCCGGCGCGATCCAGGCGCCGCGGGCGCTGGCGCGCGCGCCCATCACGCCGCAGGCCACACCCTCGGGGGACGCGCGCCGGATGGCCCGCTCGCCGGTGTCGGGCCCCTCGACCAGGACCCAGGGGTGGTAGAGCGCGGCGTAGCTGGAGGCGAGCTCGTCGTCGAGCCGGGCGCGCAGCTCCGTGACGTGCCCGATGGCGGCCCCCGCGCGGTAGTGTTCGGGCAGCCCCAGCACCGCCAGGACGTCGCCGCGCGCGGCCGCCACGCGCACGAGCGCCGCCTGGACGTCGAGGAGCCGGGCGCGCGCCGGCGCCCCGAACGCCGCCACGGGCGCGAGCAGCTGCCGCGGCGGAGACGAGACGATGACGGTCAACCCCGGCGACCAGGGTCCCGTCGCCCCGCCGTCGCCGATGGCGCGGGCGCGGTAGTGCCGGCGGCCGGGCCCGCGACCGTAGATCGTGACCTCGTGGGCCGGCCCCGAGAACACCGTCGCGGCGCCCTCGAAGTCGCGCTCCTCCGACTCCTCGATGGTGGTCGCGAGGGCGCCTGGCACCGCCGTCCAGGCGAGCCGGTAGCTGCCGGTCGCGTCGGGGCCGTCGGCGAGCGCGAGCAGGGGGGGCAGGGCCAGCGCGCCCGTCGGACAGGTGACGAACTGCGGGGCCGGCGTCGGAGCCGCGACCGGGTCGGACCAGAAGCTGCTTCGGTCGGCGTCGTCGATCACCAGAAAGGGATCGGGATCTCCGGCCGGCGCCGTGTCGCGGGGCAGGGCGGCGCGCACCCGGAACCACCGCTCGGCCGGCGGGGACGGCGGCACCTCGAACACCGCCGGGGCCCCCGGTGAAACGACGTGGACGAACGGTTCGCCCGCGGGCCCGAAGTCGAGCGTGGCCGACTCCTCGAGCACGGACGTCGCGGCCGGGTCGACCCCGGTCCAGGTCAGGCGCCAGCCGCCGTTCGGCTGGGGCCGCGCCTCGAGGATCGGCGTCCCGAGCGGCGGGCGCGCGTCGTGTCGCTCGGCCGCCCAGCCCCGGTGCAGGGCGTCCGGGACGGCCACCAGCGTGGTCTCGTCGACGTTCAGCAGGGCGTGAAGGCCCTTCAGCCGTCGCGGCGTGCGGGCCTGCCAGCGCAGATGGTCGGCCTGCGTCCGCAGCGACGCGACACTCTCGTCCGCCAGGTCGGGATCCAGGAACAGCCCGGCCGAGAACGAGGCCAGCCCGTCGCGCGCCGCTGCCGGGGCCGCCGTGGCCTCGCGACCGAGGTAGGCGTCGGGCACGATGGGCGCACCGACGGGCAGGAACGGCTCCGTTCCCGCCTGGGCGGCGAGCGCGAAGCGCGGCGTGGACACCGCTTGCCACAGGTCGGCGTGATAGGAGCGCAGGGTCGCCCCGTCGCCCGCCAGGCCGCGCACCACGGCGAGGAGCCGGCGCTCGTCCTCGGCCAGCAGATCCTCTTCGGGATCGAACATCCGCGCGTCGCTGGGCAGCGCGCCGAGGTAGCGGGGGTGCCCCGGGGCCAGGCCCAGATCGCCGAGGCGCCGCGGGTGGCCGCCGCCGTCGCGGATCCACAGCTCCAGCCGCAGGCGCTCGCAGGTGGGCAGAGGGCCCCCGAGCGGCAGCGGGCCGGGTGGCGTGCCGCTCGGGCGCGCCCACCGGCCCTCGACCTCGGTGGCGGACACGGGCGGCGACCCGGCGGTGGCGATCGCGTGACAGCCGGTGACCGTCACCCACACCTCGTCGCCGGCCTGCCTCAGACGCAGCAGCGTGCCGCTCGCCAGCGCGACGTCCCCGGCGAGCGCCAGCGTCACCGTGCCGCTGTCGCTTCGCCAGGCCGGGTCGCCGGGCACCGGCGGCAGGGGCGCCGGGGCGGTGTCGTGGTGGGGGAACCAGACCGCGTTCCACGCCCCGCCGCCGGGCGCGGGGGCGCCCCGCATCCACGTCGCTCGGCCTGGTGCCAGCTCCGCGTGGCCGGCGTCGACGCGGGCGACCGGCACCAGCACCACCCTGCCGTCCGCGAAGCGAAGCCGCAGGACGTCTCCTGGGGCCACGGTGTCGGGCGACGCGAGATCGAGCGAGGTCAGCGCGCCGCCGTCGACCCCGATCGCCCGCACCGGGGCAGGCGAGGCCACCAGCGCGGCGCCGACCTGCAGCCCGTCGGACCAGCTCCCGGGTGAGCGCGCCGCGACGACCAGCGGCCGCAGACCTTGCGGCGTGGACCGCAGGACGCCGGGGACGGGAAACACGGCGGTGGCGGCGCTGTCGCCCGCCACCCGCACGACCCAGCACCGGAGGCCCCCGTTGCGGAAGAATCCGCGCACCGCCGGGCCCAGGTTGGCCCGCACCTGCTCGCCGCGTTCGCGATCCCAGGCCAGCGGCGCGTCCGCGCCGAACAGGTCGGCGAACGTCGCGGCGTCCTCCAGGGGCACCGGGACGTGCACGGGCCCGGCCGAGGCGAAGCCCACGAACGCCGCGACGTCCATTCGCGGCAGGACCTCGTCGAGCGCCGGCGAGCGGCTCTCGAAGCGGATCCCTGGCAGGCGGCGCGCGGCTCGGGCGAACACGATCTACTGGACCTCCATCCGTTCGAACGAGAGCGTCAGCTCCTCCACCGCGATCTCGTTGGACTTGGCGTTGAGGGGCCCGGTCGTGAACTTGATGACGCGCGACCCTTGCAGCACCCACGCCTGCACCGTGTCCGAGTTCTCCTCGTTGCGCAGCTCGATGCGCACGGTGCGCATCTCGTTCCGACCGTTGCGGATGGCGTCGAACCAGCGGTAGACCGTCTCCGATCCCATCACCCCGCGCTTCAGGGTGACGTCGGCCGACTTGCCGAGCCCCGTGACCTTCAGCGTGTTGTTCAGCTTGTGGTTGCCGTAGCGGTACTCGGCCACGCCCACTTCCATGCCGAGCGCGCTGATCTCCTGGAAGCCCGCGTCGGGCTGCAGCGGATCGCTGCCCTCGCCGCCCAGGTTCACCCAGAAGTTGAACTGCGCGTACGGTCGGTCTCTCTTGATCATGGCGGTCTCCTGTTACCGGCGGTCGGCGGTCCACTGGCCGATGCGGAAGATGACGAACTCGGCCGGCTTCACGGGGGCCACGCCGATCAGCACCACCAGCCGCCCGTTGTCGAGATCGTTCTGGGTCATGGTCGAGCGGTCGCACCGGACGAAGTACGACTGTTCGGGCTTGTCACCGAGCAAGGCGCCCGAGAAGAACTCGTTCAGCAAGAAGTCGGCGATGGTCTGCCGGACGTTGGCCCAGAGCTGCGGGCCGTTGGGCTCGAACACCGCCCACTGCGTGCCCCGATCGATCGAGTGCTCCAGGTAGGCGAAGTAGCGGCGAAGGTTGACGTACTTCCACTCCGGATCGCTGGTCATGGTGCGGCCGCCCCACAGGCGGTAGCCCCGGCCCTCGAAGAAGCGGAAGCAGTTGATCCCCTCCGGATTGAGGACGTCCTGCTGAGCCTTGTTGAGGAGGGCCTCGAACCCGATCGAGAGGTTGACGACCTCGTTGGCGGGGGCCTTGAACACGGCGCGGGTGATGTCGTTGCGGGCGTAGATGCCCGCCACGAAGCCGCTCGGCGGCAGGAAGATCGGCACGCGGGTGACGGGATCCATCACCCGCACCCACGGGTAATAGAAGGCGGCGTAGGTCGAGTCGAAGCGCGCCCGTTGATCCTGCACCTCGCCGACCGTCAGGTCGTTGCCGCTGTCGATGACCGCGATCCGGTAGCGCATCGACGTGCAGTGGGCGATGAGCAGGTTGATGATGGCGTTCACCCGGTCGCGATCCAGATCCGATTGCTTGTAGTTGAAGGAGGATCCCGGGGCGGCGACGATCGAGAGCGAGTCGATGTCCTCGAACTGCGTGAGGCCGAACTTCGCGGTGCTGTTCGGATCGGCGCCCCCCTCGTACTCGGTGGCCCCGGGCAGCAAGCCGTCGTTTCCGCCGGACAGCACCACGTCGATCCACCGGTCGCCGTCGCCCGCGGTGTCGTCGAGCACGAGCTCCTGCAGGCTCGCGTGATCGGTCGCGGCCGGCGGCGACGAGACCACCGCCGGCCCGGCCGTGAACAGGGCATCGAGCAGGTCGAGGCCCGTGTCGACGCCCGACTCGGCGGTGATGACCACGGGCTTGTCGCGGCCGTGCGCGCGCTCCAGCTCCGGGGTCTCGACGTGCGAGCCGAACACGTACGTCAGCGCGTCGCGCGCGCCGTTGGTGGTGTGCTCGGCGTCGAGCGCCAATCCCTCCCACACCTCGAAGGCGCCGGGCTCGTCGGCGGGGGCGGTCGCCACGTTCAACGTGATCACCTGGACCCGGTCGCCCCGCTGCAGGCTGTCGGCTCCGATGCCGGTCATGTTCAGCGTCGCGCCCGACTGGGGCTCGAACGTGAACGTGTCCGTGGTGGTGTCGAGGTGGGCCAGGTAGAACCCGGCGCTGGGCGGGCTCTGGGTCCGGCGAATCATCACGACGTCACGATCGGACAGCGACGAGACCCGCAGGGCGTCCAGGCCGGTGATGGGCTGGCGCTCGACCGCCAGCACGTTCTGGCCGACGTGGAGGACGAAGCGGACCCGCAGGTTCCCCTCCTCGCCGGGCCAGCGGGCCCGTATCGCCAGCGAGGCGTTGGCGGGGGCGCTGGGGGCCAGCCGGCTGCGCGCGATGCCGTCGTCGCCGTCGCCGACGGGACGGAAGATCCGCGAGACGTAGAGCTGCTTGCCCCCTTCGATGAAGAAGGCGCGGGCCGCGTGCCAGACGTAGTTGTGGTACGTGCTGGTGCCGTGCTCGAGCTGGTTGCGGTCGCCGTAGACCCGCTCGAAGTCCTTCAGGCTGGTGAGCAGCTCGTTGTCGAGATCGAGCGGACCGTAGCGGGTCGGGCCGATGAAGCCGGTGACGGTCGTGCTCGCGCCTTCGATCGACTTCGAACGGAACGAGGTCTCTTCGATGTATACGCCGGGCGCCAGATATTGAGGCATCGGTTCCTCTCCCTGATCAAGGAGGTGACGTGGACGGGGTCAGCAAGAGCACCGACGGCGGTTCTCCGCCGGGGTCGGAGGATTCGAGGAAGGTCTCCTGGCCGTAGCGCAGCGTGGCCTGGGTGAGCTCGACGGCGCCGCCGCCCAGGCGATCCCAGAGCCGGACCGAGGGCTGGTTGAGGGCCGCGCACAGGTCGGGCACGGGCGGGGTGGGGCGTCGCTCCGTCAGCGGCGCCGGCCGGAGCGCGCCATAGAACGCGTCCACCTCGACGACCCAGGATCGCGCCGCGAGCGGCGCGGTCGCGCCGCCGGTGGGCGAGTCGAACGGTCCACCCAGGAAGTCCTGCTCCTCCGGGACCGGGAAGTGCATGGCGACGCGCCCGCGGTGATCGGCCAGCGCCCGAACCGGGGGCTCGCCGCGCAGCCGCGCGTTCGGGGTGCGAGCCTCGAGCAGGGCCCACGCGGCCGGCGTGTGGTTGGCGCCGTCCCACAGCTCGGCTCGCAGCACGACCGATCCGGGCGTCGCCGGGCGCGCGGGCGCCGTGAACAGCGGCACGCCGTCCGCCTCGGCGCCCGGGGGCAGCGGGACCGGCGTCGGCGGCGACCCGCAGCCGAAGCGGAACAGCCCGCGGTGAGGGAGATCGGCGGCGAAGCGGAAGGCGTGAAAGCGGCCCCGCAGATCCTCCACCTCGAACGTGTAGGCGAGCTGCCGCGGCAGCGCGCGCCAGGACGCAGCGTCGCCGGCGGCGAAAGAGAGCTCGCGCAGGCCCGGCGCGTCCATGAGATAGAAGGCGTTGCCGCCCGTCCTGGGGAGCGCGAGCACCCGGGACGGCTCGGCGGTGGGCCAGGCGCTGACCGCCAGGCCGTCGGCCACGACGCGGCCGTCCTGATCGTCGACGAAGCGAGCGCCGAACGGTGTGACCCGGCTCCAGCGTTCGAGGACGGCGGCCACGGTCATGACAGCTCCTGCTTCCCGGCGTCGAAGACGCGTGTCTGGACGGGCCCGCTGTCCGGGGTCAGGTCGAGCTGCGAGTCGATCGGGATGACCCGCGCGACGTAGGTCGCCGAGACCTGCACGTTGTGCTTGCCGAAGATCTCCCAGATGTTGTTGATGTCCTGGACGCTGAGCGGATCGTGGATGAGCTCGACGGTCTCGTCGTTGCGGAACGGGCGCTGGTTCGGGAAGTGCGCGTTCAGCAACGACGCGGGCAGCGACGGCGAGTCCTCGATGGTGCGCATGGCCCAGCCGAGCAAGAGGTGCTGCATCTCGGCGGTGCGCGCCCAGGGCGTCATCATGTAGAAGAGGTCCACCGGCAGGGGGCGCCGCCGCAGGCGGCCGTTCTGACCGGCCGTCGGAGGCATCTGCCGGCGCGAGCCGCTCACCGGGACGCGATAGAGGAAGAAGGAGATCCCCTCCCACTCTCCGACGTTGAGGGCGTCCTTGGCCTGGAACAGCTTGACGTCGATGTTGGGAAACTCGCTGGTGGGGCGCGCGGTCTTGAGCAGCGACACGATCGCCTGGCTGATGGCGGAGATGGCGTGGTAGGTGGCCATGGCGGTCGCTACCCCTCCTCTCTGGACGGCGCGGCCGTCGCGGCGCCCGGGGCGAGGCGGTAGTGCGACGTCATTCCCGGGACCTTCTCCTCGACGAGCAACCCGCGATCGACCAGCAGGCGCAGGGCGCGTGCCGTCGCCTCGACCTCCTGGAGTGACGTCTCCTCGAGGAGCCGCCACCTGGCGATTCCTTCCAGTCCATCCGCCGCTTCGGGGTGGGCGCGGAAGTACCGCAGGACCGCCTCCGCGACATCAGCGTCGCTCTGCGCTCTCGTTGCCAAGCGGCGCACATGGTGTGCAAGGGGCTTGCCGACCGCGGCGGAAGCGCTAAGTGCGCGACGAGACTGCGCCAGAGCGGGGCGGGCACGAGCGGTGCGCGCGAGACGTGGGACCGGATGATCCCGCTCGCGCGCGGTGGCGGCCCGTCGGGACCCTGACGGCGCGAGCGATTCACGCGATCCTTCGGGGGGTGGGTCGCGCGCGCCCGGGGTGGGTCGGCGACGACCCACCCGGTCGCGCGGCGCCGGATAGCGCGCAGGACGATCGCACCCGTCGATAGGTCGACGTGAACGCCCAGCACCTCGCCTGCGCCAGCGCGAGAGGTCGCCGGCCGCGAACGCCGGCGGGAGAGGGAACGGCGCCGCAAGTGAGCGCGGACCCCTCTCCTTTATCCTCGCTCCGCTGCGCCTGGGCGAAGACGACTGGTTTGCCTTACCGCCACCTGCCTCGGAGCCGATCGCTGCACCGTCCCGTCGGTCAGGAATCGAGCGGGCCGCCCGCGGCGAGGCCCGCCGCTCAGGGCTGCAGGCCGTACTTCTTCACGAGGCGGCCGAAGGCGCGCCGGTCCTTGCCGGCCTCGCGAGAGGCGCGCGTGACGTTGCCGTGGTGCTTGCGGAGCAGGTCGGTCACGAACCCTCGCTCGAACTCCTCGATGGCGCGCGCCTTCGCTTCGCGGAAGATGAACGATGCCGACGGCTCGAGCCCGGCGGCGCCGGCCCCCGGGTCGGCGCCGGCCAGCAGCTCGACCAGATCGAGCGCGTCGATCTCGTCGCTCTCGATCATCACGGCCGCCCGCTGCACCAGATTGAAGAGCTCGCGCACGTTGCCCGGAAAGCGTTGCCGCCGGAGCAGCGCCTCGGCTGCCGCCGAGAAGCGCCGCTGCCGCTGGCGGGCGCCGTCCGTCCCCGCCAGGAAGTGGGCGGCCAGCAGCGGGATGTCGTCGGGCCGCTCGCGGAGGGGCATGACGCCCACGAGCAGGACGCTCAAACGAAAGAACAGGTCGGACCGGAAGCGGCCTTCCTTGACCAACCCGGCGAGATCGCGGTTGGTGGCCGCGACCACCCGCACGTCGGCCTGCCGGATACGCTGATCGCCGAGCGGCTTGAACGTCCGCTCCTGCAGGAACCGCAACAGCTTCCCCTGGGCCACGAGAGAGAGCGCATCCACCTCGTCCAGGAACAGCACTCCGCCTTCGGCCATGCGCGCCAGGCCCTTGTGCTCCGTGCGCGCGTCGGTGAACGCGCCCGGCGCGTGTCCGAAGAGCTCGTTCTCGATCAGCTGCTCCGGAAATGCCCCGCAGTCGACGGCGATGAACGGATGATCGCGGCGCGGTCCCAGGTGGTGCACGGCCCGCGCGTAGAGCTCCTTGCCGGTGCCCGTCTCGCCGGTGACGAGGACGGTCGCGTCGCTGGCCGCGATGCGAGGAATGCCGTCGACCAGCTTCCGGAAGCCCGCGTCGCGGCCGATGAGCGCGCGCATCCCGAGATCGCGCGACAGCCGCCGCGCCACGGCGCTGGCCGGGTCGGCTCCCGCGCCGCTCGTCAGCCGCCACAGCCGCGTGCACAGCTCCGCCCCGCCGACGTGAGGAAAGAGCAGATCGTCGACGAGCAGGGCGGCGCGCCGCGCCACCTCGCCCGGCAGGTCGGGGGCGAGAAGCCCAAGCACCGGCGCCGCCGGCCGCCGCGCCTCCAGGCAGTCGAGGAACGTGCTGGTCGTGGCGCTCTGATCCGGCCCGATGGCCGCGATGATCGCCTTCGCCTCGGCGGGCACCGAGAGCCCCACCTGACCGGCGCCCCACGCGAGCCGCACGATCTCGAACCGGCCCATGCCGCAGGCCTCGGCTTGGCCCTGCAGATCCCGCAGGGCGTCGCTCGTCGTTCCGATTTCCAAGAGCGCCACCTTGGACGCTTGACCACCCATCTCCGTCGTCCTCCTCCGCCAGAGGCTCGAGCGAGAATCTTCTCGACCTTCGCGCGCACTCGCCATTTCGAACCCCGTACCCCCTCCTCACGCGACTCAAAATGTTTCGGGCTCATGATTGGTATCGAACCTGATCGCATCGGTCAATGGATATGTGCCGGCGCTGGCCTTGGACGTGAGCGGGCAGCGTCGGGCCGGGAGCCTCGACGTCCGTCGTCGCCGGTGAACGCAGACGTCGGCCGTCCGTTCGGTCGCCGCATGACGAATGTGGGGAATACGGCCTCGCGCTGGACGTTCTGTTCGACGGCGCGATCCGCCGGGGAGACTTCGCGGGGCGCGAGCGCGCGCGACCGCTCACCGCGCTCGGCCCTCACGGACCGACGGGATCGGATCGACGGTCGCGGAGGTCCGCGGCGGTCGGCGCTGGCCGCGAGCTGGATCATTCGCGACGAACGGGCAAAAATGCCAGCGGGGCGGGGGCGTCCGCGGCGCGCGGAACCGCTGCCGGTATCCAGCGCGAAGAGGAGAAGACCAAGCATGCGTTCATCGTGCCGACTGTTCGTCGCAGCCGCCGTCCTGCTCGTCGCCGCCGCCGGAGCGGCGCGCGCGGACATCGCGCCGGGTGACGCGTGCACCTCCCCGGGGCAGCCTTGCCAGGCGGCGGGGCCGACCTTCAATCAGCCCGGGACCTGCCAAGCGACCACCTGTACGCGCTTCGTTCCCGGGTTTGGTGGGGCGGCAGGGTCGCAGATGACGTACGCCTGCAACCGCTGCCTGCCCCAGGGAATGGGCGGCGCCGCCGGAGACGGCGGGGGCGTCGCGGGGCGAGGCGGGGCGGCGGGCAAGGGCGGCAATGCCGGCGGCGCGGCCGGCTCCAGCGTCGGCGGAGCGGCTGGCAGGGCCGCCGCCGGCGGTTCGACGGGCGCGGCTGGTGCCGGCGGCTCGACGCCGGGCAAGCACGACTCGTCGGGTTGCTCACTGGCGAGCGCGGCCAGCAGCGCTACGTCGGCGTCGGCCGGGGTGCTCGCCGTGGTCCTGGGGATCGCCAGCGTGTCGCTGCGCCGCCGGCGTGGTCGCGAGGATGACCCTCGGGCTCGCCGTCGATGATCACGGCGCCGCCCTTTCCGATCGCGGCGCTGGAGCGAGCGCGCCGCGCGGGCCTGCGGACGCTGGCGCCGGTGCTGCGCGTGCCGGCCGTGCGACGCTCGCTGGTCGAGCGAGGGGCGCGCGTGCCGGTCCTCATGACGGTGCACGCCGCGGCGGCGTTCGTGGTCGCGCTCCTGGCGCCGTCGCTGTCGCTGGTGCTGGCGCCGCTGGTGCTGGGCGTGCCGCACGTGGCCGCCGACGTCCGCCACCTGGTGATCCGTCGCGGGCTGCCGCGGACCGCGCTGATCGCGCTCGGCGGGGCGGCACTGGTCCTTCTCCTCGTCCGCGTCCTGGCCGAGACCCACGCGGCGTCCGAGGCGCAGGCGATCCGCGCGGAGCACGCGCTGGCGTCGGCGTGCCTGCTGGCGGGGGCGCTCGCCGGAGCGCGCGCCGGCGGGTGGCGGGGGACGGCCTGGGGGGCGCTGGCGGCGGCGCTGGCCATCGGAGCGCTGGCGCTGCGCGCGCCGCGGGAGCTGCGCATCGCCCTGGTCCAGGCGCACAACCTGGTCGCGGTCGGCATCTGGCTGTTGCTGTTCCGGCGCGGCGGGGGGCGGACCCTGATCCCCGTGGTCGCCATTCTCCTCGGCGCGAGCCTGCTCGGCAGCGGCGCGCTGCTGGGGGTGACCTTTCACCACGGCGCGCTCAGCGTCTTCGGGCTGCACCTGGGCGCCGCCGCGGACCTGATCGCGCCCGGCGCGGGCGACGCGCGCGGCCTCGCCCTGACGACCATGTTCGCCTTCCTGCAAGCCGTCCATTACGCCATCTGGCTGATCGCGATCCCGCAGGACGACGGTCGGCCACGAGGGCGGCCGAGCGTCTCGATGACCTGCCGCGCGCTGGTGCGCGACCTGTCGCGGGTGGGCCTGGGGGTGACCGTGGCCCTCATGGTCGCGGTGGGGGCCGCGGGGCTCGTGGCGCCGCTCCGCGCGCGCGCCATCTTCCTGTCGCTCGTGACCTTTCACGCGTGGCTGGAGCTGGCGCTGCTGCTGTTCTTCGTCGCACGCGACGGCCTCCGACGCCGGGCGGCCCCGGAGCCGCGCGCGCTCGCCCGCGATCCGCGCCTGGCGCGGGTGACGCCGTGAACGCCTGGGTGCTGGATTGGCTGCGGGCCTTCGCGGTCACCGTGGCCGTCGAGGCGGCCGTCGCCGTCCCGCTCCTCGCGCGGGCCGATGCCCACCGGGGACGGCGCCTGGCCGCCGTGCTGCTCGTGAATCTGGCGACGCATCCGCTGGTCTGGTTCCTGTTCCCGGGCGTCTCCGCGGCATACCCCTTGCGGGTCGCCTTCTCCGAGGCGTGGGCGCTGGCAGGCGAGGCGGGCGGCTACTGGGTCGTCTGGCCGCGCCTCGGGATGCGCCGCGCGTTCGCGACGTCGCTGCTCGCCAACGCGGCGTCGTTCGTCGTCGGGCTCGTGGTCTTCCGGCGCTGACCACCCTTGCCGCCGTCTACGACGGCGCTCCGATCGGCGGCGAAGCCGCTACGCCAGGCCGATGAGCGCGGCGGCGGCGGGTCGCGCGCGTTGCACGAGGCTCTCGATCTGCGCCGGCTCGAAGCCGAGCTCGAGCAAGACGGGCTGCTCTCCGGCGCGAATCGTCGGTGGGTTCGTTCCCGGCATCATGTACTCGACGGCGACGTCGGCGGCCGCGACCAGATGTGCGGCCAGGTGGGTGGTGCCCCCATGCCGGTAGTCGTGGTGGTACTCCGCCGCGTCGATCACGCCGGACGGAAGCTTCCAGGCGCGGCAGATGGCAGCGCCGGCCAGGGTGTGATGCGAATCGATGCGCTCGCGGACGATGTCGCCCTCCGGCCCGCCCCAGATGGCCGGCGTCACCACCCCGTCCTGCGCGCATCGCTCCAGGATCACGAGCTCGCCGATGTTGTGCAGCAGGCCGGCCAGGAAGCCGTACTCGGACTCGGCGCCGAGCTCCTGCGCGATGAGGCGCGCCACGGAGGCGGCGGCCAGCATGCGGCGGCGCAAGAACTCGACCTCGGCCGAGAGGCCAGGGACTCGAAACATCGTCGAGTTGGCCACGACCATCATGACGACGTCGCGGACGGCGTCGAGGCCGATGCGCACGACCGCGTCGCGAACGCCCAGGATGGGCATGCGCGGGGCGAACATGGCCGAGTTCGCGATCGAGATGACCTGCGCGCTGATGAAGGGATCACGGGTCAGGCTCCGCTCCATCATCTCCGCACCCGCGTTCGAGCGGCCGCACAGCTCGATGACCTCGGCCGCCACGTCGGGCAGCGTGCGCCGCAGCGCCTTCGAGTCCTTCACGATCTCGTCGACGAGGTGGTCGATCCGAACGGCGATCGTCTGCGCCATCGGGACGGCGGCTGTCACGCGACCGATCGCCCCGGTCAGCCGGGGGATGCCGCCCTCGGGGCGCGCCGTATTCATGACGGTACTGGGGCGAAGGGTCGCGTCGAAGGCCATGTCACTAGGCCCCTCGGCGGATCGTGATTCGAACCTGAGGACGTGGTCGGGCCCCTCGCTCGGCGCCGTCAATCGAATGACGCGGCTCCTGCGGGCGTCATCCTCCTGACGCCGTCGATCGCGAGAGTGCCCGAATTCCGCGGCCGCGGCGAGGGGCGCGCGCGGTACGTCGCTTGCTTTGGGTCGGCCCGGAGGAACCTGATGAGTGACGATGCAGATGCGGCCGCCGACGTGGTGCCGGCCAAGAGCGGCAACAAGATCCTTCCCCTCATGTTGGTGGTGAACACGCTGCTCCTCACCGGTGTGCTGGTGTTCGTGATGAAGCGGCCATCGGCGCAGGCGGCCGGAGGCAAGGACGAGCACGGCGAGGCCAAGGGCGAGCACGGGTCCGCCGAGAAGGCCGAGAAAGGCGAGCACGGGGAGAAGGGAGAAAAGGGCGAGAAGGGCAAGGGCGAGGGACACGGCGGCGAGGGCGAGCACGACTCGGACGGCCCCGGTCCCATCTTCCGGTTCGACGCGTTCATCGTGCAGGTGCGTTCGGTCGAGGGTGACCGCTACGCGCACATCACCATCGAGGTCGAGCTGGGCAGCGAGGGCGACAAGAAGGCCCTGGAGTCGCGCATGCCCCGCATCCGCGACGCTGTGATCGGTTACCTGTCGGATCGCACCGAGGACGAGCTGCGCGGCAGCGAGGGCCTGGCGCAGATGAAGAGCGCGCTGGCCAAGAAGATCGACGAGATCGTGCCCGGCCACAGGGTCCGCGGGCTCTTCACCACCGAATTCATCATTCAGTAAGGAGCCGCGCGCGATGTCCTCTCCTCTCGATCAGAGTGAAGTCGATGCTCTCATGGCGGCCATCGCCGATGGCCGCGTCGAGAGCGACGGTGGGAAGGATCCCGACGCGCCGGTCGTTCCGTATGATCTGACCAGCCAGGACCGCATCATCCGCGGTCAGATGCCGACGCTGGACGCGATCAACGAGAAGATCGCGTCGACCTTCGGTTCGAACCTGGCCGCCCGGACGCGCATCGACGTGCGCGTGTCGCCGGCGCCGTCCACGCTGATGAAGTTCGCCGACGTGAGCGCGATGTTCGCGCCGCCCACCACGGTCTGGGTGGTGTCGCTCGGGCAGCGCTACGGCCTGGCCATCCTGATGCTCGACGGACCGCTCGGGCGCGCGCTGCTGGCGGGCGCGCTGGGCGATCGCAAGGTGAAGAGCGACGGCACGATGTCGGACGCGCCCCTCGACCTCACGAACGTCGAGCGCATGGTGCTGAAGCACCTGCTGAGCGTGTTCACCGACGCGATGAGCGCCGCCTGGACGGAGATCCTGCCGCTCAACCCGGAGGTGTTGCGCTTCGTCTCCGATCCGCGGATGGCGGTGGTGGCGCCCTCGGGAGATCTGGCGATCCTCTGCAGCTACGAGGTGGGGGGCGCGGTGACCGGCCGCCTGCAGATCGCGATCCCCTACGCGACGGTCGAGCCGATCAAGAAGCTGCTGACGTCGCCGCCGCGGCCGGTCGTCAATGTCGACGCGAAGTTCTCGGCGGAGCTGGCCAAGGACTTGCAGAACGTGCCGGTCGAGGTGCGCGTCGAGATGGGTCGGACGGTGGTCAGCTTCTCGAAGATGCTCGACCTGAAGATCGGCGATCTGATGATCCTCGAGGCCAGCGAGTCGTCGCCCCTCCCGATCTACGTCCAGGGCCGCCGGAAGATGACCGGCTCGCCGCGGGTGGCGGGCGGCAGCATGGCTGTGGTGCTCGACAACGGCCTGACGGCGACGCCGACCACGCCCGTCCCCCAACCCTTCACGGTCCCCGTGACCACGCACTGAGACAAGGAGCGAAGCACGATGTCGATGGATTCGGAAAATGGAAGCGGGGCTCCCGGCGAGCGGCGAATGGACCTGTTGCTGGACGTGCCCCTCGACGTCTCGGTCGAGCTGGGGCGGGCCCGCATGACGATCCAGGATCTGCTGGCGCTGGGGCCGGGCTCGGTCATCGAGCTGGACAAGATCGCCGGCGAGGCGCTGGACATCCTGGTCAACGATCGGCTGGTCGCCCGGGGCGAGGCCGTCGTGGTCAACGACAAGTTCGGCGTTCGCATCACCGACATCGTCAGCCAGGCCGAGCGCATCGCGCGCCTGCGCTGAGCGAGACGAGA